>Ga0209536_100008340_pt1 | contig 15554 bp, 10 predicted proteins | sample DeeMarSeWOR28_12_FD_187461 | JGI IMG/M metagenome (GOLD analysis project Ga0209536, IMG submission 187461) | Marine sediment microbial communities from White Oak River estuary, North Carolina - WOR-2-8_12 (SPAdes) (version 2) | ecosystem: Environmental > Aquatic > Marine > Intertidal zone >...
TGAGGTTCAAGCGCTTTCGTTTGAACATTATACACCATAGTCTTTCTGAATTCAGGCAGATAATCGGCGACCTTATCATCTAACCTGATCTTCCCCTCGTCATACAACATCATCAGGGCTGTGGCTGTAACCGGTTTTGTCATGGAAAAGATCCTGACTATGGTCTTGCCGTCATAGACTTTCTGTTTCTCTAGGTCTGCAAAACCATACCCGGTTTCCCTGATTTTCTTCCCGTCTTTCACAATAAGGGTATATATGCCGGCATATTTACCACTGTCAATAAATTCCTGCATCTTCTTATCCGCAAGATTCAGCGTGTCGGAATTAAGCCCAACCGATTCAGGGGTCGACACATGGGTATCTGGGTCACAGGAAATGCATAGAAGATACAAGCCTGCGAGAATCCAATGGAGATAATAGCGTTTCTTCATCATGGCTGTTCGATTAAAAATGAGATAATTTCCCCGGACAGCATCTTGCTGAGGAAATTAACACCGTAAATGTAGGCACATTTCGAAAGCCTTGCAAGATTAGCGCCTTAGTAGATTGGATCCAATATAAAACTATTCATAGCGCAAAGCCTTGGTCGGATTGGCTATGGCAGCCCTGATGGATTGATAACTAACTGTAAGCCATGATATTATTAATGCTCCAAATCCTCCAATTACGAAACTCAGAACACCCAGGTCGGTCTTATAGGCAAAATTCTCCAGCCACCAGTTCATGAGAAAGATCACGGCAGGCACTGCAAATACAATGGCAATCAGTACAAGCTTCGTGAACTCCCTGGTCAACAGCATCACGACATTGGTCACATCTGCGCCCAGCGCTTTTCGTATACCGATCTCTTTGGACCGCTGTTCTGCCATAAAGGTGGCGAGTCCGAATAGTCCCAGACAGGCGATGAAAACAGCCAGTGTCGTAAATATGATAAATATATCTCCAAGTTGTCTTTCGGAACGGAACATCGCATCAAAATTCTCATCCAGGAAAGAGTAATCGAAAGGTTCTCCCGGGGCCATTTCATTCCAAATCGCTTCGATTTCCTGTAGTTTGTTGCTCACGCTGCCGGCTTCAAGCCGCACGGAAATCAGACCTCCAAAATCGGCCAGCATAAAGATCAGAGGCTCGATTTCGTTATGCAGTGATGAAAAATTGAAGTCTTCCGCTATACCAACCACATCCAGGAAACTCAATGAGCCATCCCTGTTGAGCTCCCCGATCCTGTGGCCTTCGTGACTGGTCCATCCGAAGGCCTCCATTCCTTTGCGGTTGATGACCACCGCATTGGAATCCGACGGAAAATCCTTTGAGAAAAATCTTCCCGAATACATAGTAAATCCTATCGTCTCAGCATAGTCATGGTCGGAGTATATCTGAAACAATAGAATTCCGTTATCCTTCAACCCATCAGGGAAAAATACGCTATTGCTGTAGACATGCGGCGGCACGAAGTTGGTTATACTGCTCTGCTTGACCCCGGCCAGGCTTTTCAGCTTTTGCTTGAACGCCTGCTTATTGTCGCCCAGCACTCTTGTATTGTCAATGATGAGGACGTTCTCCTTATTGAAACCCAGGTTTTGTTCCTGGACCAGTTTCAACTGTTTATATATGATTATTGTGCTCACAATAAGCGAAATGGAGATACCAAACTGAAATACGACCAGCGTACTTCTGATCCAGCTGCCTTTTGAACCTTTGGATAGGGATCCTTTCAACACTTCTCCAGGCCGGAAGGAGGTCAGATAAAAAGCGGGATAGCTGCCGGCCAGTACTCCAACCAGTACCATGACCAGGGCTATTGATACCAGGGCATTTGCAGAAAGGATGTATCCGAAACTTATGCTTTTGGCCGTCATCTGGTTGAGATAGGGTAAGGTCAGCCACAATACCAGTATGGCCAGTGCCGTTGATATCACACTCATCAATATGGATTCCAGCAAAAACTGTGACACCAGTATTCTCCGCGTTGCGCCAACTGTTTTTCTGATCCCAACCTCTTTGGCCCTGCCAGCCGACCGGGCCGTTGCAAGGTTCATGAAATTAATACAGGCAATCAGAATGATAAAAATGGATATCGCGGAGAGCAGGTATACATAGGCAATATCACCGGGGGGTTCCAGCTGGCCTTCCACTCCGGAAAACAAGTGTATATCTAACATCGGGGCAATATAATAACCATAATCTCCCCCGGCAGCCCTCCACTCTTCAAGGGTCACCCCAATGTATTTCAATATTTCCGGTCCGACATGACTATCTGACATGGCGGATACGCCTTCCTGGACTACGACAGGATCTGCATTGTCACTTAACTTCACATAGGTGATCAGGTTATTGCTGGTCCAGTCCGGACGCCGGCTGGTATCCCAGGATACCATAGAGTAGATCATATCAAACAGTATATGTGAATTTGAGGGTGGATCCTCCACGATGCCGACTATCTCACAATTGGTTTTCCCAGTCCCAAAAAGGACCATCTTGCCCATTGGGGACTCTCCTTCCCCGGCAACGTATCCGAAATATTTTTTTGCACTGGATTCCGTTAGAATAATCTGATTGGCTTGATTAAGAATATTATCCGGATTCCCCTCAATCAGTTTAAAACTGAAAAAATTGAATAGGTTAGAATCCGCCAGAAGCACTTTCTTCTCGGTGTAGATATTCTCCTCGTACCTGACCACTACATCCCGCCACACATTGATACGAATGGCTTCCTCAATGCCAGGCACTTCCTGTACACTGGCTGCGGCAAAAGGCGAACAGGAATGGGCGCCTTCAAAGTCTTTACCCTGGAGCACACCTTTCATGTTTACCTGGTATATTCTATCAGCATCAGCATGAAAATTATCATAACTCAACTCATCAAAGACAAAAAATGAGATGAGCAGGCTGACGGATATCCCGATGGTGAGCCCAAAAATATTGATGAATGAATAAAACTTATACCTGAAAATATTGCGGAATGCTACCTTAAAATAATTCCTGAACATAATTACCTATTTGGTTTTATGGATTAGATGAGTAAACAATGGGAATGGTTGCAACATATTGAAAAAATAATGCATGAAAAAGGCAACTGTGATGAAAGGGATATTCTAATTACAGGCGGGCCTGCAGATTGCTGTGCATTGAAAGGTATATTAGGAATACACTAGACCCAAATAATACAATCTTTAAGGAATAACGAACATAATCAGAAAGGTAATCACACTGAACACAAATCCATACATGAAAATAAGGTAGGCAATGCTCAATAAATGATATTTTCTTTTCAGCACCTTGCCCTGATTGTAAATATCGATCGTCATGTTTTTGTAGATGGACTCCTTGGACTTAAGCAAGGTATCCATTTCTTCCATATATTCCTCCATGGATTTTTTGGATATGGTGCCGAAAAACAACATGGAGGTATTCTTGGATGTGATCTCAAGTTCGCCTTTTTTGTTCCTGATGATATGTGGTCGGGCGGCCTGAATGGCATATACCACCGACATAAGGCAGGTAAGAATGATCAGCGTTACAGGTATGGCTATATCCGCTTTGCTGAATTCCAGGCTGTCGGATACCATGCCGAACCCGGAAATGGATATGATCACAGAAATAATTATTGAATTTATACTGATGATCATATTGGCCTTATTGTCCGCAATTTGAATCAGATTGATCTGGTTTCTGAAAGTGACCCTGAAGAGGGTTTCCCTTCCCCTACCACCTGATTTTCCACTCATGTAGGAGTACGCTTGCATAATTTAGTTGCAAAGATGGTTTAATCGCTAAAATTAGTCAATAATTGTTTATCATTATATTAATATGCAATCTATTTCAGGTACAACTAACAATACCCACTGCATAATAAACATAATACAGGCATATATCGTTCCCTAAGATCGCATGAAATCCATTTATTTTAGTATCGGTCTCAGCTGGATATTCCGGTACATCACTTTATCGTGATCGCCCTGCAAATAGATGGGACCGGGGGCAAATTCATTGGAGGTTAACGCACCCCCTGTAATGCCTTTAATTGGCTGATTATCGATTATGGTAATATCATTTAAAATGACCGTAAGATGCCTGTCGCACAGGGTGATATCCAGGGTTTGCCACACTCCGGCAGGCTTTTCAGCGTTCACTGCTGGTATGATCCTGCTGTACAATGCCCCCATATGATGGGCATTCTGAGGCAAACCATAGCTGTCAAATACCTGAATCTCGTAGATTCCACGCAGATATACACCGCTGTTCCCATGCTCAGGAACATTTACGTCAAGGGTAAGGTTGAAATCTTCAAATTCCTGTTCTGTCTTCAGATTTCCATAACTAACGTGTGGTTTTCCTTCCTCCTGTACTGGATCATTTATAAGTACCCCATCTTTGACAAAAAAACCATTCTTTGAGCGTGGATTTACCATAACCCAGCCGCTTAAGTCTTTGCCGTTGAACAGGCTTATCGTTTCCCCGTATTGTAGGGAGCCGAGGTCAGGTGCCTCTGGCAAGGGCGGTATTCTGTTCCCGGAAATCGGTTCCTCCCTTACCCCCATGCCATCGTATTCCGGTGTATACATTGTGCCTGTCAGTTGATCCCCATCAACGGTCAATACCATCCAGGAGGTAAGCTTATGAGCCAGTACTACCTCCCCAATAGCATTCCTTTTACGGATCACTTCATTGATCCGTGTAAGCACAAGGTTGTGACCGTCCATAAAGGCATTGTCGAGTGGAAAAACGCTTGCCCAGCCCCACAACATATCACAGGCCAGGTAACCGTCTTCCTGCTTTACTTCGATCCATCCCGGTACATTATTGGGTAAAGTAAGGGCCCAGCACCCGAGAAAATTATCCGGGCCATCGGAAGCCTTCAAAAATTTCGAGCTTACCAGCAATATGACAATGAATATTCCGGTAACTAAAAAACTTTTTTTCATGGTATTTATGATATTTTGTTCAAAGTGCGAAAAATCCCTAATAAAAATATTAACTCTTACTGAATTTACACGCAAGAATCAGGCAGAAATTCGGATTGGCGTCAAACTGCCTCGATGTTCTTCTTGGCCAGATCTTCAACTTCCTGCCATACCCTCAGGATATTCCCTGACCAGATCTTCTGAATATCTTCATCACTGTACCCCCTGTCGAGTAATATCTTGATGAGGTTCGGGTACATCGATACATCGCTCAGACCCTCGGGCAGGTTATTCACGCCATCGAAGTCAGAACCTATGCCTACATGATCGATACCTACCAAATTCACCACGTGGTCAATATGATCTGCAACCTCTTCGATCGATCCTTGAGGCACATCATTTTCCTTCTTGTACTTTTCTATATAGGCAGCCTGTTCTTCGGAATTCATGGAAGATCGATCCACTAGATCCCAGGCTTTCGACATTTTCTGCTGATGTTCTCCATTGATAAAATATGTGCCGAAGTTGATCTGGATCACACCGCCGTTATCTGCCAGTTTCCGGATCATATCATCGCTCATATTTCGTTCAAAACCGGGGGTAAAGTGCCTGCAGGAGGAATGCGTAGCCACCAAAGGTGCTTCGGTAATGTCCAGAACCTGATAGAACGCACTGTCGCTGACATGGGAAATATCCACCATAATGCCGAGCCGGTTCATTTCCTTAACTACTTCCCTGCCAAACGGGCTGAGTCCATTCCAGTGCTTGTCGGGATCATACGATGAATCACAGATCTGATTCCATTTGGAATGACACAGGGTAATGTAGCGAATGCCCCGTTCATAAAAATGTCTTAGGTTGTCAAGGTCATCCTCAACAGGGGCCCCATTTTCCATACCCATGGGTAATGCGATTTTACCTTTGTTGAAATGCCTGTGTACATCAGCAACCGAATGGGCGACAGCAAATTTATCGGGCCATTGTTCGGCAAATCCATTCACCAGATCAATCAGTTCGTCGGCCTTTTCCAGGGCGCCGCCGCTTTCCTGGTAGCTTGCCCCGACATAGATCGACATGAAGGGAACATCCAGTCCACCTTCCCTCGCACGCTTAAAGTCAAAATGTCCTTTCCCCGTTCTGCCGGAAATATCTTCCCATTCTTCCACAAGCCTGTAGGGTACGTCGATGTGGGCATCAATCAACATCAGTTCCTGGCTCAATCGTTTTGCCTTCGCTTCAGTTGATTCAACATTATCTCCTTTTGCTTCCTTTACAGGTCCCTGACAATTTATTACCAGCATAAGGAGAACCAGGAAATAAAATTTCCCTAAATACACGAATTTCGTAATCATCTTTGGATACAATTGAGCTGCAAGTATACTTATTTTTTCCTTCAGGAGAGCAAATCAAGGGTTGTGTATTCGCATAAAATCCATTAAATTGTTAATAAAGAAAAAAGCACTACCATGAAATGCCCTGAAGTCAAATCCAATGAGAACCGCAGGCAATTTTTATCTAAGCTTATCCCTGCGGGAGTGATGGCCTGCATGTGCTGTCCAAAAATGCTGAGTGCCGCCCAGGCACAACCCGCAAAAGAAACAATGAGTGACGATGGATTGTATTTGGAAAGATCTGAAATGTCCTACGAAGCGATATTCAATTTTGCATTCAGAGATCATCTGATTCCCATCCTGCAGGAATTGTCAAAACACTATTCCAAGGATGAGTTCCTGAAAATTATGAAGGATGTAGCCTCAAATGCCTTTTCACGAAAGGACGTGATGGATAAATCCAACAAGAACCTGAACCAGGTTTTCTGGAGTCATGTCATAGAGCGGGAGGTGGTCGAGGACAGTGTGCAGGCTTTTGAGCTTAAGATCACAAAATGCCTGTGGGAAAAGGTATACCGGGAGGCGGGTGCTGCAGAACTGGGGTATGCTGTCGTATGCAATACTGATTTCGCTACCGCGAAAGCTTCCGATCAGCAACTTATACGGTCCAAAACCCTCATGCAGGGGCATGACTGCTGCAACCACCGGTGGATTTATAAAACCTGATCAGATCAGGTCAATTATGGCAAAATACGTTGTGATCAGGGAAAAGATGATCACGGCGATCAAGCCTGTTTTCATCCTGGTCCTCGCTACATGTTTCCCCATAAGGTTTTTATTCATGATCAAAATCAGTATGGGGATGGCCACTGCAGGCAGTATCATAGCCTGAAAGGCCTGGGAAAAGATCATCATGGCCGGAGGGGTCTTTTCGATGAAAATCAGCCCGAAACCGAACAACAGCCCGATGAATCCAAGGATCCGGAACATAGGCGACTTGATATCCCTGGATTTTCCTGCAAAATCAGAGATCAGCCAGGGTGCGATGAGGATGATAGGAAATACGGTGGATAATCCCGCACCGACAATACCCAGGATGAGTATAAATGCTGCGACTTTGCCTCCAAGAGGCTCAAATAAATGTATCATCTCCACGGTGGTATCCAGTGAAAGGCCCATGACATACAGCGTCCCGGCGGAAACGGCCATGATAATTCCACTGAGCAGTAACATCATGCCGGCAGAGACAAAGGCATCCTTCTTTTCATCCTTTAAATTTTCGATGGTCCACCCTTTCTCAGCAACCACGGTACTGCGAACTACAAATACTGCCGCAGAACAGGTGGTGCCGGCCATGGCGGCGATAAGTTGAAAAGCACCATCCCCCTCCGGTATGCTGGGCACCATGCCTCTTGCAATGGCCCCGAAATCAGGTTTCACCAGAAAGAACACCAGGATGAAACAAAGCCCCATCAGTATAACAAAAAAGGTAAGTATCTTTTCAAAAAGCTTATATTTCCCGAACCAGAGCAGCGCAAATAATCCGATGACAAGTACCAGGGTCACCCGGAAAGCATCGGCCTCCCCCCATCCCATGAGCCGGATCCCCTCCAGTATCAGGTCAACCACAATACCCATTACGCCCATGATAGCCAGCAGTTCTCCGGTTACCAGCGCGATGAGGATGTATACCGCGAGGACGGTCCCCAGCTTAAAGTGCTTTCGTATGTTGTATAATGCAGTATGTCCCGTGACCAGGGTAACCTGACCATAGGCCACCATGAGTATATAGGTGAATAATGCGGAAAGCAGGAGCGCCCAGAAAAGCGTCATTCCATAATTTGCCCCGGCCTTGGCCATGGTGGTTATGCTACCGGTTCCAATATTGTATCCTATCAGGAACAATCCCGGACCCACTGCAGCAAGTGCTATAAGAATTTTTCGTTTCATCGGATAGTTATAAAATTCATTGTTAATGTTAACCTGGATTAAAAAATTGCATGCCGGTTGTCTGGTCAATCCATTTTTTCATAGACCACCTTGCCCTGCAGTATCGTTTTCTGTATGATCAATTCATCGTCTACCAGGGTATATAATACAAGGTCCGCACTGAGGCCTTCCCTGATCGCACCGCGATCTGCCAGTTGGTATACCCTAGCCGGGGTACTTGTAGCCATCTGAACGGCCGCTTCCAGCGTACATCCGGCAAGTTTTACCATATTTTTGATCCCGGTTCGAACGGGGAAAGAAGCTCCTGCCAGTACATTCTGAGCCGGATATTTTAACATCCCGTCCTCGGTCATCACCACCTCCTTGCCATTCCAGTCATACGTCCCCGGAGGCATGCCAGCAAGTTCCGTGGCATCTGAAACAAGCATGAGGTTCTGAGGACCTTTCACACTGTAAAAAACCTTGAGTTCTTCCGGTCTTAAATGGTGGCCGTCGGCAATGATGCTGGGTGTAAGATTTTCATTCGCCAGCTGAGGCCATATCGGATTATCATGGCGGTTGATCATGTTTGCGCAGCCATTCCCCAGGTGGGTGGATACCCTGGCGCCAAGATCCACCGCCGCATTGATCTGGGCCGCGGTGCCGTTATGGTGGGCCAGCGATACGACAATATTCTGATCCAGACATTGTTGTATGAACTCCATCGCGCCCTCCACTTCCGGGGCAACGCCCACCTGTATTATTTTGCCATCAGACGCGGATATAAAACGCTCAAACTCTTGCCAATCAGGTAGCCTTACCCATTCCTGCTGATGCGCACCGCGGAATCCATCTATGGGAGAAATATATGGCCCCTCCAGAAAATATCCAGGCAGAGAATGCGATAATGCTTCATTATTTTGCACGGCCCGGGATAGGATCTCCAGATTTTGAATAATGAGTTCTGAGGGATTGGTAATGATGGTAGGGAAAAAAGTCGTCACCCCTTCTTTCCACATCGCCTGCGTCATTTCGAGTACCTTTTCCTCCGTAAGGCCTTCAGTATTGAAACTGATGGAAGCATAGCCGTTGACCTGTGTATCGATCATTCCGGGCGAAATATACATTTTCGAATCCTGCGATGCGGATGGCTTTGTGGATTCGATTTTCTCAATAATACCATCTTTAACCGTCACGCTGACGTGTTGCTGATGATCCGGAAGATACCCTGAGTAGATGAGGTCCTGGGCCATAACATTCAATTTTAAAATGGTAAATGCAAACAAGCCAATGAAAAAAATATCGATTCTGATCCGGTACCTGAATTTCATAATATTATATTTTTTTAATGGGTAAGTCAATCGTAAACTGTGTTCCTTTATCCTGTTTGGATTCCGCCCTGATCCTTCCGCCGTGTTGCAGAATTACAAACTTGGAGAAGCTCAGACCGATACCCGATCCGCCTTCCCGGGTTGAAAAAAACGGAATAAAGATCTTTTGCAAAATATCCTTGCCAATACCCTTCCCGTTATCCTCTACTTTTATCCAGGTTCTGGAATCCTTCTCAAAAGCCCGTAAGGTTATCTCCGGGGGATCCTTCCCCTCTACAGCATACATGCTGTTCGTTAAGAGATTAATCAGGACCTGTTCGAAAAGGGTTTTATCACATCTCATCCGAAGATCCAATGGCTCAACCACAATCGAATGGTTGATATTTCGCTTTTTAAGTTCCGGTAAAAGTAAAGATATTACAGAATCCATGATATCCGCCACATTGATTTGTGTAAACTCAGGGTGCGGGATATCGGTCAATTTACGGTAAGCATCTACAAATTGCAATATTGCCTCCGTTCTATTTTTTATGGTATTGACTGAGGATCTGACATCTTTGATGTTATTCTCTGTAATTACGGCTATATCTTTCTGCCCCCCGTCCGGATACTCAAGGAGCATTAAAATGGTATCCGTCAGCGAAGTCAGGGGAGTTACTGAATTCATAATCTCATGGGTTAGAATTCGTATGAGTTTGTACCACGCCTCGATTTCCTTTTGTTCGATCTCGTCCTGAATATCATAAAAGGTAACGATTCTGCAGTATTTACCCAACAGAACCAGGGTATGATTGTATACCGAAAGCTGCTGCCTGTCTCCCCCTTCACTTAATTCCACGAGCTTTCTGCCATCATCCACCATGTTTTCAAGCTGGCTCGTAAAATCCCGGCGCTGTTTTTTGATATAATTCCATTCCTTCGTCCGTTCAATTTTCAGGTAATCTACCGCGGATTGATTGATCAGGAGGACTTCATCTTCTTCATTAAAGGCAATGATCCCGAAACTGATTTTATCAAGGATCGCCTGAAGCAACATGAACTGAGACTCTTTTTCTATTTTCACCTTATTAAAGGCGGATATTACTTCCCTGAAGGCATCCGCCAGGTCGCGAAAATCTCTGCCCAGCTTATCCCCCGAGAAATTGACTGTCACATCCCCGTATTTTATGGCCAGTATAAATTTGCGAAGTTCTTTATTTGATCTTCTGGCGAAGTGGATCATCTCAAGCGTGATCAGCAGGATAACAGCCCCTAAAATAACCTGTGAGAAAAAATATTCCGGGCGTGTAAAAATGATCCCGAAGATCAGGCACATCACTACCAGGAAAACTACCCTGATGACTAAATATAATGAAAATCGGTCCATCGACTGTTTATTTTCTAGATCTCAAATTTCTCCATTTTCCGATAAAGTGTCGCTCTGGTAATTCCCAGTTCTATCGCCACCTTCGAAAGGTTACCCTTGTTTTTCTGAATTGACCGCTCTATCATGACTTTTTCCATATCCTCAAGCGTTACCGGTTCTTCCATATCTTGCGGAATTTTTCCCTTCTGGAAAAACAGTGAGGGGTCATCGATCACGTTTTTGTCTGATAGTATTACAGCCTTTTCCACTGCATGTTGCAATTCCCTGACGTTCCCTGGCCAGAGGTATGTCTCCATCTGTTCCAGCAATGCGGGTTCAATCTTAAGTTTACGTTTGCTGTATTTGGCCCCGAAATTCCTGAGATAGTGGTCAACCAGGAGGGGAATGTCTTCCCTTCTTTCACGCAAGGCCGGCACCCGGATCTCCACCGTATTGATCCTGTAAAGAAGATCACGCCTGAATTCTGGTTTTTCCTTCTCCGCCATCGCATACAATGGCATATTGGTGGCGCAGATCAACCGGGCATCAATGGCAATGTCTTTATTTGATCCAACCCTTCGTATGATCTTAGCTTGTATGGCCGAGAGCAGCTTAGCCTGTAAGGGCAATGACAGGTTCCCAATTTCATCCAGGAATATGGTACCTCCACCGGCCAGTTCAAAACTTCCCGCCCGGTCGGACTTCGCATCTGTAAAAGCACCTTTTACATGGCCGAACAACTCACTCTCAAACAACGTCTCGGTCAGGGATCCGAGATCCACCCGAATAAATACCTGTGATCGCCTTGATGAAAGCCGGTGCAGTGCTCTGGCCACAAGCTCCTTGCCGGTGCCGTTTTCACCCAGTATCAATACATTGGCGTCTGTATCTGCCACCTTGGTGATGAGTTCAAAAACGCGGTTCATGGCTGGTGAATCACCAATTATTTCAGAGAAGGGTTTATCAAGGTCTTCGTAGATCCTTTCCTGGGCCCCTTTCAACTTTTTCAAGGCCGATTTTGATTGCTTCAACTCAAGGGCCGCAAAAATCGTAGCATATAACTTTTCATTCTTCCATGGCTTCAGCAAAAAGTCCGATGCCCCCTCCTTCATTGTCTCGACTGCCAGCTTGATATCACCATACGCTGTGATCATGATCACGGTGACCTCCTGGTCTGCTTTCCGTATCTTTTTCAACCAGTATATCCCTTCTGTTCCTTCCATTTCCCCCTTACGGAAGTTCATGTCCAGTAGTATTACATCATACTCCTCCTCCCCCATCAAATCCAGGATTCTGGAGGGATCCTCCAGCCCGGCAACCCGGGTGAATTTCTGTTTCAGGAACATTATGGCTGTATCCAGCACGTCGCGGTCATCATCGACGATCAATATTCTTCCGGGTATCAGGTCCATACAGTCTTTTTATCAGCAGGGCAATATAAAAAGTGTTTAATAATTAAACAACTACCTGTATAAAAATTATACATTCCCAGGATCTTTCATGAGGCGAATTATTTGCATTCACCTGATTATCAGTAAAATACAAATGATGGCACGGCATTTGGCGTACAGGTTTGAAAACCAAGAAACAGAAATATAAAATCCATACATCATGATAGAAACAAAAAATCTAAAAAAGGTATTTCAGACCGATGAGGTTGAAACCACGGCTTTGAATGAAATCAGCTTAAAGGTTGAGAAAGGCGAGTTTGTAGCAATAATGGGTCCTTCCGGATGCGGTAAATCCACATTACTCAACATCCTCGGTCTGTTGGATGGTCCTACGGATGGAGAATATGAATTTGGAGCGCAAAACGTTTCGCGTTCAAATGAAAGGCAGCGGGCCAGCATCCGCAAGGGATCTATTGGATTTGTTTTTCAAAGCTTTAACCTGATTGATGAGCTGACGGTGTTTGAGAATATCGAACTGCCACTTTTATATCTGAAAGTTAACTCGGCAGATAGAAAAAGAAGGGTAAATGAGGTCATGGAACGGATGAACATACGGCACAGGAGTGGTCATTATCCACAACAACTGTCAGGAGGCCAGCAACAGAGGGTAGCCATTGCCCGGGCGGTAGTGAGCAATCCGGACCTGATCCTGGCCGATGAGCCTACGGGAAATCTGGATTCAACCAACGGGGAAGAAGTCATGCGCCTCCTTGAAGAATTAAATAAGGCCGGCACTACCATCATAATGGTAACGCATTCGCCGCACGATGCTTCGTATGCGAACAGGATCATCAATCTTTTTGACGGAAAGGTTGTAACAGAAAAAATAAACCAGGAATTTCATATTTAACACAAAGACGAATACATCATGTTAAAGAATATATTCAAAGTAGCCCTTAGAAATCTTTTCAAAGATAAATTCTACTCTCTCCTAAATATTTTCGGACTGTCGATAGGGATTGCCGCCTCTTTCCTCATCGTTCTCTATGTTGTGGATGAATTAAGTTATGAGCAGTCATTCCAGGACAAAGAAAGAATTTACCGTGTGGCCACGGCAGCAAATTTTGGGGATGGTCAGTTGACGAACATAGCTGCCTCCTCAGCACCTTTGGCGGGAGGATTTAAAAGTGAGATCCCGGAAGTGGAATCCATCACACGATTCCAACCCTTTTCATTGAATATTACTCACGGAGATAAATTCTACAAAGAAGACAAAGTAATGTTTGCGGATTCTACATTTTTCGATGTCTTCAGTTATGAAGTACTGGAAGGAGATCCCTCAAGTATACTTGTGGAACCGAATTCCCTGGTAATTACCAGAAGCATGGCCATAAAATATTTCGGCGAGGAGGCTTTACGATCCGGGGGAGTGTTAGGTCAGATCCTGAAAACAGACCGGGGGGCTTTCGGCATTACCGGTATCCTGGAAGATTTCAAGGATAATTCACATATTGAGTTCGATATGCTGGTATCCATGTCGACCAACCAGGATGCCCTGAACCCGATTTGGATCAGCATGAATTATTTCACCTATCTGAAACTTATTCCGGGTGTTGAACCAGCAGCCCTGGAAGACAAATTCAGGGATATGATAATACAATATGTGGTCCCACAGGTTGTACAATATATGAGCTTCCCTGAAACTGAACTTACTCCGGACAAAGTGGACCAGAACTTCAAGTTCTATCTTCAGCCACTGACGGATATATATTTGAAATCCAATATCTACGCTGAATTCAGTGCAAATAGCAACATTCAGTATGTATATATTTTTACCGCCATTGCCATTTTCATTATTGTGATCGCCTGCATCAATTTCATGAATTTGGCAACAGCAAGATCGGCAAAAAGGGCCAAAGAAGTGGGCATCAGAAAAACTCTCGGATCACTGTCCGGGAGAATTACCGGCCAGTTTATGTTGGAATCCTTCATTTTTGTCATTATCTCGATGCTTATTGCCCTTGGATTAACAGAATCCTTCAGAATGCCTTTCAATACGCTTGCGGGAAAAAGTTTGTCCTTCAATGTGTTCCAACACCCGTGGATCCTGTATATGGTCATCGGATTTACCCTCGCCATAGGATTACTCGCAGGGAGTTACCCGGCATTCTACCTGACGAGGTTCAATCCGGTGGATGTATTGAAGGGATCATTAACCGGCGGAAAGAAAAACGCTGGCTTCCGAAGTGTGCTGGTAGTCGTTCAGTTTATAATATCCATTGGATTGATCGTAAGTACCCTGCTGGTCTACAAGCAAATGAACTATATACAAACCAGGAACCTTGGATTTGACAAAGAAAATGTGATAGTCATCAAAAACGCATCGAGATTGGGAGAAATGGGCCAGCCTCTTAAGCAGATCCTGGAGAGTCAGAGTGAAGTGATCACTGCCAGTTTCACAACACATGTGCCCTCACAGGGTTACTGGTCTACAGCATACAAAACCCAGAATGATGATGCTACAGATCACATCTTGTTTTATGGATTCTCTGATTTTGAATATGAAAAATTGATGAATTTTAAAATGAAACAGGGCAGGTACTTTTCAAGGGATTTTCCCTCCGACTCCAGTGCAGTCGTGATCAATGAAGAGGCAGCCTTTTCACTTGGTCTTAGCGGAAACGATTGCATGGACGCCATCGGCAAGAAACTGGAAACATTGAATTTTGATGGAGCAAGAATAAAAGTCGAAATTGTCGGCGTGGTCGAGGACTATAATTTCAAGAGCTTGCATATTCCGATCGAGCCATTATCCATTCGGTTGGGGAGCTTTGGAGACAATCTGGCTGTACGGGTTCAACCCGGGGATCATAGAGAGACCTTATCAAAGTTTGAGCAGATCTGGAAAGAAAATGTACCTTCACTTCCGTTTGAATATTCTTTCCTGGATGAAGATTACGAGCAGATGTTCGTCAAGGAATCTAGAATGAGTAGTATTTTCACGATATTCTCCATACTGGCCATTGTAATTGCCTGCATGGGATTGTTTGGATTGGCTGCCTATACTGCAGAACAGAGAACCAAGGAAATAGGGATACGCAAAGCCATGGGGGCAAGCTCGGGAAATGTAGTAAGCTTATTAACCCGGGAGTTCACCAAGTTGGTCGTGATATCATTTGTTATCGCTACTCCTCTGACATGGTATTTAATGAAACAGTGGTTCAGCGCCTTCGCCTATAGAACATCCATGGGTGCCTGGCCATTTGTACTCGCAGGTGTTATTGCCCTATTGATCGCGTGGTTTACCGTTAGTTATCAATCCG
>Ga0209536_100008343_pt1 | contig 15551 bp, 13 predicted proteins | sample DeeMarSeWOR28_12_FD_187461 | JGI IMG/M metagenome (GOLD analysis project Ga0209536, IMG submission 187461) | Marine sediment microbial communities from White Oak River estuary, North Carolina - WOR-2-8_12 (SPAdes) (version 2) | ecosystem: Environmental > Aquatic > Marine > Intertidal zone >...
CGCATGACTGTTTTCAACTTGAATATGTTGGTCCATTATGTTGTATTATAAGTTTAGGAAAAAAAACAAAAGCAATAGTTGAGTATACAAACCTAGTTGCCGACGTGAATGACATTTGATATTTTTTCAACATTTTCAAGTGATGTTGAAAGGGCGGAGCATGGAAAGTTATAAAGACTTTGGAAACCCTTGCTGCCAAAACCCAAATGAACATACTGTTTCAGTGGCCGTGATTACATCCGGAAGATTGGCTCTCAACCTTACTCTATGGATGGTGTGAGTCTCTAGACCATACTGAGCGTAACAAAATTGAGTGGTTTTAGCAGACCTGTAATCATTTGAAAATCATGAACTATGAGTGCTGGCATTATGGTAGATAAAGTGAGCTTGGCAAGTCATAAGTGTGGTTACTTTTACGACTTCTTTTTAAAATGTTCCCATTAGCACGAGAGAAGAATGGCACCAGACATAAAAGGAGAAAAGTAATGTACGAAGATAGTGGCGGCAGAGAGAGCGTGCTCATTTATGCTAATCTACCACCGGTTCTTGACATCAAATTAGGCAAAATGAATCAAAGCCATTATCAATTTAGCAAATGGAGATTAAATTGTGGCGTCAAACTCTTGAGTATCACCCTGCTATAGGATATCGATTTATACCAGGCATCAAAGCCAGAATTGATTCGCCAGAAGGCGGTTACTTAATTCGAGTAAATGATTCTGGATTTCGATGTAACCACAACTTTGAGAAAAATAAAAAAAACGGTGTCAGGCGGATTCTTCTTTTTGGCGATTCATTCACTGCAGGTGATGGGGTATCTAACAGTAAGCGTTATGGGGATGTTCTTGAAAGAGAAATACCCAATCTTGAGGTTTACAATTTTGGCTTGCCAGCAACTGGAACAGACCAACAGTATCTAGCTTATAAAGAATATGCGGTAGATATAGACCATGATTTACTGATTATTGCTGTTTTCCTCGAAAACATAAGGAGAGTTGTCTCACACTATCGAAACTTTAAAGATGAAAATGGCGATATTGCCTGTTATGCAAAGCCTTATTTTGAATTAGATAATGGCAAGTTGCTCCTGAAAAATGTACCTCCCCCAAGGCATCCCATTGACGCATCGACCCTACCAGATACCGAAAAAGAAAAGATATATCGGAGTTCTCTTTATCCAGCTATTGGTCAATTTACCAGAAATTTAGGTATAAAAGATTTTATTCAGAAAAATTTTCGGTACCAACCCTTACCCGAATACAAAAGCGCCAATAATCCAGCATGGATTATTTTACGCGCAATACTTTGCTCATGGATTGATAATCACCCCAAACCTACATTGCTTCTGGTTATTCCACAAGATCAATATATACGGGGGCTAGCAAATCCATCCTCATACCAAACTCGATTTCGTGAGATCGCATCAAGATCAAAGTGCACTTTTCATGACCCACTACCTGACTTTTTTAGATATTCTATGGAAGAACGTAAAAAATTTAGTTTGCGAGATTATCATTATAGCTCTTCGGGACATGCGGCTTTAGCTGCTTCGATGTCACCCATTGTCAAACTGCTTCTAAACAATAATCCATAAAGGAAAATCAATGATGACAAAGACCATACTTGGAATTTCAGCTTTTTACCATGATTCTGCCGCTACCATCGTGAGAGATGGTGAAATTATTGCTGCTGCCCAAGAGGAACGGTTTTCTCGAAAAAAGCACGATCCGCGTTTTCCAAAGCGTGCAATTAATTATTGCCTCGAAGAGGCTTTTATTGAATCGTCTGACCTTGATGCGATCGTGTTTTACGACAATCCAATTTTGACCTTAGATAGAGTAGTGAAAAATTGCATTGAATATGACCAAACCAGCCTCAATCAATTCAAAAAGGCAAGTTCTTCAATCCTTGGAATAAAAATCTGGGTAGAGCAATATATTCTTGAGGCAATAGGTTCGCTAGGTAAACTTGGCAAGGTTCTATTTACCGAACACCATATGGCTCATGCGGCATCTGCATTTTATCCATCTCCCTTCAATGAGGCCACTATTCTAACTCTTGATGGCGTTGGCGAATGGTGTACTACATCTGTAGGGATGGGGAATGGAAATAAAATTGAACTTACTAAGGAGATAGCTTACCCACATTCAATCGGTTTACTTTATAGTGCATTTACTTATTATTGTGGTTTAAAAGTAAATTCGGGTGAATATAAGTTGATGGGATTGGCTCCATATGGAACTCCTAAATATTATGACATTATCAAAGAGAAAATAGTAGATATCAAAGAAGATGGCTCATATTGCCTGAACACTGAATACTTTGGTTATCCGGATAGTTTGGTTATGACCAATGATAAATTTGAAAAATTGTTTGGAGGACCACCCAGAGTACCAGAAACCAAAATTACCCATAAAGAAATGGATTTGGCTGCTTCGATCCAAAAAGTAACTGAAGAGATTGTTTTAAAAATTGCAAAAAATGCTATACACGAAACAGGCATACGACAGCTCGTTATGGCAGGAGGTGTAGCGCTCAATTGTGTAGCCAACGGAAAACTTCTAAGCGAAAATATTGTTGATAATATATGGGTACAGCCAGCTGCAGGCGATGCTGGGGGATCATTGGGTGCCGCTTTGTTAGCTTCGCACGCGTATTTTAGTATCCCTCGCAGGATGAATTCTAATGGACGAGATACTCAAAAAGGTAGTTTTTTGGGACCCAGCTTTAAATCATCAGAAGTTATTGCTTTCCTAGAACGAAAAGAATACCCATATCAACAAATCATTGATTCGGATCTGCGTGCGACAAAGATTGCTCAGTCGATCGCGGAAGGAAAAATCGTGGGCTACTTTTCTGGGCGGATGGAATTTGGTCCACGTGCTCTTGGCGCACGTTCCATTTTAGGAGATCCTCGGAAAACAGAAACGCAATCGATAATGAACCTTAAGATCAAATTCCGCGAATCTTTTAGGCCATTTGCTCCATCTGTATTGGCAGATGACGTAAGCGAATACTTTGAACTTACAGCCGAAAGCCCATACATGTTATTAGTTGCACCAGTCAGGAAAGAACGATGTCTTCCATTCGGCCTTACTGAATTTCAATCGGGGAATAGCGATATGCTGCCGATTATTAACCAACCTAGATCGGACATACCCGCTGTTACACATGTTGACTATAGCGCTCGCATTCAAACCGTCCATCCGGATGATAAACCTGATTATTATAAAGTTATAAAAACGTTCAGGCAAATAACAGGTTATGGCCTTGTTGTAAATACTTCCTTCAATGTGCGGGGTGAGCCTATCGTGTGTACTCCTCAAGATGCATACATGTGTTTCATGAGAACCGATATGGATTTGTTGGTACTTGAGAATTGTTTATTATACAAAGAAGATCAACCTTCCCTTAAGAATGACGATGACTGGAGAAAAACCTATGAACTCGACTAATAAAGAATACTCAATACAAGTTGAAGAGTTTTTTCTTGAGATACTTGTGCCTTTAGCGAAAAAGCTTCATAGTAATAAAACCCCAATTTTCTTCCGTAAAAAACCTGATCCTGCTATAGATACATACTTCATGAAACGCAAAAAAACAACTATCACTCCCGAAGATTTTGAAACAGGGGGTTGCAATTCTCCGGAAGGTTTAAGAAAAGCCCTGGTTAGTTTGTGGACAGCTGAAGGGCATGCTGAATTGCTAACAATAGCAGATGAGATAACTAAACTCGCCGGCTCAGCACATTACCCAGAAGAACAAAGCAGCGAAGTTTCGCCATTTATATATGTGATGTTTTAGTTAAACTCTTAATTCCAATACTCACTAGACAATAAAATGATGGTTATCCTAGGACGAATTAAGGGTTTTTTCAACATCCAATCTACAAAAGGATTATTTGCCCGAAATACCCTTTGGATGTCTCTCGGTTTTGCAAGTCGGACTGGCATACAGGTTGTCTATTTTATTATCATAGCCCGTACTCTTAAGCCAGAAGCATACGGTGTGTATGCCGGGTCGCTGGCTTTAGTATTTGCACTCTTGCCTTTTGTTTCCTGGGGTAGCGGGAATATACTTATCAAGCAAGTTTCACGCAACCCTGGTTGTTTTCCTGATTACTGGGGGATGGCCCTAAGTGTTACTTTACTTTCTGCTTTTCTGATTTTTATTCTGTCGGGTGCAGTTGGTGCTCTAATGTTATCCCCAAAGGTTGCATGGAGCCTCGTGTTGCCAATTGCCGCAGGAAGCTTTTTTGGGGATAATGTTGCTCTGCTTTGCGGTCAGGCCTTTCAAGCTCACCAGCAGTTATCCCGAACATCAATTATATCAATTGTTATGGCGAGCTACCGTTTAGTAAGCGCATTGTTGCTCTTGTTCTTTCCCATCGCTAAAACAGCCGAAAACTGGGCCGTTTTTTTTATGGTGAGCGGCTTATTATCCGGGTTTACAGGACTTATCCTGGTGAAACGTGAATTAGGATGGGGACCTTTGGGGTTGTGGCCAATGCATGGTAATTGGCGGGAAGGCTTTTTCTTTGCTATCGGTCTTTCTGCTCAAGGGGCTTACAATGATATCGATAAAACCCTCCTGGTTAGACTGGCGTCTGGGGCTGCAGCTGGCACCTATGCGGCAGCCTATCGGATAATGAATTCCGCATTTATTCCCGTGGTGGCCATGATTTACGCGGGGTATCCGCGTTTTTTTCAAGAGGGAGAGAAAGGGATTAAAGGGACTTCCAGGTTTGCCTTACGCCTTTTACCTTGGGCTGCAGGATGGGCTCTGGTTGTAGGGTTAGGCTTACCGCTCGTCGCACCCCTATTGCCATTAATTCTGGGTAATGAATATGCTGAAACTTCCCAGATTCTTTTATGGTTAGCTCCAATCCCTTTATTCAAAGCTTTCCATTGGATCGCTGCAGATTCATTGACCGGTTCGGGATTCCAGGGGCTCCGAAGCGGCGTTCAAATCTGCATAGCCCTGCTTAACCTTGGGCTCAATCTTTGGTGGATTCCCACGTATGGCTGGTTGGGGGCAGCATGGAGCAGTCTGATTTCAGACGGAGTATTGGCAGTCAGCCTCTGGGGATTAAGTTCGGCTTTGTTAGCGAAGGAAAGACACATCAAAGTATGAGGGTAAGCCGTCTCCCAAAAAAGACCTGTTTGCTTTCCAAATTATGCGACCACGCTTGTGGACTTTTGTAATTCTGAGCTTTTGGCATATTATAACTCTGCGACAAAAACCCATCTTAGTAGTTTGATTTTTGTGAATGGATTGGTTACCTGAAAATTAAATCTAATATAAAGTACTAGGAAGAGACAAAATGCCAGGAATCCATACTTTTCTATTACCCCTTGAATATTCCAATATAAAAAATAATCCTTTTATGTCTGAAGAGGATAATCCAATAAATAAGACCAGAGTAATCTTGCAGGATAAGGCTGCCAGTTTATATGTAACCTATTACGATGGATATCCTTTCTCAATATGGCAGACACGAAATCAAATTATTCTCATTGAAGGGATGATTTATAACCAATCCAAAGACAAAATTGAAGCCCAGCTTAAAGCAATTTCTCAATGCTTTTGCGATAATGGTGATTACCATCACTTAGTGAGAGATTTTATAGAATCAGCAGATGGAGATTTTATTGTTGAAATTTGGGATAATCACAAGAAACGTTTGTTGCTCTTCAATGATTATTGGGGGAGGCTGCCGCTCTATTATTGTTGCATCAATGAGTTATGCGGAATCAGCCGTGAAATCAAGACTTTGCTTTCATTTGTTCAAGAAATTAAAATTAATAAGACAAGCCTAGTTGACTTTTTATATTTTGAGCGTCCACTCGGCAATAAGACGCTTTTTGAAAATATATATCGTCTTGGGCCAGCTTGCATGATGGTGGTTGACGTAAGAGAGAAAGTTCTCAAACTTAAAGTGTCGACAACGTCTGACTACACTTTTGATCTACAAAAACCATTTAACAGTCGGTCCAAAGGCATTGATGTACTAAAAGAATTATATTTACAATCTGTGCAATCCAGAATTCAAGCTCTTGAAAGGGATGAATTCCAGATAGTTTCAGATTTAAGTGGAGGGTTTGACTCGCGTGCTTTAATGGGGGGAATAGAAAAGTTTACTCATGATGTAATTTATTGTACTCAAGAATTGGATACGAATGATCAGCGGGAATGGGGTCAGGCCATATTTGAAGCTATGGACTCTCCAGGGAAGTTTTATACAGCAGCCCCAGATTTTTCATATGAAATTGATAAGCTTGGCAACTTTGTATACCAATACGATTGTATGTCGAATTTTAGTATTGGTTTTAACTCTAGCCAAGTTGTTATCGCATTAAAGGAACTTGTTCCAGAAAAAGCAGTTCGGTGCATGGGTTTTGGGGCCTCCGATTTTTTGCGCAAACCAATAAAGGCATTTCGAAAATCCCTTATTTATGGCATAGATCATGGATTCTATTTTTATTCAAATATCTCCTTGTCTGAAGTTTGCCATTTAGTTGGCGTAAGCTATCGCGATTACCACCAGGAATTGGAAGAATATCTACACACTTACCCTGAAAAAACTTCAGATGGGCAGCTTAGGAGAATGTACTTTGAATATCATAATCAATATATAAATGCACATGAGGATTATTGCCGCAAATATTTTTGGACTGTGTGTCCATTCTGGGGGACAATGTTCGTGCGGGCTATAGTGGAACGAATCCCACTTGAATGGACTGGCTTCAGATACTTTACCCAATTCATGAAGGCCCTAGATCCTCGCCTACTTCAAATTCCAATCTTCGGAAAAAGTGTCAATCTGAATTCCGAACGCAGTGTTTCTATGTTGGAAACAAAAGAGCGAGTCAGAATATGGTTAACGGCTTTTATTCCTAGTGCACATTTTTTATACAAATTTATTCAATCAAGAATAAATGAATATGATACATGGAAAGAAATTGAACCAATTATAAAAGATATAAGTTGCCCGTTAATCCAATCAACCGTGCCTAATTCCCAGTTGAAATTGATAAAAGGAAATGTATTGGTCTCAAGACGTTATTTAACCTTGCTTCTTTACCTTTACGAGATTGAAAAACGTTATGGAGAAAAAATTTAGCTTAAGAAATCGTTCGGTAAAATTGGAAAGTTCAAATCCGCATAACCCTTCTCGATCTTGGAATTAGTACTTATTGATCCCAAACTTTGACTGGTTTGGGAAGATGTGGAGAAGTTTGATTTCGGACCATTTAATGGAGAAAGTCTACGAGGGAGTGAGTCTTGCGTTGTCGTCGAAGAAAATCGATATAACAGCATGAATATTAAGCTGATCTATTTCTGGAAAAAACTCGAGTTTGCCCTCCATATTTGTATGTTAGTCATTCTCATGGGGGCCTTTGTAGCTCTCTGGCGTCAAATGTCTGGCTTCCCTTACGATCCTGTGGATGGGGATCCCATCCAACGGAATATTCTATTACTTGGCTATCTCATAACTATCCCAACAATTCTCTTCTACACAAAAAATGCTCTTCGGGTAGTGATTCGCAGCCCAGTGCCTTGGTTGATGACCCTTTGGGCAGCTCTTTCAATACTCTGGTCTGGATCACCAGATATAACTTTCCGCCGCGTAATCGCAATACTGTTAACCACTTTATATTCTTTAGTCCTATACTTGCGCTATCCTTATAAATCCTTCTTCCGTCTTCTGGGAATCGCATTTTTTATTGCAATTCTCTCAAGTCTGTTGATGGTGGTTGTCAAACCCGAATGGGGGATCATGAGTTCCGTTCACGAAGGAGCCTGGCAGGGAGTGTTTGTCCATAAGAACTCCCTGGGAAAGGTAAGCGTTTTTGCTATTTGGACTTTTAACGCCTTATGGTCATCAAATCATAATCCTCAACAACGGATGTTTTGGGCTAGTGCATTCGTATTAGGAGTAGTAACTCTAATAGGCTCCCAATCGGCAAGTGCATTGGTAATTGCAAGCGCTACAGGGTTAGGTGTAGTGCTCCTGCGAATTAGGCGACCTTGGCGCAAGGCATGGCCCATTTTCTTACTGATCACCTTAGTGATTGGAACGAGCATTGTTTTATTGGTCATCCAGAACAGCGAGGTTCTTTTAGAAGCCTTGGGGAGAGACATTTCCCTTACAGGAAGAATACCTTTATGGAATGTGCTGACCCCAATGGGGCTAGCGCGCCCCCTAGGATACGGGTATGGAGCATTCTGGCTTGGCTGGAATGGGCCATCAGCTGAAGTATGGTCTACATTAAATTGGTATCTTCCTAATGCACACAACGGTTTTTTAGAGCTCTGGCTTAATCTTGGTTGGTTGGGTTTAGGGCTAGGCCTCATCCTACTGGGAAAGATATTCCTTGAATATTTCGGAGCTGCACTTGCCGGATCGGAAGCGGCTGTATTTTGGATTTTATTTGGCATTATTATTGTCACATATAATTTAGTAGAGACCACTTTTTTTTCTCAAAATGTTATTTATTGGGTATTGATTTCATACGCTTACATCTCAACCCGATCAAGAAAGGGCTGGATAGTTGATAGCTCTAAAGAGAAATAATAATAAAAAACGTATTGCCCTTCTCACAGGTGGCAACATGACACATTACGGTGTTCTGGTAGCTAATGGCCTTGGAAGAGCTGGCGTGGAAGTAGACGTAATTACATGCGCTGAATTTCAACTACATTTTTTAGAACCCAATGTTCGAGTATTACCTTTCCGTAAATCTGTGGACCCAAGGAGATCAATTCGCCAAAAAACATGGGATATGATAAATTATTATTATCACTTGGTGATATTCTTACTGCTTACAGACATTAAAGTATTTCATTTTTTTTATCATAGATATTATTTTATAGAGGGCGTCATATTCAACACCATCATTAAGCTCAGGGGGAAACAATTAATTTATGAAGTTCATAATGTTTGGCCTCATAATAAGCGGGGAAATAAATATATTTATCTTTGTCAAAAATTTGCATATCATATTTGTGATGTTCTGGTTTGTCACAATAAAAGTTCAAAAAAAGATTTGGTTGATGATTTTTCTATCTCAACAGATAAAATAGAGGTTATCCCAATTGGGCTTTTAAATCATATCCCAAAAAGCAATCTCGCTAATATCGATGCCAAGAGGATGCTGTTACCTCCAGAGTGTATAGATTATCCAACTTTGTTGTTTTTCGGCAAAATCTCTCCATATAAAGGAATTGAATTTCTCATACAAGCCTGTCAAATTCTATATAGAAAAACAAAGTTCTTCCTGATCATAGCTGGTGATAAATCCGGCGCGGTCACATACTGGGAAAAAATAAAAACTCTTATAGAGGAATCCCTGCCCGAAACCAACTATTCTCTCAAACCTTTCTACATTCCTGATGAAGAAATGGAAATATATTTTAAAGCAGCTGATGTAGTGATTATCCCGTATCTTGAAATATATCAAAGTTTTATCCATATGCAGGCTTTCTATTTTGGAAAACCTGTAATTGCCACTGATATAGGTTCATTCCGAGAAGATATTATGGAAGGGAAAATGGGGTATATTGTTCCGCCAAACAATCCAATAGCTTTGGCAAAGGCAATTGATACTTTTGTACTGGAAATGTTGCCCAATTTTGCTGTTATATCCGAATTTATTCAAAATGAGGCTGATCGCAAATTTTCCTGGGATGAATCTGCGAAATCGTACGTTTCTCTTTATAAGTTTGAATAGCTTCATCGAAACAAAGCCTAAATATGATCACCTATGTCACTTAGTCACATTCAATTGCATCATGTTATAAAATTATATTGAGGAGTACATGTTCAAATGCGAACAGTTTACCGATCTATTAAGCAAAAGGTGTCATTATGGATTCAAAGATCGAGTTTTGGTTTTCGCCTAGCATTAAGATTCCGATATGGGGCTACTACCCCTCAAGGATATCCGGATGCACCATGGTATAACGCTGTATTGAAAACCCAAAAAGAATCTAACAACGCCATTAATCAGGTCCGCAACTTGGGGCTACCTTTAATGCAGTTTCCTCCAAAAAACTGGGATAGTCTGGCGGCTTTAGATCTTATTTTAAAAAACACGGGGAAAAATGCTCGGATCTTTGATGCTGGAGGAGAACTTTACTCAATGATTTTGCCTTGGCTGTTTCTTTACGGCTACAGAAATCTTTCGGCAGGAAATCTGGTTTTCAAAAGATCAATTAAAAAAGGACCCATTATCTATCATCATTCAGATATAACTCAAACCAGGCTTGAAGATGATTCTTACGATGCAATTACATGCCTTAGTGTCATTGAACATGGAGTAGATCTACGTTCTTATTTTTGTGAGATGTCTCGGATTCTTAAGCCAGGAGGTGTCTTGATCACCTCTACTGATTACTTTGAGACGCCAGTGGACACAAGAGGCCAAAAGGCTTATGGTGTGCCTATTCATATTTTCACGAAAGAGGAAATAGAAGAAGCATTGGAAATTGCCGGTCAGTATAACCTTACACTGATAAGCCTTCCAGATTTGAGAGTTGAAGAAAGTGTCGTGAATTGGAAGAAATATGGACTCAATTATACCTATGTCATTTTTTCATTGCGCAAGATTTCAAGCGATTAGATCTATTTATTCTTAAGAAGCATCTCTACTGGTTCGTTAAGAGGTTAACATGCGCTATGAAGGAAAAAAACCTAAAGTTGCAATCATATACAGTTATATTCCCCAATATCGATGGCGATTCTATGAAGTACTAAAAGACAAATTAGACAAGGTGGGAATTGAGTTAGTCTTGATATACGGTCAGCCTAGCCCGAAGGATTCGCTAAAGAAGGATGCAGTCGATCTTCACTGGGGGCGTAAAATCCATAATAAATATTTTACGGTTGGGAGGTGGGTATTTTGTTGGCAACCCGTATTATCTATTATTAGGGATACAGATCTGGTAATTGTTGAAATGGCCAACAAGCTTCTTGTTAATAATTTCCTCTTACTCCAAAACAGCTTGGGATTAAAAAAGGTTGCGTTTTGGGGACATGGAAAAAACTTCCAAGCGAAAAAAACGGATCGTTTCAGTGAGTGGATAAAGCGGATTCTATCTACTAGGGTACATTGGTGGTTTGCCTACAATGATACAAGTGCCAGAGTCGTGGAAGCATTGGGTTTTCCGGGAGAAAGGGTCACTGTTGTTCAAAATGCCATAGATACTATACAATTAAAGAATGAATTAGAGAATCTAAAACCAGAACAAATTAAACAGATTCGCCGAGAAACGGGAGTCACTGGGAATCACATAGGATTATATATCGGGGGAATGTACCCGGAAAAACGGCTGGAATTTTTATTAGATTCATTAATTTACATACGAGAGCAGATTTCTGATTTTGAGATGGTTTTTATAGGATCGGGGATAGATGCGAGTTTGATTGAGGATATGGCTCACAGATATCCATGGATTCACTATCTTGGCCCCAAGTTTAATAACGAAAAAGTTCCATATTTCGCTATGTCACACCTTTTTCTAATGCCGGGTTTGGTTGGATTAGCAGTAATCGATTGCATAGCATTGGGAGTGCCGTTAATAACAACGAATGGTGCTTTACACAGTCCAGAGATTGAGTATTTGCATTCGGGGGAAAATGGAGTAATAGTAGATTCAAATGGCGATTCAAAGATTTATGCCCAATCTGTGATTAATCTCCTGAATAATGAAAAGGAAAGACTAAACTTGGTCGAGGGGTGTAAGATATCCAGTCGCCAATACTCTGTCGAAAATATGGCAGACAATTTTGCCAAAGGCATTGAACGGGCTTTGGATAAATAACTTCCCAGGGAGGTTGGTGTTATGGTCAGTTCGTTAATTTCAGAAATTCTTGCAAGGTTATCTAAAGAAAAACTAGAACTTGATTGGTATGCTGGAAAAAGGGTATTGGTTACTGGCGGTGCGGGATTCATTGGCTCCTGGTTGGTGGAAGCGCTCGTGCGACTAGGAAGTGATGTATATGTTGTAGATAATCTTTGGCGGGGTTCCTTGGATAATTTTAAGAAAGAGGACGGCACAAATTGGATACAGCTTTCTGATCACTTTTTTCTGGGGGATTTGCGAGATTACCATGTGGCTTTATCAACCTGTATAAAATCAAAACCGGATATTATTTTTCACCTCGCAGATATTGTAGCAGGTATAGACTTTGTTTTTGCAAATGAGCCCTTCCTTTATCGTGCCAATATACTAATAAACACTAACTTATTTACAGCGGCAGTAGAAACAGGTACGCAACGTTTGATATATCTAGGTACGGCTTGTAGTTACCCAAAGAAGTTGCAGGAAAAACCTGGCGGAATACCGTTGGTTGAAGAACAAGTGTATCCTGCAGATCCAGAATCTGCTTATGGATGGTCAAAACTTATGGGGGAATATGAAGCTATTCTCCTCGCAAAATATTCACAAATGGAAGTTGGAATTCTCAGGTTGCAAAATGTATATGGACCGCGGTCAATTCTTTCAGTAAATCGGTCCCAAGTAATTCCAAGTCTAATTAGAAAAGCAGTTCGCCATCCTGATGAGGAATTTATCGTATGGGGATCAGGCAAGCAAGCAAGAGATTTTGTGTTTGTTGGTGATGTAGTTGATGCACTTGTTCGGTTACCTATACGAGGAATTGGGCAAGGTCCCATTCAAATCGGTACTGGAAAAGAGACAACCGTTGCTGATTTAGCATCTATGATTGTGGATATAAGCGGCAAGGGAATTCCAATCAAATTTGACAGGAGCAAACCGGAAGGAGATGGCGGCCGGTCTGGTAATTTTAATAAAGCCAAACATATACTCGGATGGGATGTTTTTACACCATTGAAGAATGGATTAAGACAAACCTATGACTGGGCAAACTTACAGATAAAAAATAAGAAGGTAAACCTTGAAGGTTAGAATGATGGTTTCCTTATGGATGAAATCATAAATGGAAAAAATGAATATTCTTGGAATTAATATGGACTGTCTATCATACGAGGAAATGTACCCGATATATGATGATTGGTTATCCAATAAGTCATCCAGATCTCACTGTTTAGCTGTAATCAATGTCCATATTTGTGTTTCTTCCCTATTGGATAAAAAATTAAGGGATATGTACAATTCAGCCGATCTGATTGGTATTGATAGCATGCCCTTTCTTAAATGGGCCCGTTTATTTTATTATAAGAAAAGTGATCATTATAATGCGCCCGATTTGTTACGGGAGATCAGCAGAAAAGCCAAAGAAAAGAAGTATACTTTTTTTTTATACGGAGGATATCCGGGTGCAGTTGATAAAATCGAAGAATATTTAAAGTTGCAATTTGATGGCGTTAATATTGTAGGTAAATATTCTCCGCCGTTTCGTCCATTAACTGAGGAAGAAGATACTGCTGTATGTAAATTAATTAATGATGCACATCCGGATTTTTTATGGATTGGATTAGGATCGCCCAAACAAGACATTTGGATTCGCGAACATCTCCATAGGATTGAAGGATGCATAATGATGCCTTCTGGTGCGACTTTTGATTTCTTCAGCGGTAGGATAGCACAAGCTCCGCAATGGATTCGAGATCTTGGGTTTGAATGGCTTTTTCGCCTGACTCAGGATTTCAAACGACTGTGGATGAGATATACCATTTATAACGCTATCTTTATTTTTACATTTATTCTTCAACTTATAAAAATTGTGGCCTTTGATAAAGAAGGGTATTTACTGGTCTTCGGTCATCGTATCGAATAGGGAAATTCATCTAACATAGGCATGTTGCTCAATGAAAACCAAGGCGAGGTGAAAAATGGTTACTGAAAAATCAATTTCAGATTTAAAAGCTAAAAATGGAAAATTTCGCAAAACGCTTATAAATGTTCATTCCCGGAGGTGGATGGGAAATGTTCTGATTGTCACGGACATGCTAAGTCTGTCTATTGCTATTTTTGTTGGTATACAGGTGCGCCATTTGCCCTTTACGGTTATCGTTTCGTCCTATAGTGGACTCTTTTTGGTTCTTGGTATAACGATTACATATTTGTTCCTCCGCCGAGGTCTGTATCCTCCTATAGGAATGCACTATGCGGATGAGCTGCGACACATTGTCACAACCACTTCAATGGCTTTTCTCATCATTATTGGAGTTACTTTTGTATCCAAAACATCTGTTACTTACTCGCGCCTGGTGCTTATCTTCACATGGCTTTTGTGTTTGCCTCTGATACCATTTAGCCGCTATATAGTACGCCGGTTATTAATCCGACTAGGTTTATGGGGGGAAATTGTGGCGATCGTCGGGGATCTGCACAAGACGCAAATTCTGGCAGACTATTTCAAAACCAGACTACAATATGGTTTTCTACCCGTGGCTTTGTTTTGTGACCACACCTCTTCAGGTGATACAATTGCGTCATGGCCGATCCTTCCCATTGGCAATATCAAGGTATATGCACACAAATTTTTGGTGAAAACAGTCTTGATCATCGTCGAAGATCTCAACAATCTTGATTCAGTTGTCAAAAACTATAATGACACATTTCAATGGATAATCCTGATCAAAGACAAATATGAAAATTATGGACTGACGTTCCTCAAACCGCTTGATTTCCATGATGTTCTAGGCTTGCAGGTAAGAAATTATTTACTGAGCAGATCTACTCAGACGCTTAAACGTGTTGTGGATATAACATTATCCTTCCTAGTTTTGCTGATCCTAACCCCCTTTCTTTTGCTCATTGCAATAATAATCAAATGGGAGTCAAATGGTGATGCGTTTTATCGTCAACACCGCCTAGGTAAGGACGGGCAGGTGTTTAATTTACTCAAATTCCGTACGATGCATCAAAACGCCGAGGAAATATTTAAAAAAGAGGTGACGAGCAATCCGGATAAAATGAAGGAATGGGATAGCCATCAGAAATTAAGAAATGATCCCCGTATCACTCGCACAGGAAGATTTCTACGAAGGTTCAGCTTGGATGAAATTCCCCAATTATGGAATGTCTTGAAAGGTGAAATGAGTCTTGTTGGCCCGCGACCAATCATGGTCAACCAGCGTAAAATGTACGGAGAAACCATAAAAGAATCTTCCCGAGTCAGGCCAGGTATAACTGGGCTCTGGCAGGTTTCCGGTCGTAATCACACCACCTTCGCACGTCGTGCAAAGTTGGATCTTGAATACATTCAACGTTGGTCAATTTGGCTTGATATATACATCATGCTCAAAACTATAAAAGTTGTCATCTGGCAACATGGTGCATATTAGTTCAACTATTCCTTTTTTGGTGTATAAAGTCAATAGACGAACTTGCTATTATTTATTAAATCCCTCTTACACTGAATTGAAGAAAACTCTCAAAAATTCCAACAGTGGACTTTTTTGGTGAAAGGATACAAAATGGAAGAACCAAATTTTGATCTTAAGGATTTGATCTGGATCTTACGCCGCTGGGCTTGGTTGCTTGTATTTGGTATATTGTTCGGATCAGGGTTGAGTTTGCTTATCAATATTAGCATAGCTCCAGTTTATCAAGCTACA
>Ga0209536_100008344_pt1 | contig 15550 bp, 14 predicted proteins | sample DeeMarSeWOR28_12_FD_187461 | JGI IMG/M metagenome (GOLD analysis project Ga0209536, IMG submission 187461) | Marine sediment microbial communities from White Oak River estuary, North Carolina - WOR-2-8_12 (SPAdes) (version 2) | ecosystem: Environmental > Aquatic > Marine > Intertidal zone >...
GTGGTGTTGCACTTATGATTTGAATTCACAGGGCCAATAACGCTCTTTTTGGGGGCAAAAAGAGCCTTTTTCGATAGGCGCACAAGATGGCAAGGGCAAAAAGGCATTACATTCCGGGGCACGTCTGGCACATTACCCACCGCTGTCATAAGCGGGAATTCCTCCTAAGATTTGCAAAAGATCGCCGCCGATGGCTCCATTGGCTTTTAGAGGCCAAGAGGCGCTATGGACTGGTGATCTTGAACTACATGGTGAACTCGAATCACATTCATCTGCTTGGTGTCGATGACGGAGACCAAGATGTAATTCCAAGGTCGATCCAGTTGGTGGCTGGGAGAACGGCGCGGGATTACAATAGAGATTTCAATATAATAATTTGGCCCGACCAAAGAACTGATAATTCTCCGTAAATTCTGGGTGCACCCCAAAGAGGATTGGCCTTGGCCATCCTGAGGATAAGATTACGGACATCTGGACTAATCGGAGGCCTTCCTGGACCTCTACGAGGGGATTTGTACCTCCAGAACAACTGGAATCCCTTTCTATGCCAGCGTACCACGGTATCGGGTTTGACCACGATCAGAGCGTCTTGCCAGCCGTTCCAGAGACGGGAGAGCAACACCCAAAAGAGACGGTCTCTGACATGGAGCCGCGGTCGTTTGCTCGAACGTCTCAGAATGGCTAGTTGCTGGCGAAGCGCTAGGTTCTCGAGGGCGAGATCGGAGGTCTTCTTGAAGCGGGAATAAATGGTCCAGAATGGTTTTCGTAGTCTCCTCATAGTGGGTAGGAGTCATGGCACGCCTATTTGAAAATGTCAATGAATTCAAGGTGGACGGATTTTTTGCGAGGGACAGGATAATGTGGAAATGTAATTTTGTACGAATTCGAAAGAAAATAGCAGAAAAACCAAGATATCGTTGGACCGCTAGATTGCCTGTATTATGGGTATCATATGGATATTTCTCCATTTCTTAAACATTATAAAAAATAGAGATATTTTCGTATGTTACAGGGCTGGCAAAAAAATTCTCCTTGATTCCTCAAGGGTTACTCCCTGTGCATAGCTTCTGTAGATACAATATATTTTTTAGCTCAAACTGGATTTGAAGGATTTAGAATATTGGCTTAGCCTTCAATATTATTTTTTTTTTGGAGAGGGGTGCCAATTCCGAGACGGATATAGCTGGCTGACAATTTATCAGAAAGGGGGGTGATACAGGGCAATTCAGTGCTGCATAGTGATCTTATGAGTTTGTGATTGTAAACACAGAAAGCAAAATAGGGAGAAGAACATGAAAAGAGTGACTATCATTTTTGTAGCTTTGACTCTAGGTCTTTGTCTGGTAACAGGTGCTTTTGCTGCAGATAAAGATGCCATTAAAAAACAAGTAGATGATATTGTTGTATCCATCGATAGCGGGAAAAAAGCTGATGACTTTAAGGATGCAGCGCAAAATAAGCCCCACTATGTATTTATAATGGAAGAGGATGGACAGATGTTGGTGCATCCGTCATTAGTTGGGCAAAGCCTTAAGGAGAAAGCCGAGCCTGTTTATAATGAGTGTAGTAAAGCGACTGCCGATGGTACATGGGTTGAGTATGAGTGGCAGGGGAAGCAAAAAAACACGTATGTAAGAAAAACCAAGGACGGGTTAATAGTCGGCAGTGGATACTGAGACTAATTCCTTTTTGTCTAAGTATCTTGTGTCAAAGGTTATAGAGAAATTGTGGTGTCGCCCATAGCAATTATTGTTTTATGGGCGGCATTTTTTTATTTGGGGCCGATTTCAAGAACTCAAAACTCCTGAAGATCATCGGCTTCAGATAACTCGAAGGTAAAGACTGGCTTTGAACCACTTAATGCAACGGACGCGGTAAATTGTATCGCAAGATTTCGCCCCTCCATTAGCATATTGTGTCCGCTTTTTGTTCAGCTAGCCCGGATATTTCATGAATTGCTGTCGCGAGACCACAAAGATGGGCGTGCCACCTGGCAACCGCAGGGTGTTGGTTTCCGTACCTGAACGGTACGTCGCAGGGGCCGACACCTGAGGACGCCAGGAAGGACGGCCATATTCGTGGTCGCAGCAAGTGATTCATGAAATATCCGGGCTAGGGAGTCGAACGCTTGCGAAGTAGTCGCATGATCCTTTCATCATACGTGAAGTCTTCAACATCGATGATTTTCACATGTCTAAAATCCGGATGTGATGGATTAATAAGAATATTGAATTCATGCGGAGTGACAGCAGAAGGTACGCGAAGCAAGAGTGTCTCATTCGATAACGCCCATTTTGTTCCCATGTCCGCTACCTGGGGAAGGTAAGGATAGGCTCGCCAGTTGTTAGGCAAATCTGAAGTTGAGATCTCTTTTGGAGTTATGCCTTTACGTATTTGAATAGATACAATACTCAGATTCTTTGGGAGTATTCCCAAACCTACATGAACCAGCGTTTCCACAATTGCCAAGGCTCTGCTTTCTGAGGCGTAGAGAATACCAACACCTTTATTGTTCCACCTTCCTCCGCTTAGTCTCGCGCCAGTCCCTGACAAATCACGGATGTATTTCTTTTTGGCGACTCGATAGACTACCACTAGGCGAACACCCCATGCTCTATACGAGCGAGTTCGTCCAGTACCATTTCTACTCCAAATCTTGTCTTAAGTAAGCTAGCGGGTGTCGTGTCACCTAGGGCTTTGGCGGGATGATTCATCCATGAAAGAAAGTTATCCATGTCCTCAAACACTTCGGAACCCCTGGCTACCACTTCAGCAATCTGCAAGATGTGCTCGGATACATAGGGAGTGAAGTGCTTTTCGGGGGAATATCTTTGTATCGTGCGCTCGGCAACCGGAAGAAGCTCAGCCATCTGCCTCATCGAAAAACACATAGTATTCGCTAGATGCGCGAGGGCATCTTTGGTAACGCCACTACTGCTCAATTCAATCAAGTCTAGTCGAGTCTTGATCCTTTTGCCGAGAACTCTCTGTCCTCCTAAGACTTTCATGATAGCTGAAAGCTCCATTTGGATACCTCTTAGTTAGTTATGACATTTGACGTAAATATAACGTCAGATGTCGTCTCTGTCAAGTGAAATTTAACCTTCGTAGAAGTTCAAACGGAATTAGGCTAAAATCACCCAATGATGTCTGGTGAGTTTATACATGCTTTTCAGATGTTCATTCGTATCCGTACATACACCCTTCCCTCTAAAAAATCCTCCTTTCGTTTCAAAACGGTCGATTCGGCCACTTTCATAGTATCAGAGTTGAATTCTCTGGATTCTGGCAACCTGTGATGTTGTCGCTTAACCACCTCATAAAGTGGCATTTTTTTTCCTATTTATTACGTTTATTACCCACTATTTGTGGCGCTATTTTTCCTGGCATGAAAGATAACTATAAGTAAAATTTAGTAATTCATCTACATACTTTAGTGGGCATACTTTTTGTTTATCGGATGTAGGCAATCTATGTGAGCAGCACGGTGTTGCTTGGCTAGGTCGTACAACCTCTCAATATTGGGTTCAGTATCCCTTTGCACCCAGTAGAGGAGAGTCTGGAGGTGCATGATGCAGGTCCATATTATGTATTTACCACTGGTGTTCACACTCGGCATGACATACGAGTACTGGCGGCGAAGGCGGCTACTAAGAAAACGGATGCTACTAGTACGAGAAGGACTTACCCAAAAATACAAAGAGAAATGAGATAGTCTCAGCTAGCATATCTTATCTATTTTTTGAAGAGAAAGAACTTGCCTCAGAGACTCAATTTTCAATCGACTGATCGGGTGCGCACTGGAGAATGTCATGAGAGCATGGCTGCAACACTTTCTACATCCTCTAAATTTATGGAGTCGGCTAGGTGGGCATTACACGAGCTTTTTCAGGTTCTATGAAACATATGCCTGGCAACCTTTTCTAAGGCGTTTCCTCACAACTAAATCAGTGAATGGCGACAGGAATGATCCGCCTATTAGATAACGCGTAAGAGATGTATAGTAAATCCAGAAATCTATCTCTTTATGGTTGGATAATCGTCGTGGTTTTGGTATTTTTGATGGCTTCCTGCCAGAGTAGCAGAATAAAAGTGACATTTGAATGGGAACCCCTCGCTTCTCTAGACCTTGCTGGTTATAAGATTTATTACAAGACAAGTTTTTCAGGCCCGCCTTATGACGGTAAAGGGCTTGCAGAGGGTGATTCACCGATAGTTGTGCCGCTTGGCAGGCTCAAGAATCCAAATGACCCAAGATTTACTGTTCATGGCCTAAGAAAAGACGAAACTTACTTTTTTGCAATTACGGCCTATGGTTTTGAAGGAAAAGAATGCAGGTACTCTAATGAGATTCAGTACCCTCCCCTCGTTCCCATGCTGCTGGTGCGTAACAAGTTACGTAACTAATATGATTATATAAAGGGCGAAAAGCGCTCTTTTTACAACGGACCATGGATAATGGACAAAAAGCTCGCTGTCAGCTGCAAGCTGAAAGTGCCCTGTGCTAATCATTTCTGACATGTTAAGCCTGCCCGGAGCGCGTCGAAGGGCTGCCAGCTGTATTTCCCTCTGCCCCATGCCCCATGTTTACCCCGTGAAATTCGCCTGAGGCGACTATTTCACTGGGGCTCTCTGCCTTCCCACATCCTCCGTGTTTTTTTAATACTAGGAGTTGAAGTTATGTAAGCTCTGGTATTAAGGTAGGGGCAAACTGGAAGGACCACAAACAACAGTCAAAGAGTTTCAGCGCAGGAAGTGGAGGTCAAAACGCAATGAAAAAGCATACTATTCAAGCAACAGTCGGCATGTTTGTGATCATAGGTCTTCTACTCGTTGGGTATATGATCGTGAAAATTGGTGAGGTTTCGATCATCGGCGACGACACCTACTCACTCTTTGCGCGGTTCACCTCCGTGTCCGGCTTGCGAGTAGGAAGCGGTGTGGAAATGATGGGGATTAAGATTGGAGAGGTGGAACAACTCACCATAGACCAGGAGGACCAAGCGGCGGTGGTGGAATTGAGGATTAAAAAAGACATAAAGGTCTTGGAGGATGCTACCGCCGCGATCATGACGGCCGGCTTGATTGGCGAGAAGTTCGTTAAAATCGACGCAGGGAACCATGGCGAAGTCCTCCAACCGGGTGCAACCATTGCTCAGACAGAACCGACTATCGAGAAGCTTCGGCTCGACAAACTCGTAAACCAAACGCTGCTTGCCGCAGAAGGAGTTGATCTCCTGGTGCGGTCTCCGGAACTTCTGGAAGTCATTCGTTCCCTGGGCAAAACTCTGAACGATGCCGGGATACTGATGCGAAATGTCGATAAGCGAGTCGTGCCGCTGGCATCCAGCATTGAGGTAGCCGTGAGGGAGGCAGAGGAGTTGGTGCGAAATGTCGATAATCAGATCGTGCCGTTGGCAACTAACATAGAGGACGCGTCCACAGCGGTTCGTGCTGCCTTTGCACAAGCCGAAAAGACGTTCACCTCTCTAGAAAACACCGCAGAGGGGAATTCAGATCTCGGTTACGAACTAACTGAAACGCTCCGTGAGTTGTCCGCTGCAGCTCGTTCCATCCGGGCTCTAACCGGTTATCTCGAACGTCACCCAGAGGCTGTGCTCTTTGGCAAGCGCGGATAGTGCTCGAACATTATTGAGATGGTGCGGCTGGGATGGCTATTTTATACGTGACAAGCTGAAGCCATAATATTAAAGGAAGAAAATACCTTGCGTATTGTTGGGAAGTCCTTAAGATAACCCTAACGTTGCAACCCAAACCGGTAAAAATCGTTGCGCTCGCTTGGTAGCGCGCCATCTGCGAGCGTGCTCGGAACAGGATCTCACGTACGGTCAAGTACTGTTCATCCTGTCCCAGCTGGGCGCGCTCCGCCTCAGGCGGACGCACTCTGACGCGTTCTTCCTCGGCGTGGGTATGCAACGTTGGGGATAAGTGTAGGCAAAAGATGTTTAGAAAATATCAAAAGCTTCTGACTTTTCATTGCAGATAAGGTGATATTAGACAAATGGAAGCATTGAAATTTCGCTTGAGAGTATTCTTAATAGTTCTTCTGGTTGTAGTTGTGCTCGGGATATTGGGCTTAATGATGATAGAGGATCTTTCTCTGGCGGATGCCCTCTACTTCACTATTGTAACGGTCGCCACGGTAGGCTACGGGGACATACATCCAGCCACCCTAGCAGGCAAGATACTTGCCGTTATCCTAATAATAACTGGCGTAGGAACCTTCCTGGGTGTAGTGGCCAATGCAACTGAGATAATGCTGAATAGGAGGGAGAAAAGGGCAAGGATTGAGAAACTGAATATGGTAGCAAGCCTTTTCTTCAGCGAAATAGGAAACAGGCTGCTAACATACTTTGTTGAATTGGATCCTCAGGCCGCTAGTTTGAGAAAAGAACTCGTTGTAACGAATGACTGGTCAGTTGCGGACTTCCTCAAAGTGAGTCGGTTTCTGGAAAATTACAAATACAATATAGACATTGAAAAGGTTCCGCAGGAGGAACTAAAGACATTCTTTAGTGGCAAAGTGGATCTTTTGCTGAGACTCCTAGAAAATCCGGCTTTGCTGGAACGCGAGTCTTTCACTGAGACCATCAGGGCAGTATTTCATTTCAGAGATGAGTTACTCCTCCGACATGATATCAGTCAACTTCCAGAATCTGACAAGAAGCATCTGGCTGGCGACATACAAAGGGCATACAGACTGCTTGCTCTTCAATGGTTGGATTATATGAGGCATTTGAAGGATTCCTATCCTTATCTGCTTTCTCTTGCCATGCGTACGAATCCTTTTGATCTGAACGCGTCGCCAGTCGTAAATACGGTCGAAAGGTCGGTGGTTGGACCGTAGTTAGTGCACCCTTTGGTGGTGGAAATTTAGATACTTTAATTTACAGTCACGCCCTCTTGCCCCGTCCCAATATTTACTGCTACGCTCTCCAGAGCCGAAAGTGGCGATTAAGGGATCTATCTTTTGCTGTGATCGAGGTGGGTTCACATATCTCATCAGAGAAATATATTTTTGTATACCTCCTTTCTGCATACTGCCACTGCCTTTTTAGAATATATCCTGCATTTTTAGCACTTTAATTCATACTAAAAAGATGGCATATTTTTTGCTGAAGTTGTGAACATATGTAAAGGTGGGCAACTAAGCAGAAATCTCTTGCCTCCATGGATTCAATGGGAAATCCGTGGGGAGATTTGTACTCGGCACTACGAGCTGCATGCCATTATTACCTCAATCAGGAAGAGAACAGCTTTTTTGATGTACTGATGAAGCTGTGAAATGAGGGCAAACCAGTTGGCTGAATAGGTATCGATCAGCTTTCAGATATTTGACTCTGGGAGAGTGCCAATGAGAGAGATAAGCGTTAAAGAACGACGCATAGATCAAAGGTTCCAAATCAGATGGCCTATTCGTATACTTGCTGCTGATGGCTCAAAGAGAGGGGAAACAGAGGATATTAGTTTGGGAGGTGCTTTCATCCGTTGCGAGAAGCCTCCACCTCCAGATGACAAGGTATTGCTGACCTATGAAAACCCCTCCGGCAGCATGCAATTTGTTCTTGCTAAGGTAGCCTGGACAAACCTTGAATCTCGGGGAAGCAGCGACAAACCAATTGGAATGGGCATTCAGTTCATGCATTTCCTTAGTACTCCACGACCCCAGAAGAAGAGCAGAGAGTAAACAAAAGAAGCCCTTTCCAACATTTTATGAGAAAAAGGTATCCAATCTGACAGAAGAGAGCCAAGCCATGACCACTTCTTCATGCTCAACTCGTTCCTTGAACTATCCCAGAATTGCCTTCCAAGGTCAGGTGCCTATCCAGAGTCAGCCAAACAGACGGAAATGCCCGCATGAACTAGCCTCTTTCCTTTAATTTGGCCAATGGTATCTGATGTTCTCTGGCGCGTTTTTTCTCGACATAGGTATGCCACATTAGGGTGAATTAAGGGAGTACTATGAAGCCCGACTGAATGCCTAGCCCGGATATTTCATGAATCACCTGCTGCGACCAAGGATATGGCCGTACTTCCTGGCGTCCTCGGGTGTCGGCCCCTGCGACGTACCGTTCAGGTACTACGCCTCGGAACCAACACCCTGCGGTTGCCAGGTGCACGCCCATCTTCGTGGTCTCGCGACAACAATTCATGAAATAACCGGGCTAGGAAATTGCATGTAACTCGATCAAAATCACACTTTGCACCCACCTCTGGCCGAAAGAGAAATCAAATTGTGCAAAAACCCCCTAATTGCGGAGTATTCTTTGCCAACTTAGTTGTCTCCTCCCAGCCAACCTAGTTTACACTCTTTAACTGGTTTAAAATATTTACTTTTTCAGAATTTCTGCGAAAAACTGTCAACTTAGTTGGCACTCGTCCGCATAATATGTGTCGGATATTTCCCTATCTGCTGTCGCACAATTGTTCAGAATCCCGTGCAATATTAAATGTTTGAGTGTTATCTTATCTCCCTAGTATCAATTTGGCACGCTAGTTGCCACCCTGGGTGAGGCAGAGAGATCACTATCGTGGAGAAAGACACCTTACGAAAACATGAAAACGACACGGGGAAATTAAAATGAGCACTTACGGCATCTCCAACAAAGATCTGGATTTTGTGCGAAAGTACTGCCTCGGTGGAACATACCCTGCCAGTGATGAACGCTGTCTTTATGCAAAAGCAAAACTACTGGGCACCTATGGCGACTTCGAACAACCGGACGGAATCTTTCTCTGTCGATATCCAGACGAAAAAGCGCCCACGCACAAAGCACGGCTCATCTCCGATCTGAACGAATGTCCTAATACCGCACGAAGAGAAGGGATTGAGAATTGAATTTGGAAGAAGTCTCACTGCGAAGGAATAAAATGAAACCAGCTGGTAAGCTTAGAATAATCTTACTAGACGATAATGAGGCAGTTCGCATTGTGTTATCAGAGATTCTCGTTGATCGCGGATATGAAGTGTTTACATTTTCCAATCCCGCGATATGCCCCCTGATGATGATGCCAGAGTGTGGATGTGGTCCGAATCAGACATGCACTGACATTATTGTTTCCGACCTGGCTATGCCAAACATGACTGGACTGGGTTTCATAGAAAACCAAAAAAAGAAAAACTGCAAATGCCAAAATGTTGTTCTCATGTCAGGCAGCTGGACAGACCAGGACTTATTACGTGCGCACGAACTCGGCTGTAAGACCTTTGCAAAGCCGTTCCCTTTTGAGGAATTCTACGAGTGGCTGAATGAAGTTGAAAGGAGCATTGAGTCAAAAAGAGAGCTCTGCAGCTGGTTTCAAGATCCTAGTTCTTTATCTGAGAAGTGATAAGCATTGCCGAGCCACTCGCTGCAATGGACTGGGCAGACAGCTCCATTGACTGTCTGGACTGAGTGAACATTACATACTCCATACTTTACCCCTGAAGAACCCGCTACCACACTTTGTCCTGAGCGCCCGGGGATGAAAGTGTGAATCAAGGAATGATATCTTTAGCCCGACTGAACTCCTAGGAAATTCATATTACTCGTCAAAATATCTTTACATACCAACTGGCAAAGTCTCCGTGATCTTCGGCAAGCTCACTAGCCCGAATATTTCATGAATGGTCTACTGCAACCGCGGATATGGGCATCCTTCGGGGCGTGCTCGGGTTTTCCACCCTGCGAAGTACCGTTCAGGTACGGAAACCAACACCCTGCGGTAGCCCGGTGGCCCGCCCGCCTCGCCTGAGCGCTCGCGATGGCGGGCAGGCACGCCCATCTTATTCGCGATCGCTGCGCTCCGCTCAGTGCCGCAAGCGGGTTCCCAGTTTCGCGGTCTCGCGACAGCAATTCATGAAATATCCGGGCTCGCAGGTTGCGTATTGACAATCTTTGTATCATTCTTAATTTTGGCTGTTATGCATAGTCTAGATTGCCTTTAGCTTTGCACTCATTGGTACGACAAGAATCAATCTGCATGGCAGACAAAGGAGGGTTTGTTATGAGAAAAGGAGCTATTTACGGTCTCGTCACAATTTGTCTAATAGTTGTTCTCGGCATGTCGGCATGGGCAGCATGGGATCCGATGCAGGAGCAAAAGGAAAAGGCGGCAGTGGAGGAAACGATTACCAAGTTTAAGCAAGCCGATCCCAGTATGAAAGTATTTTTTGAAAAGGCCTACGGCTACGTCGTCTTTCCCGGAATCGGTAAGGGAGGCTTTATCATTGGTGGCGGTCACGGTGATGGTTGGGTGTATGAAAAAGGGAGACACATTGGCCGTGCCTCCGTAACACAGCTGACGGTGGGCGCCCAGATCGGTGGCCAGTCTTACAGGGAAATCATCTTTTTTGAAGATAAAAAGACTTTAGATGATTTCAAGCAAGGAAATTGGGAACTCAGTGCTCAGGCATCGGCAATCATGGTAGACGCAGGAGCCTCTAAAGACGCAAGTTACGACAATGGAGTAGCCGTTTTCACCATGCCAAAGAAGGGTGCGATGGCGGAGGCCAGTGTGGGTGGACAGAAGTTCAAGTACACCCCCAAGTAAGGTGACTCTTTAAGCTTGATTACTCTCGGCTGGGTGGGAGAGTATATTTTTAAGAGCTAAATTCTCCTGCTCTTTTGATGATATTCAATTAAACATATTGTAAACTTTGACTTTCACTAAATGAAAGGAGGATAGATATGTCTTTTTTTAAGAAAACTATTGTGACACTGACTATGTTGTTACTGGTATTTAGCTTTGTTGGGTGTGAGAAGGAAGGCACCGCTGAGCGAGCAGGAAAGAAGTTAGACAAAACGATAGAGGATGCTAAAAAGGCGGTAAAGGAGTAATCCCTAGGAAGTCCACAAAAACAGGTGTTTTCTCTTCCATATCATCCCTGATCTGACCATACAACCAGTTATGATGGAGAATTTCAAAGGAGTAGTTTAAGGTTTATTTTCTGTCATAACCTGACATTAATATGGAACCACCTCAAAAAATGGAGGTGGTTTTTTATTTTCTCCTTTCTCGCGTCTCGACGTTGCGATCGTGAAGTTTAAAACTTATCTTGCTACACACACCGGGAAAATGACCAAAAGAAAATTGAATCATACTGATGAGTTAGAGAGAGGGAGCCTTATAAATGTCCAGGAGCATACTCAATGCCAAGTTATCACGTCTAAAAAAGCCCGCTATAATCGCGCTGATTTCACTCTGTCTCTATGCAATTTGTGGTTTTCTTATTGCACCTGCGATCATCAAGTCCCAAATCCCTGCAATTGTGGCCGATCAATTAGGACGAAGAGCTACGGTAGAGCAAATTAGAATGAATCCATTCGCGCTTTCCCTTACGGTGAAAGGCTTTAAACTGGAGGAACCAAATGGCGAGACCTTTGTTGGTTTTGAAGACCTCTATGTGAATTTTCAGCTCTCCTCTCTTTTTCACCTGACCTTTACCTTCGGGGAGATAAGCCTTATTTCACCCCAAGGACATGTGAAGGTGTTGGCAGACGGCAGTCTGAATTTCTCCGATCTCCTTTCAAAACGGACCCAGTCGGAATCACCGCAAGATCAAGGCGGAGAGTTGCCCCCCGTCTTAATTCAACGTTTGAACATCGAAAAGGGCCGACTTGTATTCAGCGATCTTTCTCTACCTACGCCTTACGAAGAGACTCTCTCTCCGGTAGAGCTTAGTTTGAGTAATTTCAGCACCCGCCAGGGTATTGATAGCCCCTATACTTTCACTGCATCCTTGGGCGAAGATACCACCTTCAGCTGGGAAGGGGATCTTTCTATAAATCCCTTGCGCTCTAAGGGACGTTTTGTCCTGACTGGAATCAAGCCACGCGATTTGTGGAAATACATTCTGGATCTCGTGTATTTTGAGGTAACAACTGGGACCTTGGATGTGGCTGGTCAATATCAGGCTGGCGTCGAAGGGAAGAATTTTCACGCTAAGCTGATCGGCGGGGAGCTTCAACTTAATGATTTCAACTTGATCGAAAAGGGAACTGATAACCAAATCGTAATACTTCCTTTGATGTCTGTGCTCGGCATTGATGTGGACCTGGCCAAGAAGCAGATTATGGTTGCATCAGTCACCTCAAAAGATGCACATGTTAACGGCTGGCTGGATTCTGGCGGAACCTTTGGGGTAGAGAGGGTCCTTTCCTTGGATGCACTTAAAGCTAAGTACAAGACTAAACTCAAAACCAAGGATGAGTCAGCTGCTCCTTCACAGCCTTGGCAACTCAGCGTCAACGAAGTGATGTTGGAAAACTATGGAATAAACTTCGAGGACCGCACTCTGGCAACACCGAAGCGTATCAATCTAGATTCCATCAAGGTTGATCTGAAGAATTTGAGCAATCAAAAGGATTCGCAGGCAGAAATTACCGCTGGCCTCAAAATCAATCAAACCGGAACCGCCCAGGTTGAGGGGCTGTTCGGCATTAATCCGGTGTCGACCGATATTGCTCTGAAGATTGTCCGGGATCCTGTTACACCTATGCAACCATATGTGGATGCTGTTGCCCCGGTTGAACTGGTGAGTGGCACAATAAGTCTCGAGGGCCGGGTAAAGTATGGAGCTCTGGGTAGTAATGGACCAAAAGTTCGTTTTGAAGGTGGGGCCGGCATCGAAAACCTCAAGACCATGGATCGCAGGAATTCAGAAGTTCTTTATTCCTTGAAGTCATTTTCGGTTCAAGGGTTGGCACTTGATCTTGACCCTAATGCACTGAGCGTGTCTGAAGTTTTTATAAGCCAACCTGACTTCAAGGTCGCTATCCGGCCCGATGGAAAGATTAATGTGGTATCCATTCTCAGTATAAAGGATGATATGACCAAGCAAGGTGAGACCGGGAAAAAGGTGGAGTCACTCTTAGACAGGCTGGTTAAATATATCACCTACCATATACAGGGTCCGATGCCGATCACCATCGATACTGTACATATTGAAAAAGGAGTTCTCGATTTTTCCGACCTTTTTATCAAGCCGAAATTCGCTGCAGACGCTAAGAATCTCAGAGGGAGCGTAAAAGGTTTGTCCTCAAAGCCTAGGACACGGGCAGATGTCTTACTGGAGGGCGAGGTGAACAAATATTCGCCAGTAAAAATATCCGGCCAGATAAATCCTCTGACCGAAGAGAAGTATGCCGACCTCGCAATGTCATTCAAGAACTTCGACCTAACCACCACTTCCCCTTATGCGGGCAAGTTTGCAGGTTACAAAATCGAAAAAGGCAAGCTGTCATTGAACCTCAAATACAATGTTTCAGGAGATGATGTCTCCGGTGAGAATGAAATTGTTGTCGAACAACTCACACTAGGTGAGCGCGTAGAAAGCCCCGATGCGACAGAGCTGCCTGTTAGCCTTGCGGTAGCCTTGCTCAAGGATAGCAATGGCACCATTGAACTCGATGTACCAGTGGAAGGCGACTTAAATGACCCTCATTTCGACTATGGGAAGGTTGTCTTTGATGCAATGAGCAAAATAATCACTAATATTGTCAGCTCTCCTTTTGCCGCCCTCGGGAGTCTTGTTGGAGGAAGTGGTGAGGAACTGAGTCATATAGAGTTTGAATTCGGCAGTGCGACCCTTCGTCCAGAGCAGATCGAAAAACTTGACAAACTGGCCAAGGCACTTCAGGAACGACCCGGGTTACGGCTTGAAATTAAAGGCAGGGCCGACAAGGAAAATGATCGGTCAGTATTGACTGATATTGAAAAGGAGGCAGTTGATGATGGAAGGCTGCGGCTGCTCGCTCAGGAGCGGTCTAAGCAAATTAAGACTCACCTGGTCGAGACCGGAGGAATCCCAGCCGAGCGGATATCGCTGACCCAGGAGCAGTTGATTGAGTCTTCAGAGGGCGATTACGTCCGAATCAATCTCACTTTGGCTCGCAATTGATTCGAGTTCGATGGCTCAGGTATGGGGGTAATGGAATGAACACTCGCATAGTGACAGTGACGAGTCTATTCGCTGCGCTATTGTCCATCGCATCCACTGGTATAAACTTTGCCTCTTTTGATTCTACTAGACATGGGGCGAGATCTATCTAGTCCTGCCGACCGGTTATTTTCGCGCAGTGTCCAATGGTCTAAGCTCGCCATTTTAATATCTGAGTCGGATAAATTGTCAGGATCTGTAATTAGTTTCACAAATATACAATTGTCTTGACAAAAAGGAGTAGTTGGATCGATATGCATTCTATTGGTCTCAGTGTTGTGTGAAAGAGTGGGCCCATCCGATAAGACCCTGATTTTTTGTAAACTCTCAATCATTGCAACGGGGTAATTGGGAGGAAATAAATGAGCAGAATAGCTATCTACCTTGTAACTCTCCTTCTATTTCACACCCTTCCCGTACATGCCGATGAAGCTCTGGACTATTTTAACCGGGGACGAAAGGGCTCGATTACACGCAAAAAGATCGAATTATTCACCAAGGCCTTGGAGTTGAATCCAAAGCTGGCGGCTGCGTATGAACAGAGAGGTTTGCTTTATTATTTTCAGGGGAAGTATGACAAGGTGATTCAGGATTATCAGACATATCTTGACTTGGCACCGGAAAAGGCTGAGGCTTACCGGATGCTGGGTCTGGGTTATCTTAAGAGTGGAGATTTTGAGCCTGCCATCGCCCATTTCACCCGCGCCATTGAATTGGAACCACAGCATCCCGCGGGTTATGCTTACCGGGCGGAGGCCAATCTATTGCGTGGCAAGGATGAAGAGGCAATCCGGGATTCTACTGCTGCCGTCGAGCTCAGAGGTGATACGCGGGCCAGGTCCGAAGCATATAAAACGAGGGCTAGAACCTATCGAAAGATGGGCCTCATGGACCTTGCCTATGCCGATACCCGCTCTGCTTGGGAGTCAGACCCCAGATGGTCCTTCTGGGTTCGATACTGGTATAAGTATGCCAGTCTGGAAGAGTTGAGTGGGGCAGGACTTATTGGTATCATCGTATTAGCGTTTGTCTTGGTCTTTGGACTGAAACTCAAACCTCCCTGGAAAGATGACTAGCTTGCCTCGTTTTACTCTACTTACTTAATTGTAAGCCCCAAGAATAGGGTCACCATCATATCTGGCATCGTTTTAGAAAATCCGTGCCACAGTCCTTGTGTATAATCTTTGACTTGGGCGGCCAGTCCAGCACGCCCTCATTCTTCTCATTGAAATATGTAAAAACCCAACCCCAGAGGAGGATTAAATGGCGACGAGCATATATGGGTGGTGTGGCAAGATACTGAAGATAGATCTCTCTGAATCACGCATCAGAGAACTGAAGACAATGGACTATGCGGACCGTTTTCTTGGCGGGCGAGGGATTGCCACTCGGATCTACTGGGAGGAAGTAGGACCCAGTGTGAGTGCTTTTGATCCAGAGAATCACCTGATTTTCATGACTGGTCCTCTGGGGGCTACCGGTGCCCAGGGTGCTTCCAGGTTTGAAGTAGTTGGGAAGTCCCCCATGTTGATGCCGGAAGGGTTCTGTTACGGGAACCTTGGCGGATTTTTCGGTCCCTTCTTAAAAAAAGCAGGCTACGACGGTGTT
>Ga0209536_100008345_pt1 | contig 15550 bp, 10 predicted proteins | sample DeeMarSeWOR28_12_FD_187461 | JGI IMG/M metagenome (GOLD analysis project Ga0209536, IMG submission 187461) | Marine sediment microbial communities from White Oak River estuary, North Carolina - WOR-2-8_12 (SPAdes) (version 2) | ecosystem: Environmental > Aquatic > Marine > Intertidal zone >...
GGGCTACCTTCTTGAAAAAAAATGGGTAGATATCAAGGAGATCACCTTCAGGGAGGCTGTGGTCATCATCCTGGCTTCTTACCGGATGACCCGCATCCTGGTTTTTGAGAAAATTTTCAAATACCTGAGGGATGTCCTGAAAAAGAGGGAGGATAACTACTTCATAGGTACCCTCAGTTCCATCATCACCTGCCCCTGGTGCGCAGGGGTATGGGTCACCCTGGTCATCATCGTATTCTATTTCCTGGTGCCCTACGGTGATTTGCTTGTTTATGTGCTGGCACTCGCTGGAATTGCATCCCTGGTTATACTCATCTCCAACCTGCTCCATATGGTGACCGAAGGAAAACAGAGGATCCATCAGAAGGGCAAGGATTCAGGCTTAAGCTGAACCTGCTGCCTGATGGCCGCTGCTGCACTCCCTATTCGTACCTCAGAGAATCGACAGGATTTTTGCTGGCTGCCCGCCAGGTCTGCGCCATGGTGATCAGGGTTTGGATCGCGATGACCAGAAAAACGGGCAGAATGAACAACCACCAACGAAGCGGGATCCTGAGGATGTAATCTTTCAACCAGTTATTCAGGTATAGCCATCCGAGCGGTACCGCAAGGATCGCACCGATAGCGCTCCACTTCAGTGTGGAGGCATAAAGCAATCTGATCATCCGGGTTGTGGTACCCCCCATAGCCTTTCTGATCCCTATCTCCTTGGTGCGGCTTACGATGCTGTGAGATACCAGTGCGTAAATACCCAGCAAAACGATGAGCACCGAGAGGAGCGATCCGGCCAGCATGATCTTCTGCAACCGGGCTTCCCCGGTATAGTAACTCCTGATGATATCAGCGGGGTAGCTGTGAAGGATCACATATGCCGGATCGAAATCCCGGATGGTCTCATCGATGGTCCGGACGATCTGTTGGGGATCCGACCCCGGCGTGTACCTGACCGACAGGTTCCGGAACCGGTCCGAGTAGGCGGTGAGGACCAGCGGTTCAACGGATCGCGCTGCACTCTCGTAGTGGAAATCTTTCACAACCCCTTTCACTTCCAGCGGATCGCTGTGCATAACTATAAATTCTCCAATGATTTCTCCCGGTGTGTAGCCGAGCATTTCCGCCGCCGCTTCATTCAGTATGATTCCCATCCGATCGGTTTCCCTTGATGGATCGAGGAACCTGCCAGCCACCAGTTCAAACTGGTACAGAGCGCATATCCCCGGCTGGATGCGGTATTCGCGGACACCCCTCACCTGGTCGGGTTCCTCCTCCTGCATTCGAATGCCCTGCCCGCTGGCTCCCCGGCCGATGAGGTGGTGCGATGCGGCTACATCCACGATGTCGGACTGGCTCATCAACCTGTCCCGTAGGGCCGGATAGCTGCCTGTTAATTGCTGGTTCAGGTTGGAAATCTGTACTATGTTTTCGGGATTGTAGCCGGGGGAGTACTCCGTCAGGAAACGGATCTGGCTGTTGATCCCAGTCAGTATGGAAAGCAGGCAGATGGCAATGCAAACCTGTACTACGCTGGCTACCCTGAGGAGTGTCCTTTTGTCACCAGCCGGATTCACCATTCCCCGGATGAGGGGAACCGGAGCAGCACGGCTCAGCAACAATGCAGGATAGAAGCCGGATATGGCAATGGTGAAAAGGTAGATCCCTGCCAGGACCAGGTAAAGCCCTGCAGTGCCGGTGACCCCTGTAAAGGACTCCCGCTGCATGATTTCGGCAAATGCAGGCAGGAGCATGATGGCCAGGATGGTCCCTGCCAGGAAGGAAATAGTTACGACTACCACGGTTTCAAAATAGAACTGGCGGATCATTTCCCTTCTTCCGGCACCATTCACCTTACGGATACCGATTTCCTTTGAACGGCGGGATCCGTTGAGGATATAAAGGTTGATGAAATTGGTCAGGGCCAGTCCCATCACCACAAGTGTGATGATCAGCATGATATAGATGGTCTTCATGCTCCCTGGCTGGGTAAGATCCCAGTTCACGTGTCCATGAAGGTGGAGATCCCGCAACGGTTCAAGCCGGGTATCAAATGTGGAGCCCTCGAAGCTGGCAAAACGCTGGGAAAGCATCCGGATGTTCTGCTTCCGAATGGTTTCCAGGACCGGTTCCGGATCGACCCCTTCCTCGAGCAGGAAATAAGTAAAAAATTCGAGTCCCCGCAGTTGATCCAGCTCCGGCTCGGCGTTCATCGGCATCAGCATATCAAACCTGAAGTGTGTATTGGGCGGGATGTCGGCTATCACTGCGGATACAGTATAGATTTTCTCCTCCATGACCAGTGTTTCCCCCACCGCCCGGGTGGATCCAAAGATGCGGGTTGCCGTCTGATCGGTGAGCACCACTGAAAATGGATTTTTCAAGGCACTTTCGGCACTTCCCTCCATCACTTTCAGGTCAAAAAGCCCGAAAAAGCCCGGATCGGAATAGATCAGGTTCAATTCCTTGTGGCGGTTTTCACCCACCCTGACCTCCCTCTGGAATCCCCTGTAGAGCTGTATGGCCGATTCGATGCCCGCTACACTTCCGGGAATCTCAAGGTATGCCTGTCTCAGATTAATTGGCATTTCCCCGGGTTCTCCACCCTCGATCCAGATCGAATTCATGCGAAAAATCCTGTCTTCCTGACTGAAATGCCGGTCGAAACTGAGTTCAAACTGAATAAAAACCGCCAGCAGAATGGAAGCTGCCAGACCCAGAGAGAGCCCGGTCATATTGGTCAGGAGGGTGACCGCATCCCTTCGTAAGATGTTCACAACGATTTTCAGTCTCATGCCTGTTCTTTTCTGGCTTTGACAATGATTTCAGTACCACATTCGGGACAGGTATAGATCTCACATCCGGAGCAGGCAAAGCAGTTGCTGCAGGTGCGGTAGGAGAGGTCCCTTTCAATGGAGGTGCCACAATTGTGGCATATCAGGTAATGTATCAGTTTGTTCAGGGTCACCTGCTGTTGCTGTATTTCACGATGAGCCTGTCGTGCAAGTCGTTATACATTACCAGCACTTCCCTCATTTTAGACTGGCTGTATCCGGTCAGATACTCCAGGGCTGCATCGGGTTGGTTTTCATACAGGCGAAGGGCCCTGGAATCGATGCTGTCGCGTTCCATGAACAGCTGCTCTTCGAAGGGATCTCTCACAGCCCAGAGATCTTTGACAGCCTCCTGCCATTTCAAATAGAGCAGGTTGTCTACAAAATCGATGGCCCAACAGGCCGATTGGTTGCTGTATGTGGTGGGGTCGAAGTTCTTATAACAGCTGTCAATTTCACGGGTTCCCGCATATATAGGTACATAGGCACTGGTATATGCATTGTCCAGGAAAACCCAGTATATCCCTCCGATCGGATCGGGCAGCCATCCCCGCAGCTGGGCGATCATCCCGTAATATCCCTGTGGACGGGCCACATTTCTCCGGTTATTGATATCGAGCAGTTCCCTCATATCCTTGCTCGGGAACGGAGTGGCCAGCGGACTTTTTTTCAGGCCTCCTTCACCATCCGGGACATACCAGTCGAAATCTTCTGTTTTGTCGTAAATGGTACCTTCGAAAGTGGATCTCTGAAATGCCATCACATTCCTGACCGAGATCTTCGTTTCGGGGCGGAGCGAGGTGGGGTAGATGGAGATCGGTTCCACGTATTGAATGTACTGGTTGTAGCCCATCATGTGTCCGTCTTCCAGGTTCCTTTCCGGCCACTCTGCATATTCCGGGGCATAAGTGCTGTAAAAAAGCCAGAGCCTGCTGGTAGCCCATTCGCGTGCAGTGGGAGCATACACTTCCTGCAAAACAAAAGGTTCGCTGCCTTCAGGATCAAACCACCCTTTGTCGATGGCAAATTGCTTATAGTTGGAAGAGAAGATGAAATTCTGCTTATCCTTTTAATCCACTTCCTTGATGATGCTCCAGTTGGCCACCACCAGGGCATGGTCATCTGGCACCCGCTGGGCCACCCAGATCGCTCCCGGTTCGCCGCTCCCCGGTTCCCAATCGGAGCCTACACTGAATACCTCAAAGATCCAGATCTCCTCCGTATCACCTATCACCAGTGTTTCTGATTCCCCGACACATGAGGGAAGGAATCCGTATTCACTCATCAGGTTACCGATGAATGCTGTAGCTTCCCGGGCTGAGGTATAGCGCTGCAGGGCAAAAGCCATGGCCTGCTCAACGGTCATGATCTGCTTGCAGACAGCCAAATCCAGGTGCAATTCTTTTCGCTGGGAGGTGGTACTTTCCGCGATGGCCAGCTGGTGCTCATTCATGTGGGGGTAGGCCGAATGGAAATAGGAAAAGGTGCGTTCTGCCTGCGGAATGTGGCCGATCACATCCCCGAAGTCATCCAGCGGCCGGTGAATATCCTGAATTCCCCAGTGGACAGGCGCCAGCTCCCCCGGTCCGAATAGCCTCCCATGTACCACCCTGATCCGGCAGTCAGGGCCGCAATCGGTATGGGAGATGATCACTGAGCCATCGGCTGATGCGTTCTTTCCCACAGCAATGATGGTACATGCCATGGTATGAAATGCGAGGCAACACAGGGCCACGCTCAACAACAGACGAAGAGAGGAATTGATGCGGCAGGTCATAATGAATCAATAAATTGTTTTATATTGGAACCAATTTAGGAACAATTTCTAAAAAACCACTTACCTCTTAAAGATAGCCCGATAAACCGTTGAGCTGTCATGATAAAGAACTATATTCTTATTGCATTACGGAATGCCTGGAGGAACAAGGGGTACACCCTGATCAATCTGCTGGGGCTGGCCATTGGCATTGCCAGCTCGCTCATCATCCTGCTTTTCGTCCTGGATGAGTGGAGCTTTGACCGGCACCATGAACATTACCGTGACATCTACAGGGTAGCCATACGTGGAAAGATCCAGGGCAATGAGATCGAGGCTGCCCTCTCCAACGCCCCCATGGGTGCCGTCCTGAAAAGTGATTATCCCGAAGTGCTGGAGTTCACAAGGTTGTTTACTTTCGACGGAGATCCCATTGTCAGGTACCAGGAGAACGTATTTATCGAAGAGAATTTCCTTTACGCTGATTCCACCTTTTTCAATGTATTCACCACCGAAATCATCCGTGGCGATGCTTCCAGCATGCTGACAAGGCCAAACACGGTGGTGCTGACCAGGGAATCGGCCCGAAAGTATTTCGGAGATGCGGATCCCATCGGACAATTGCTGATGGTCGGTCAGGAAGAGAGGGAATACGAAGTTACAGGTGTCGTGGAGGCATTTCCTGCCAATTCCCATTTCCATTTCGACATGCTGGCTTCCATGACCTCCATTTTCATTGCCGACGTGGACCAGTGGCTGGGTAACAACAATTACACCTACCTTTTGCTCGAGGAAGGATTTGATCCCATGGTACTCGAATCCAAGTTCCCGGCCCTGCTTGAGCAACACATGGGACCTCAGCTGGAGGAAATACTCGGTATCACCATTGAAGAATTCACCGAAGCCGGAAACATTTACGGTTATTTCCTCCAGCCCCTCACAAAAATTCACCTGGAGTCGGACCTGCAGTTCGAGATCAATCCCGGTGGGAGCAAGACATCGGTGATTATTTTTTCGGTGATCGCCGTTTTCCTGATCATCATTGCCTCCATCAATTTCATGAACCTGGCCACAGCCAGTGCGGGGAAAAGGGCCACAGAGGTCGGGATCCGGAAAGTGGCAGGAGCCATCAGACAAAAGCTGATCTGGCAGTTCCTCACCGAATCGTTCCTGACCACAGCGCTGGCACTCATTCTGGCCATCATCCTGGTGGAGCTGTTCCTTCCGCAATTCAACCTGCTTGCCAACAAAAGCCTGACCCTTTCATCCATCGGGAGCCTATACCTGGTGACCGGATTACTGGTCATAGGAGCTTTCGTGGGATTTACCTCCGGAAGTTACCCGGCATTCTTTCTTTCCTCTTTTAAGCCGATGGATGTGCTCAAGATCGGGGCGCTGCGGGGTATCAGGGGATCCTACCTGAGGAGTGTCCTGGTTACCTTTCAGTTTATTGTTACCATTGTGCTGTTTATATGTACCATTCTGGTTAACCGGCAGATGAATTACATCAACGAGAAAGATCTGGGGTTCAATAAACATAACCTGGTGGTGATTGACCGTGCCCATGTTCTGGAGGAGGGGATGGATGCATTCAGAGAGGAGCTTCTGAAGAATCCGGGCATTCTACAGGTCTCTGCCTCGAGTGCGGCGCCCGGGGGGCTGATCGGGGATAATGCCTATCTGCCGGAAGGAGCAGGAACGGATGAGACACATGCCATCAACAACATCTTCGCTGACTGGTATTTTCAGGATGCCTACGAACTGGAGATCGTGGAGGGAAGGTGGTTCCAGCAGGACAATCCCACCGATTCCTCTGCACTGATACTGAATGAAGCGGCAGTGCAGGCGCTCGGTTTTACGGATCCCCTGGAAAGACGCCTCTATACCACTTTCGGGGAAGAGGATCCGGAACCACAGCAGATCATCGGTGTGGTGAAGGATTTTCATTTCCAGTCGCTTCACCAGGAGATCAGACCCCTGGTGATCCGTTTTATGGGAGGAATGGGATTTCAGATTACTGTCAGAATAGATGGATCAAGGCCTGCTGAGATGCTTGATTATATTGAGAAAACCTGGAACTCTTTCATGGAACAGCAACCGATTCATATGACTTTTCTGGAGGATGACCTGGCCACGCTTTACAGCAATGAAGAGAAAACAGCCAGGGTATTTTCCATTTTCTCCATCCTGGCCATTTTCATTGCTTCACTCGGATTGCTGGGACTTGCCTCATTTTCGGCTGCCCAAAGGACCAAGGAGGTGGGGATCAGGAAGGCGATGGGAGCATCGATTTCCAGCGTCCTGGTCACCCTTTCAAGGGAGTTTGTCTGGCTGATCCTGATCGCCACACTGGTTGCATGGCCCGTGGGATACTTTTTCATGAGAGAGTGGCTCCAGGATTACCCCGCCAGGGTGACCCTTGACCCCATAGTGTTTATTACCAGTACATTGCTGGCATTTGTGATCGCTTCAATTACCGTACTCCTGCGGGTGTACCAGGCCGCAAGCACCAACCCGGTGCACTCCCTTCGGTACGAATAAACAGCGATTGTCATGTTCAGAAACTACCTGCTGGTCACCTTCCGGAATCTTTACAAAAACAGGGTATTTACACTCATTAACATCGTGGGACTTGGAATGGCCCTTTCGATCTGTATCGTCGCCTATTTCAACCACATGTTCGGTTATAATTTTGACCGCTGGCACGAACATTTCGGGGAGATCTACCGGGTCAATTCCTACCGTGAAATGCAGGACAGGAACCAGGAATACGGGATCGTCCCCGCACGGATCGGGCTGGAGGTCAAAGAGGAGATCCCAGCGGTGGAGAACGCTGCCAGGCTGATGCGTTCTTACTCTCCAGTAAAAGTGGGGATCGATGTATTCAACCGTCAGATCTCATACGTGGATCCCGAGTTCCTCGACATTTTTACATTTTACCTGGTTCAGGGAAACAAGGAGGCGCTCAATAATCAGAACATTGTGCTGATCTCGGAAGAGATGGCCGATGTATTATACGGTGATGAGGATCCCCTGGGTCAACCGCTCTCCATCTTCAATGATGAGAACAAGGAGTTTACCTACACGGTAGGCGGGGTCTTCAGGGACCTACCGCAGAACTCCAGTTTTCGCATCGATGTGCTTACCCACCTGGAGAACTTCCTGACCATGTGGGAAGTGGAAGATACCAACTGGAACCTGTTTGCACGTGCTTTCTTTATCCGTGTTACGAATGCCTCGATGCTGCCGGTGGTCATGGAGGGATTGGAGCAATACATTCCGCCGCAGAACGAGGCCAACGAAAGTTTTAAAATCTCCGGATTCAATTTTGTTCCACTGGACGAAGTGGGGGATAATTCCCGTGATGTATGGAGCAGTTCACTCTTTCCCGGACTTCATCCCGCCGCAGTCATCGCCCCGCTGGTGATGGCATTGCTGATGTTGCTGATTGCCAGCTTCAATTTTGCAAACACGGCCATCGCCGTGGCAGGCAAACGGCTTTTGGAAATTGGAATACGCAAGGTGGCAGGCGGCGTGCGCAGACAATTGCTGATCCAGTTTCTGATCGAGAATTACATCATCTGCTTTCTTGCACTGCTCGTTGGTATTCTCGGGGCATCTATTCTGGTTCCCGCATACAGCAGCATGTGGGAATACATGACCATCACACTCACTTTTTCGGAGCATTGGAGTTTCTGGGTGTTCCTGATCCTCCTGCTCATGGCAACGGGATTTCTCGCAGGTGCATATCCCGCACTCTACATCAGCAGGTTCAGACCGCTTATGATATTGCAGGGGAGAACAAAGCTGGGGGCAGGAGGGCCAATGGCGAAAATATTCCTTGCATTTCAGTTCACCATTTCCGTGCTGGCGATCATTTCCGGGACAATCTTTTCAAAAAACGCAGTCTACCAGGAAACCGTGGATCTGGGATATGCCCGTGATGAACTGATCGTGGTACCCATTCAGACACAACACTTCACAACCTATTATGAAAGTGTGGTTCAGGATCCCAGGGTTGTGCAGGCAGCAGGCACCCAGGAGCACATCGGTTTCGGATATTACCGCAGGTCCATTAAGGATGAGCAGTCGGAGATCGAGGTGAGCATCATGGATGTGGGACCCGACTATTTGCAGACCATGGGGCTCAGGACCACAGAGGGGAGGACCTTTGAAAGGGACCGGGCAGAAGCGGACAGAGGCGTTTCTGTTGTGATCAACCGGATGATGGCCGATGCTTTTGGCTGGGAGCAACCCATCGGAAAACAGATCTGGATGAATGATACCATACCTTACACCATCATCGGCATGGTGGAGGATTTCTTTATCAACGGAATGTGGGCAAAAATTGAACCCACACTGGTAAAGCTGGCCACCGAGGAAGTTTACTATTCCATAGCGATCAGGGCGGCACCCGGCGATCTGCCCGGGGTGCTGGAATCGCTGCGGGAGACCTGGACCAAATTGTTTCCCAACTATCCATTTACAGGCAGGTTCCAGGAGGATACACTGGAGGAGGAAAAAGCCATCAACCGGAGCATCAAACAGGTCTATATCTTCCTGGCCATTGTGGCCACCCTGCTTTCCATGACCGGCTTGTATACACTGGTCTCCCTCAGCATTCTGAACAGAACCAAGGAGATCGGTATACGCAAGGTGATGGGGGCGGCCATTCACCATATATTCATCGTCCTCAGCAAGGGGTACCTGATCAATCTGGCTATTTCCAGCATACTGGGTTGTGTGGGCGGTTATTTTCTTTCCATGTCGCTCATGGAAAGCATCTGGGATCATTTTACCAGCGTCACACCCTGGTTGTTTTTCTATACCATTCTGATCATACTGGTAGCGACCCTGGTGACCATTGCCGGGCGGATCTATGCCGCGGCCATGCAGAACCCGGTAGATTGCCTGAGGTACGAGTGATGCGGAACATGCTTTCCGTTTTGCTCACCTGTTTCTGAGACTTTGCAGCTATCTCACAAACCTTTGCGGTCGGTGTATCTGGGATGATCCGGAGGTCCCTCCGAGGATAGTTCTCCCTTTAGTGCTCGATCACGGATCCCCCTGCTGGCATCGTAAAACCCGTCTGAGAGATCGATGTCAGAGATCAGGATACCCGGTTCGTTGGGGGACAGTTTTTCCCGTATCAATCCGTCGGGGGTGATCAGGTGGCAGGGCCAGCTGTTGGGCGAGGATGAGTTGGTGAGTGAAAGATAACAATGGTTGATCCCTGCGTGTGCCTGGGCAGTCACCGGCATGATCCTGGGATGGATCCCGCCCGGTTTCTGCCGGGCGTTGTAAAAGGACTGGAAAATGAGATCCACGTTCAGTTTACAGTACTCCCTGTAGAGTTCCGGAAACCGTACATCGAAGCAGATCAGCAGGCCGCAGCGGATCCCATTCAGATCGAATGTGACGAAATGATCCCCGGCAGAGAAGAATTCCAGGTCCCCCCTGGTGCAGAACCTTTTGTCATACCGGTCCGTCATCTCACCTGAATCGTTTATTACATAAAGACTGTTCATCGGTTTCAAACCATCAGCCAACGGATGGATGGAGCCCAGGAGCACCCATACCTTCAGTTCCCCTGCCAGGGCCATGATCGAACGGGTATGCATCCGCAGGGAGTCCCATCTGAAACCCTCCAGGCTCTGCAGATCCACGCCCGGGTAGCCCGATAGCGCACATTCAGGGAAATGCACCACCGCCGCGCCCGCTGCTGCAGCTTCCCGGATCTGTTTTTCGATCCAGGATGCGTTCTCCCCAATGCTGGCCGATACCGGGAACTGGCAGGCGGCGATCCTGATCTTTCCGGTTCCGGTGTCAGGATCCCGGGCATGCATCCCGGTGGTCTGGAGCTGAAAGATAGTTATTAACACAAGGAGGTAATAAATCGGCCTGCCCGGGATGCAACCTGGACCAGATTGGTTCGTCTTTTCTGTTAAATAGTTAATAATTTTCATTTTGACTGTAGGATTATTGCTCGGTTCTGCGTCATACACCATAAAGATATAATATGCTCAGGAGTTACATTGTCGTTGCTTTAAGAAATCTCTGGCGACACAGGGGATATTCGCTTATCAACATTTTCGGACTGGCCATCGGGCTGGCAAGCAGTATTTTCATTTTGCTCTACGTGGTCAATGAACTGACCTATGACCGTTTCCATGATAAGGCAGACCGGATCTACCGGGTCTGGATATCGGGAAGCATGCCCGCCACTGAAATGCGGCACGCTGTGACCGCACCTCCCATGGCAGAAGCCCTGCTGAATGACTACCCCGAGGTAGAACAGGCTGTACGACTCAGGCAATCGGGCGGATGGCTGGTCAAGAAAGGGGACAGGATCTTCCACGAGACTGAGCGGGAGTTTATTTTTGCCGATTCCACATTTTTTGATGTGTTCAGTTTCAACCTGATCAAAGGGAACCCGGAAACCTGCCTGAGGGATCCCAGGAGCATTGTGCTCAGTGAGGAGTATGCCCTGAAATATTTCGGTGATGAGGATCCCATGGGGCAGACCCTCAAAATAGAACAGGATACCAACCTCTCCGTGATCACCGGCGTCATGGAGGATGTCCCGGAGAATTCCCATTTCCATCCCAAAATGATCGGCTCCCTGAGCACGCTGGGAAACAGTCGCAGTACCATGTGGGTAAATCACAATTTCCATACGTATGTAGTTCTGAAGGAGGGTACCGATCCTGAGGAATTTGAATCAAGGTTGCAGGAGATGGTCCTGAAATATGTGGGCCCGATTATTACCCAGGTCATGGGGATCGACCTGGAACAATTCGAAGCGGCCGGCCACTCCTATGGATACCGGCTTCAGAAACTGACTGATATTCACCTGCACTCCCAGTTGCAGTATGAACTTGAACCCAACGGAAACCCACTTTATGTTTATATTTTCCTGGTGGCAGCCATCATGATCCTGGCCATCGCTGCCATTAACTTTATGAACCTGGCTACTGCCAGGTCCACAGTGCGAGCGAGAGAGGTTGGACTCAGAAAAGTAGTGGGATCGGGAAGGCCCCAGCTGATGGCACAGTTCCTCACCGAGTCGGTGGTACTTACGCTGTTTTCCATGATGATTTCCGTTGCGCTGGTTTACCTGTTGCTGCCTGAGTTTAATAACCTGATCCAACTGAATCTGACCTTTGATGTGTTCAGCAGTTCCTGGGTGATCCCTGCTTTGATCCTGTTCGCTGTTCTGGTGGGGATCGTTGCCGGAAGCTATCCTGCTCTGGTACTCGCCTCTTTCAGACCGGCCGTTGTCTTCAGTTCCGAGAAGAAGTTAGGCAGCAGAAAGAGTCTGCTCAGAAGCATGCTGATCGTCCTTCAGTTCACGGTAACCATCGTCATACTGATTGCTACGTTTGTGGTGAACCGCCAGCTTAACTTTATGCAAGAGAAGGATCCCGGTTTTCAGAAACAGAACGTACTGGTGATCCATCGTTCCGATGCACTCGATGAGCGCATTGACGCATTCAAAGAGGAGGTCAGGCAGCACGCCAATGTGATAGAAGTTGCGAATTCCACCCATATACCATCTTCCGGATACTGGGATAATGCACACTGGCTGGAAGGCTGGGACCGGAGCGAGATCTTTACCCTCGCCTCCTACTATGTAAGTTATGATTTTGACCAGTCGCTCGGGCTTGAACTGGTTGAGGGAAGATTTTTCAACCGGGATATGCCTTCCGATTCTTCGGGGGTGGTGATCAATGAAGCTGCACAGAATGCGCTGGGACTGGAGGATCCCCTGAGCAACAGATTCGTCCAGCCTTCCATGAGCGGAGGGGAGGATGAATTTATGCCCATCATCGGTGTGGTGAAGGATTTTCATTTCGAGTCGATGCAGCAGGAAATCAGCCCCATGGCGATCCATTTCATGCCCGGAAACTTTGAAGGCAAACTGATGGTGAGAATGGGTGAGGGTGATCCCGTGGAAACCGTTAGCTTCATTCAACAACAGTGGGAAACATTTAACCTGGACTATCCTTTCGATTTCACCTGGTTGGATGAGGAATTTGATCAACTGTTCAATACTGAACGGCGCACAGGACAGATACTCTTGATTTTCTCAATCATTTCCATCTTCATTACCTGCCTTGGATTGCTGGGTCTCATCTCTTACACCGCCAATCAGCGTACACGGGAGATCGGTATCCGTAAAATCCTGGGGGCATCCGTGCAGATCGTGATGCGACTGCTATCCAGGGAAATGGTATATCTGCTGGGCATCAGCGCCTTGATCTCTATTCCGGCCTATTTTGGGGTAAAGGCCTGGCTGCAGCGGTTTGCATACCACATCGACATGCAGGTAGGGTTCTATTTCCTGGTGCTTCTGCTGGTTACCATGGTGGTATTGCTGCTTGCCATGGCCACCATCAGTTACCATGCCTACCGGGCCGCTACGGCCAATCCCGCCGAGAGCCTGAGGATGGAGTGAGGGGCTGGCATATGGTGTGACGGTCAACAAAATCGGATTTCAGGGGTTATTAAAAATGTAGTCAGAACAGGATTTCCCCTAATTCAGACTATTTTAGCTGACAAACCGATTTCTTTCACATGAACCAAAGACATTTACTTTCCCTGGTGGTGGGATTTACGCTTGTAATCTCCTCCATTGCAACCGGTCAGCCCTCATTTCAGGCAGATTCCACACCGGTTGACTCCATCACAGATAACCAGGTAGCCGTACACTATGTCAGGTTTAACCGCGATACCCTGTTTGGCGTCCGGGTCGGACTGGGGCCATACAGTGCCAGTTTCAGGGCCGAGCATATGAACGAGCTACTACGCGAGATAGGCAGGCATGACAAGATTGAGGTCGACTCATTTCGGCTTTCTCGGGACAGGGAGTACTACGTTATATCCTACAAAGATCAGACGCTCTATTATGTGAGCCAGCAGGATGCCGCTCTGATCGGAAGGACCACGGAGGGTGCTGCAGCAACTTATCTTGATTCGATACGTTCGGCATTCACAGGCAAGCTAGAAAGCCGTGCGGCCGGGTACTGGTTGACCCGCATAGGTTTTACACTCTTATCTATTTTGGGTCTGGTACTAATTTTTACCGTCATCAACCGGGCATACAAGTGGGGCAAGAAAAGGTTGGAAAGGTATGAAAGAGGAATTAAGAGAAAACGAAAATCCGTATTCCGGTACCTTTTGCCCAAGAGCACCAGGAGTATCTTTGTGCTGCTTCTGAATTTAATTCGAATTGCCCTGATCATCCTGGTTCTGGTACTCTACCTTCCATTCATGTTCAGTTTCCTCCCATGGACCGAGGAGCTGGTTTCACGGTTTTACGGATACCTGGCCACTCCGGTGAAAGATGTACTCAGGGGCCTTCTGCAGTTCCTTCCCAATCTATTCTATATTGCCGTTATTGTGATCATCACCAGGTATGTGATCCGGATCTTTGCCTACCTGGCCAACGAGATTGAAGAAGAGAAGCTTGTGCTCAAAGGATTCTATAAAGACTGGGCGCAGCCCACATTCACCATCGTTAAAATCATTCTTCTGGCCTTTGCACTGGTCTTTATTTTTCCCTACCTGCCCGGTTCCAATTCCCCAGCATTCAGAGGAGTATCCATTTTCCTGGGGGTATTGTTTTCCCTGGGTTCAACGTCAGCCATCGCAAACATCGTTGCAGGTATCGTGATTACCTACATGCGTCCTTTCTCAGCGGGCGACCGCGTTCAGATCGGGGAGTCGATCGGTGATGTGACCGAAAGGAACCTGCTTGTGACGCGTCTCAGGACCATCAAGAACGAGGATATCACCATTCCCAATGCCCTGATCATTAATTCACATCTGTGGAACTATTCCAGCAATGCAAGTGAGCTGGGAATCATTTTACATACCTCCGTCACTATCGGTTATGATGTCCCATCCGAAACAGTTACCGAACTGCTGCTGAAGGCTGCTGAGAATACCAAGAACCTCACCAGGGATTTCAAACCATTTGTGCTACAGAAGAGCCTGGATGATTTTTACGTGGAATACGAATTGAATGTCTATACCAAGCAACCCAAAAAAATGGCACTCTTATATTCGGATCTCCACAAAAGCATCCTGGAGGAGTTTAATAAATCGGGTGTGGAGATCATGTCGCCCCACTACAGCGCCTTCCGCGACGGAAATGCATCCACCATACCATCAGTCAACGAACCCGAAAAACCCGGTCCCAAAAAACCGGCGCCGAAGGATCCGGCTCCACCTCCCAACCCTGTGGAGCAGGTCATTGACAGGGTGACCGGAAGGAAACAATAGCGTATATACCTTTTGAACTGGTTAGTCCAGGGCAGCGTTGATCGCCTGGATGTGCTCATTTTTGGGAACGAAAGCTATGTTGATCACAAGGATTTTCCACTCTTTTTTCATTTTTACCATGTGATAGACCTGGCGCCACGGTATATTCGGACTCCATGCGGGGATCATATACTGGGTAACCACGACAGCCGCTTTTCCCCCTGGTGCAATTACGATCTCCCGGTCGCCCAGGTACTTGAACTCAGGAGGTCCCTGTACCAGTGCCTCGGTCCATAAATCGGTGATTTCTTGTTTGTTCCAGAATTCGGAAGGATCGGTGCCAATGACCATTCCTTCTTCACACAGCAATGATGTCAATCCGGACACATCCTGTGCAAGGAGGGCTTCGTCGAATTTATCCAGGGTTTCATTGATGGCAGTTTTCTCATCGGCGACATCAGCCGGTGCTCTATCTGCTCCCCGGCCATAGGATAATCCTGCAATGAGGAGGAGCGTGGCAATCATCATTATTTTTCTCATGTTCTGCGATTTTGGGGTTAGAGCTTAACAAGTTAACATCTATCTTTCAGAAAGTCAATGCGACTCACACTGGACTTACCCCATTTTTATTATCTGAGAGATTCAATACGGTTGTATTTTCAACTTTAAGGCATACCCTGTTTTTGCATTACATGGATGTAAC
>Ga0209536_100008346_pt1 | contig 15549 bp, 12 predicted proteins | sample DeeMarSeWOR28_12_FD_187461 | JGI IMG/M metagenome (GOLD analysis project Ga0209536, IMG submission 187461) | Marine sediment microbial communities from White Oak River estuary, North Carolina - WOR-2-8_12 (SPAdes) (version 2) | ecosystem: Environmental > Aquatic > Marine > Intertidal zone >...
AAAAGGAAGTTGGCCGGTCAGCATTTGATACATAATGCAGCCGAATGACCATATGTCCGTGCGATGGTCCGTAGGTTTACCCCGGGCCTGTTCGGGACTCATGTAAGCTGGTGTACCGATGACCCGGCCGGGCTGAGTCTCAGTGATTTCACTGCTTTCGTTTTCACTCGCTAAGGGCTTAGCTAAGCCGAAGTCCAGAACCTTCACGTGGCCATCGGGTGTGATTTTGATATTACCCGGCTTGAGATCCCGATGGACCACACCTTTCTTGTGTGCTGCAGAGATTGCTTCAGCGATCTGCTTGCCCGTTGAAAGGGCCTCATCCATTGTGAGTGATGCACGTTTGATGCGCTCTGCGAGTGTCTCGCCCGGCACATATTCGAGGACTAGATAGCCGGAACGGTCGTCCTGCTGAATAATGTCGTAGATCGCAGCAATATTTGGGTGATTCAAGGAAGCCAATAATTCGGCCTCACGCCTGAAACGCGTTTGGGCAGTCACGTCTCCTGCCAAAGCAGCCGGAATACTCTTGATGGCTACAGAACGCTTGAGCTTGGTATCTCGGGCCAAGTAAACTACACCCATACCACCACGGCCAATCATCTCCGTTATGCTGAAATGCCTTATACGTCGGCCGACTAGACTGTCACCATGGTCTGTAGTTCCTAAGTCAACCTGCCCCACCCAAGTAAGGGTCGCAAACAGTTCGTCGACCTTACGTATGTTCGATATCATCTGTCTGATCTGATGCTCAAACTGAGGATAGCCCTTCACAAATTCGTCGACATCAGGCTCTTGACCCTCTATCTGAGCGTCAACGAAGTGCTGTACGGCATCCTGTATGTCTTGATTGTCGTCCGTCTGTTGAGCCATCAAACGCTTCCAAAGGCACTGGCCAGCGCTACTGTCGCGCGCGAGACGAGCATCTTCACGGCACCGACACTCTTGCCTAGCCTCTCTCCTATTTGGCTGTAAGATAGTCCTTCGATTTTTGCCAGTAAAATCACTTCCCGGTATTCGGTTCTCAGCCGGTCCATAGCCTTTTCGAGTCTGGTGAAATCTTCTCTCCTGGACAAGATCATACTTGGTGTGGTGGTGCTTACCCCATGTAGGTCTCTACGGTCTCTGGTCTCCATGTTGGAACCAGGATCATCAAGATAACGTTCTTTGCGAATATCCCGCTTGTCAGCGTGAAGTTTGTCTAAGTGATCGCGAAATACATTCTCGGCGATCTTAGACAGCCACCGTACAAAATCCCCCTCGTTCTCATACGTGAAATTACCCATGCCCCGAAACGCCCGGAAAAGAACTTCCTGGGCCAGATCCATTGATTCCAACTTCGATCGAAGCTCCTTGCCCATACGGAGGCGCACCAACCATCGCACATGCTCCCCATACGCGGCGTAAAGTTGGTTTAGAGCGGATCTATCGCCATCTTTGGCCAGGGCGACCAACTCTTGGGTTTTGGGATCGATGCCGGATCTCAACTTTGGCTAAACTCCAAATATCAAACCAATTACGCTAATTCTACCATTTTTCATAAGAAGATCTCAACGGAAACCGTGACCTTGCTCCAGATTCTCCGTTTATGTGAATAGAACACGCAAAAACCTGGATATCCGAAACAGATGTTAAGCAAAACCAACAGATTTAAGGAGACCAAAAATGAGCAACCAAAAAGATAGAAAGAACTGCCTGATAATCGTGTTGGTGCTTCTCATCAGCATGGCCCCGAACGCAAAGGCAGATTTTGCCTTCGGTACTCCCACGAATCTTGGGCCTGTGGTCAACAGTCCGAGCCTCGATGGCACACCAAGCGTCACGGCCGATGGCCTGTCCCTCTTCTTCAATTCTCAACGATCTGGGGGCTACGGCCACTACGACATCTGGGTCTCGACCCGGCAGACAACTGATGATCCGTGGGGAGAACCGGTGAATCTGGGGCCAACAATCAATACATCGTCTCTGGATGGCAACACTGTAATCTCCCCCGACGGACTGACACTCTACTTCACATCAAACCGGCCCGGTGGTCACGGTGGTTGGGACGTATATGTGACCAAACGGTCAACCGCATCGGATCCGTGGAGTACGCCGGCAAATCTTGGCCCACCTTTCAGCTCTTCGGCCTCTGATCATGGGATAAGCATGACTGCCGACGGCCTCTCAGCCTTCTTTGGCTCGGATCGGCCCGGCGGATTTGGTAGCGGGGATTTGTACATGTCGACCAGGGCAACAACAGACGATCCCTGGGGAGAGCCTGTGAACTTGGGCTCGTTGGTGAACAGTCCGTCCGCTGATGGTGTCGCAATGGTTTCCCTCGATGGTCTCTCGTTATGCTTCCACTCCAACAGACCCGGCGGATATGGCGGTTTTGACGTGTGGGTAACAACACGGGCAACAACGGACGACGAGTGGGCAGTACCGATGAATCTTGGGCCAGTCATCAACACCTCGACTTTTGATGGTGCAGCCGCCATATCTACCGATGGTTCTGCCCTTTACTTCATGTCTGGCAGGCCCGGCGGATCCGGTCAACATGACTTGTGGAAGGCACCGATCAATCTGATTGTCGATTTCAATGGCGACGGAACCGTGGACTCCCCAGATATCGCTGCAATGGTGAACCATTGGCACACTGATGATCCGCTTTATGACATTGCCCCCGTTCCATTCGGCGATGGAATGGTAGACGTGCAGGACTTGACTGTCCTCGCGGAGTATCTGCTTGGGAGTGTATACGATCCCACACTCGTGGCCCACTGGGCATTGGACGAGACAGAGGGCGGGACGGCTCACGACGGTGCCAGTGGCATCAATGATTATGTCGCCGGAAATCCTCTCTGGCAACCAACAGGCGGCATGGTCAACGGTGCTCTCCAACTCGACGGGGCAGACGATTGTGTCATTGCCGCCTCATGCATAAATCCTGCGGAAGGCCCGTTCAGCGTTTTTGCATGGGTCAAAGATGGCGAGCCCGGCCAGGTGATCGTTGCACAGCACACCACCTCCGATTGGCTCGTGTTGGGTGCGGACGGAAGGCTGATGACAGAATTGAAAGCTGCGGATGGAACTTCAACTCCATTGGTGTCTGAGGCTGTAATCGCCGACGAGCATTGGCACCGCGTCGGTCTGGTCTGGGATGGTTCGACGAGGACGCTCTCTGTGGATGAGATTGTAGTGGCCCAAGATACGCAGACGGCCTTGTTGAGTTCAGATCGCGGCCTCTACATCGGTGTAGGAAAAGACTACGCCCTCGGAACTTTCTTCTCCGGGCTTGTCGACGACGTTCGCATCTACAACCGAGCAGTGAGCCCGTAATCGCGGAATCCTGGAGAAAAGAGATTGAAAGGGCCGGCGGCCTCACGATCTGCCGGCCCTTCGTTCTTTGGGCACCTGGATCAGCACGTGTTCTTGGACAGGATTTGCGGAGTGGTGCACATTCTGTCGCGGCAAAGAAGAAGGCTGAAACCACGAATCTGCATCCATCTGCGGTTATGGCTCGTAGTCGGTTGTCTATCGTCCTTCGTCCGTCGTCAAAAGAATCCGCGTCCATCGGCGTTCATCTGCGGTTATGATTTGTGTGGCAGGAGCGAAGAATGTTGCCGCCGCGGGGTGTTTTGCTCTTGACATGCCGCAAGCGGTGTAATATATAGTGCACTTTCGTGTACGTTGAGGAACTCTTCGCTGGGTTGGTTTACGGCAAGATCGGGCATACATCCAACCGGTCGGTGGTTTCTGAGATTTTCAAACTCTTTTTAGAAGGAGCCTTTAAGAATGGCAGAGAAACGAGTGTACTTTTTCGGCGGCGGCAAGGCCGAGGGCAATGCAAAAATGAAAGAACTTCTGGGTGGCAAGGGCGCCAATCTCGCGGAGATGACAAGCATTGGCGTGCCGGTCCCCCCGGGCTTTACGATCGCTACGAAGGTTTGCAGTGAATATAACAAGTCGAAGGGCAAATGGCCGGCAGGCCTCGAACAAGAGGTCGACAAGAATCTCGCCAAGCTCGAAAAGGCGATGGACGCAAAACTGGGCGACCCTAACAGGCCGCTGCTGGTGAGCGTGCGAAGCGGGGCCGCCGTATCGATGCCCGGAATGATGGACACGGTCCTGAATCTGGGACTGAACGACGACGTCATCGAAGGCATTATCAGCAAGACAGGCAATCCGCGGTTTGCCTATGACATTTACCGGCGGTTCATCGACATGTTCGGCGACGTGGTGATGGGCTGCGAACACGAGCATTTTGAGGCGGTGATTCATGCAGCCAAAGAGAAGGCCGGGGTCAGTCTCGACAACGAGCTGAGCGCCGAGCAGTTGGCCGATGTCGTCGCCAAGTACAAGGCCGTCTACAAGAAGCACGTCGGCGAGATGTTTCCCCAGGATGGAAAAACTCAATTGACCCATGCCATCAACGCCGTGTTCGGTTCGTGGAATATCGCTCGGGCGGTCAAGTATCGTCAGCTGAACAACATCACGGGACTGCTCGGAACCGCCGTCAACGTTCAGGCGATGGTCTTTGGCAACATGGGCAGCGACTGCGGCACGGGCGTCTGCTTCACTCGCAATCCGAGCAACGGCAAGAAGGAATTCTATGGTGAATTCCTGATGAACGCCCAGGGCGAGGACGTCGTCGCCGGTATCCGGACGCCCATCGAACTCAAGAAGCTCAACAAGGTAATGCCGAAGGCCTACAAGCAGCTTACGGCCCTTATGACCAGGTTGGAAAAGCACTACAAAGACATGCAGGATATGGAGTTCACCATCCAGAACAAGGTGCTCTACATCCTTCAGACTCGAACAGGCAAGCGCACCGCTGAAGCAGCCGTCAAAATCGCAGCTGACATGGTCCAGGAAAAGCTCATATCGGCCAAGGAGGCCGTCACCCGTGTCGAGCCCGAGCAACTGGACCGCCTGCTGCACCCGTCCTTCGATCCCAAAGCTAAACGCAACGTGATCGCCAAGGGCCTTCCCGCATCGCCCGGTGCCGCGGTCGGCCAGGTCGTCTTCACCGCCGACACCGCCGAGGCATGGAACGCCAAGGGCAAGAAGGTCGTTCTCGTTCGCATCGAAACCAGCCCAGAAGACATAGGCGGCATGGACGCGGCGGTCGGCATCCTGACCGCTCGCGGCGGCATGACAAGTCACGCAGCGGTCGTAGCGCGGGGCATGGGCAAGTGTTGCGTTGCCGGCGTTGGCGCGCTGCACATCCATTACAAGACTAAGAAACTAAACGTCGGCAAGCTGACCATCAAAGAAGGCGACTGGATCAGTCTGGATGGGACGACGGGCGAGCTTATGCTCGGCCAACTGCCGACGGTCGAGCCCACCTTGAGCGGCGACTTCGGCAAGTTCATGAAGATCTGCGATCAGATCCGAAAGCTGGGCGTTCGCACTAACGCAGATACGCCTGAAGATTCCAAACGTGCCAGGGAATTCGGCGCCGAGGGCATCGGTCTTTGCCGAACCGAGCACATGTTCTTCGAGGGCGACCGCATCTGGCCTGTTCGTCAGATGATTCTGGCCGCCGATGATTATTCCCTGATGCTCGAACAAATAGAGGCCGCCGGAACCGCAAAGGAGAAGAAGGCGATCGAAAAGGAACATGCCGTCGCCAAGAAGCAGTTCGAAGGCGCATTGAAGAAACTGCTGCCGTATCAGCGCAGTGACTTCGAGGGCATCTTCAAGGCAATGGCCGGGCTGCCGGTTACGATCCGCCTGCTCGATCCGCCTCTGCATGAGTTCCTGCCGCAGGACAAGGCGAACCAGGCCGAGATGGCCAAACGTCTCGGCATCAAACCCGCCGCCGTCAAGGCGAAAGTCGAGCAGTTGCACGAGTTCAATCCGATGCTTGGCCACCGTGGCTGTCGTCTGGCAATAACATATCCGGCGATCTGCCGGATGCAGGCAAGGGCAATTATCGAAGCGGCATTGAACGTCAAGAAGGCGGGCAAGGTCGTCCTGCCCGAGATAATGATCCCGCTGGTCGGCGAGGTTAAGGAATTGAAGCTGGTCAAAGATGAGATCGTCGACGAGATCAAGCAGGTCTTCAAAGAGAGAAAGACCAGGATCAAGCACCTGATCGGAACGATGATCGAGGTACCGAGAGCTGCTCTGACTGCCGACGAGATCGCAACCGAGGCCGAGTTCTTCAGCTTCGGCACCAACGACCTGACGCAGATGACGATGGGCTTCTCGCGGGACGACGCCGGCAAGTTCCTCGGCGAATATGTCAACAAGGGTATCTACTGTGCGGACCCGTTCCAGATACTCGATCAGGTCGGCATCGGCAAACTCGTGGAGATGGGAACCAAACTCGGCAGACAGACCAGAAAGAAACTGAAAGTCGGGATCTGCGGCGAGCACGGCGGCGAGCCCAACAGTATCGACTTCTGCCATCGGGTGGGAATGAACTACGTCTCATGTTCGCCGTTCAGGGTTCCGATAGCAAGACTCGCGGCGGCACAGGCGGCAGTCAGGTAAGTGATTGCTGATGAGTGATTAATGATTATTGACTTCTCGTCGGTGATCGTATATAATGTGACTACAAGATCTGTGGGAGAGCCGCTAAATCGCGTCTTTCGCGATTAAGGCGGACAGCGGTTAACCGGTAAACGGTAGTCGTGAGGCAGGGTGGGCACTGCTCACCCTGCCAGTTTTCGTTCTTGCAGACACGGATCCTATCGCTTGTGCATCCTGCTATCCTGTCAAAAGCCGTTGCCGAGCTCTTTGCCAGAGAACCAAAACCCTCACCTTTTGGCCTTCCGGAAAACACTTTCTATGCTTTAATTAGGAGGACGGAGAATACCTGTATTACTCCTGCCCTCGCTGGGTGTGCGCAAGCAGTCTGATTGTTGAGGAGTCGAAGAATGATTCATAAGCGTGGTTTCAGTCTGATCGAGTTCATTGCGGTCGCGGTCGTCTTGAGCATCTTGGCGGTAGTTGTTCCTCACATTTCACGAGCCAGCGTAGAAACCACGACCTCCACTCTGGCAAGCGATCTTCTCGGAGTACGCGCCAAGATTGAGTTGTACAAGCTCCACCACAACGGCCAACTTCCTGCAGCTAAGGGCGAAACTCCTGCCGATTTCTTGCGAAGAATGACAGCTCAGACCAACGCCAATGGGGACCCAGGTGTTGACTTTGGTCCCTACCTGCAGGTTCTTCCGGTTAACCCCTGCAACAGGTCAGCGGCAATCCGTATAGACGGTGCAGTTGCCGGTGCAAATATTGCAGGCTGGCGGTTTGATACTATGACTGGAGCTTTCCAGGCGGATGACTCTCCCGACCACGCTATGTTTTGACGCTCCCTGCAGGTTGACTCGTTAACTCGGCAGAACTCCAATTCAATAGGGTGGACCCGAGATGTTGAGCTTTGATCAGGAAATGCGAGACGTACCGGCCGAGCAAATCAACAAAGCGGGCCCGACCCCTGCAGAATCAACAGGCATGGCGGGCACGGTTGCTGGCCAGAACAGCCCAGTTGAGAACAAGCAGGTTAAGGGGTGGGTCTTGGCTCTTCCTGTTGTGGCTCTTATGTTCATCTTCGCCGTACACTTTCTAAATGCGCCGGTCGTTCCAACGTCCGAAGGTGAGGAGTCTTCGTTGGATGATCCGATTTTGCTGGCGGCGTCCACCTCGTCGAAGCAATCTCCAGACAAGTCTGTGAACAAGGGGTTTGTGAGCGGTATAGCATACAGTCAAGGCCACGCGCTTGCTTTCATCAACGACAAAATGATCTCTGAAGGAGACGTTATCGACGGGATCACCGTTCTAAAGATACATGAGGATGCAGTCGAATTCGAGAAGAACGGCAAGCGATGGACCCAGAAAGTGGGTGAGCAGCCAGTCTCTCGGTGGCGGTGGCGCCGAGGCAATGGGTCTCGATGAACTGCGCGCAAGTCGTATGAGGGCAGCACAAGGTTTTTGACCTCGATATGCGATATTCCTTGTTCGCCATTCCTCATCTAAAATCTGTTCATTCTGTGATCTTGTCAAAAGTCTAACCACGAACGCACAACGCAGCACGACGAACCAGTGGTGCGAAGCAGCGCACCATTTCATCTTGTCTATGATTCAGGGCTTCGTGCTCAGAGTTTCCGACCGCAGCCGCGGGCGCCGCGATGTATCGCACCATTTCTGCTCCGCCAACGCGGAAAAGTAGAATGTCCCTAGTTTTCGCCTAGTTTTCACGGCGGGCGATCCGTTTGGGATCGACAATCTGCCCGCCCGGCACGCCGGCGCGTGTGACGACCAGCTTGGCCCAGCGGGTATTGCCGAGGCCCGTTCGATGGTCGTCGCTGGAAACCTGGAACATCACCCCTTCGCTGCTGAACAGTTTAACCAGTTCAACATATTGGGCCGTCAGCTCCCGCGGCGGGATCGAAGTCTTGTGGAACCAGTAAATCATGTCGTTCATCACATCAAAGACCTTCTTCTTCTCGGCCATCTTAGCAGCCAGCTCGCGCAGCAGATGCGGCGGATAATCCTCCGGAAAAGCCGGCGGTCGCGTGTTGCCCGTATTGAACGGATGCGCAATTACATCGAGATACTCCACGTCGCACAGACCCATGTATGTGCGCACGACGTTCTCGACGTACTGTCGCTTATCGCTTGGCGTATTGCGGAGTGTGCCCTCGGCTTCGCCGCCCAGGTGGCAAAGTATCCACTCCAGCCGTGCCGCGTGTTGCTGGTCGATGCTGATTCGGCCGGTCGTATCCAGGGCGCTGGCCTCGACACCCTTGAGCACGATCACATCGTCCTGCCCGGAGCGCGCCCGCTCGATCTCGGCGAGGTAAAGGTCGAATTGCTCCTCCGATTTGCTTATCCTGCCGGCGGGAGCGTAGTGGTCGGTAACGGCCACCGCCTCCAGTTCGAACGCCCGAGCCTCCAAAATGTGCAACGCGATGGAATGCGCGCCGTCCGAGAAGACTGTGTGCGTGTGCAGGTCGTGGTTCAGGCGACTCGCCAATTGTTCCGAGTCTGTCTTGTTTTGCGCAGGTTGTGCCGCGTTCAAGGGAGTCGCAATTGCCGCGGCAGCAACTGAGGCTCGCAGAAAATCCCGCCGATTAGTGTTCGACATGTGCCGGTCCTTTCACAAAAAGCCGCCGTGCGGCTCGACTCCCCTGGTGGTTGAATCAGATCGTGTATGGGCTGCGCATCGCGCGGGAGCGTATCCGGTTGGCTTCGGGATCTCCGACAAACTCAGCCTTGCGCAGATCGAACTTCATGTTCCGCCTCAATCGCTCGCAGATGTCCGCGGCCAGGCAGATGTTCATGGACCGGTACATGACATCAGGATTTGCCACCGCCTGTCGGCGTGACCGGATACAGTCAAAGAAATCCCTCACGTGGTTCATCGGCCGTCCAGTCCGGCCCGTGTAGTCGGCCACTAGCTTCTTGTATTCGCGCAGCAGTGCCGGCGATGAGACGTCAGGGCTCCCGTAGCCGTCAGCGGCCGCGGCCCATCCTTCGGGGCCATCGAACCGCTCACCGCAAGCGCCATACCAATACTTGCACGGTTCCCATACCGAACCGGCTACTCGAAACAGAACCAGCTTAACCCCGTTGGATAGATGTGTCACCATCGTCTGATCCGGACCGGCAAACTCGAACTCGATGAAAGAGACGTCCGTCATATCGAGTCCGGCGAGGGCCTGTGCAACCGTGTGCGCCCCCCACATCGCGACATCGGTGGCGAAATCATAGAAGTGGTACCAGCCTCCGGACGCATAAGCGCTGTTGTAAGGGCGCCAGGGACATGGACCGATCCAGTTATCCCAGTCCAATTCATCCTTTGGAGGTTCCGGCTCGGCTTCTAACCAGTCGTGGCGCAGGCCGTCGCGCCAGCGAATGTCGGCGTAGGCGGTGTGAATCTTGCCCAACCGGCCGGTTCTGGCCATCTCTATTGCAAAGACGTGATTGGCCTCGCTGAGCCGCTGGGCGCCGGTCTGATAGATCCGGCCATACCGCCGTGCGGCCTCGACAACCGCCTTGCCCTGTGCCATCGTCAGGCAAGCCGGCTTCTCACAATAGACATCCTTGCCTGCCCGCATGGCCATGATCGAAGCCAGCGCGTGCCAGCGGTCGCCGGTGGCAATCAATACCGCATCCACATCTGTCCGCTCGGCAAGGAGCTGTCGCATATCGCCGTACGCGGCGCAGTCTTTGTTACCGTATTTGCTGTCCACTGTGTTCTTGGCCGCTTGACGGCGGTCCTTTCGGACATCGCAAACGGCGACCCACTGCACATCCGACTCGTTCAACATCCAGCCCAAATCATGAGAGCCGCGGCCGCCGATTCCAATTCCGCCCATCACGATGCGCTCGCTGGGCGCGACGGCTCCGGCGCGCCCCAGCGCTGGGGCCGGAACATAGTGTGGCAGCGCCGCCGCACCTGCCGCCAACATGCCACGCCGTAGAAACCGACGTCGCGTGAGTGTCGTACCATTGTCGGTGCTCATAGAATTGTCCTCTGTCTATTCGATTCTTTGTCTTCAGTGAGTCGACTGAACTTGCCAACTGGGACGAATCAAAGGTAGCCGGTACATTTCTTTGCAGACTCCTGTGTTACTCCAACAACAGGGGCCTTCGTTCGGCCTCTTGCCGCAATCCCATAGTTTCTGGCCCGTATTGTACCTGCTGTCCTGCTCTGGAACAAGCGCGTCTGGGGAGTTTCTCGCCTGGAGCGCATCTTTAAAGATGTTACATAATGAGCATAGCATTAGGCTCTGCACAATTTTTCTGCCCGGCCGTTGACACAGACGGGTGGCCCTGATAGAATCCATGCTTTAAGTAGGGGGGATAGGTAAGATTTGCGGTGAGAGTAGCTCAGCTGGTTAGAGCACCAGATTGTGGATCTGGGGGTCGCGGGTTCGAATCCCGTCTTTCACCCTTCGGGAGGACCTGAGGGATATCAGGCACTTGGCGCAGTACACTCGACAAGTATCGAGAAACGAGGATTGAGAAGAAGGAGAAGAAGAATGAGCAGACTCAAGTCCCATGCAAACACATTTGTGACAGCCGTTTCGTTGGTGATTGTTCTGGCGATGCTTGCCGGCGCGGCGGAGGCGGCGGAGAGCTTGAACCGCCCGCCTGAGGGATTCAAGGCGCTTTTCAACGGCAAGGACCTCACCGGTTGGAAAGGACTCTTGAAGGGGCCGTACGACAACCCGATCAGGCGGGCGACACTGTCGCCGGATAGGCTGAAAGAACTACAGAAAGAGGCCGACGAGGACATGCGGGCCCACTGGAAGGCGGTTGACGGCATGATTGTCTTCGACGGAAAGGGGCGGAGTCTGTGCACGGCGAAGGATTACGGCGATTTCGAAATGTTGGTGGACTGGAAGATCAAGGAAAACGGCGACAGCGGAATCTACCTTCGCGGCTCACCCCAGGTGCAGATCTGGGATACGAACCGACAGAACGCCGAAGTCGGCTCCGGCGGACTGTACAACAACCAGAAGAATCCGAGCAAGCCGGACAAGGTCGCGGACAAACCGGTCGGCGAGTGGAACAGCTTCCGGATCCTCATGATAGGCGAAAAGGTCACCGTTTGGCTCAACGGCGAGAAGGTGGTCAACGATGTAACGATGGAGAACTACTGGGATCGCAAGATTCCGATCTTCCCGACCGGTCAGATCGAGCTCCAGAATCACGGAAATACGCTCTACTTCAGGAACATCTATATCCGAGAGATACTCTCGGCCGAGGAGAGGCTGGAGGGTTTTGTGCCCCTGTTTAACGGCCGCGACATGACCGGCTGGACCGGCAACACGACCGGCTACTACGCCCGCGACGGCAAGATGATCTGCGATCCAGCCAAGGCCGGCGGCAACGTCTACACGAACGAGCAGTACAGTGACTTCGTCTTCAGGTTCGAGTTCAAGCTCACTGCCGGAGCCAACAACGGCCTGGCGGTTCGTGCTCCACTCGGGGGCGACGCCGCATATCAGGGCATGGAGATACAGATTCTTGAAGACTCGCATCCCAAGTACGCGAACCTTAGGCCCTATCAATTCCACGGCTCGGTTTACGGGATTGTCCCGGCAAAGCGAGATTGCCTCAAGCCGGTGGGAGAATGGAACGTCGAGGAGGTCACCGCTAAAGGCCGCCAGATCACGGTCAAGGTAAACGGCAAGACCATCGTCGATGCCGATCTCGACAAGGCCAGCACGCCGGAGACGATGGACCATCGCAATCACCCGGGCCTCAAACGCGACAGAGGCCACATCGGCTTCTGTGGCCACGGCGACTACCTCGAGTTCCGCAATATAAGGGTCAAAGCACTGGATTAGTCTTCGCTATGGAGACCAGCGGGTGCCACGATACCGCGTGTGTGAATGCACCTGTTGGAGAACCCGAGGTTGCTTCGTCGAAAGCTCCTCGCAATGACAGAAGGGGCACTTGAATTTCATCGCGAGCGACTGGCAGAAGCGCGCGGCAATCTCAAATGTCACGACTGGACTTTGTCAATCGTCAACAGGATGAGCAATGGTGGCAAGGTGGTCATTCCTGCGAAAGCAGGAGTCCAGCAAGTAGGGCGGCATCACGTGCCTTTGAGCCAGCCGTGTGTGTTGGGAGAAATAATGATGGGCAAGTCATTTTCTCGGGCGTGTATTACGGCGGTAGCCTTTTTCATCGTAGGTTTCTTGTGCAGTCCCGTCGCCATAGGAATCTGGAGAGGTCGGTACGTTCTACCAGTTCAACGTCAACAACACAGAGAGGCCCACACCTTCTTTTACAGGGCTATGGTCGAACTGTTTGGCGGCACCTACGATCCTGAAGACGGGCACATATCCGAAAAGCCTCACAATAATATCCTGAATGTCTACGAAGAATATGGGGAGCGACTTGGTGGTATGTGTTTCGCACGCCTGGATGAAGGCTCGGGCGGAGGTTTCGTGGGTGAAGCATTCTTTCCATCAGGAGATGTCTTTGAGGTAGCGGTACAACGAATTGAAGGGCGCTGGCATTTGACATACTTCCGCGCATGGAATTGGAAGCTATTGTGGGCCAGCACGCTGGACCGGTATGATGTCTCGGACAAGAAACTGGGTCACGCAGGAGAATACCACGGACAGCCTGAGTGATGGACGGGTTTGCGCCTCAAGGCGTCTTGTGGACTGCCCGTGCGGTTCGTCTCGTGTTATACGCACAGCATGGGCAAACGATTTGCCCATGCTGATAGTATTATTGCGTGACCAAAACCGCAGGCGCAGGCCCGGCGCCGGGATGCACATCTTGCAGGCTTGACCCACCTTACTTAAGAGGTATAATGAACAATCAATTGGGGGTCGCAAGTACGGCGCCACTAAAATGTTTTTACCGGAGCATGCGATGAAACGTTTATGCAAATGTACAATACTTGTGTTTCTTCTTTCTCCCGGTGGCGGGGTCCTCTCGCAGGAAACGGCGCCCGCGATCAAAGAAGAGGAACTGACATTCAAGAACGAGGGCGTTGTATATTCGGGTACTCTTTCGTTGCCGTCGGGACGAAGCGCATACCCCGCGGTCATCCTGGTAAGCGGGATGGGGGCACAGGACAGGGACTGGCCCTTCAACCGCGGTACTTACAAGATGGCCCAGAGAATAGCCGAGCACCTGAACAAGAACGGAATTGCCGTTTACAGGTTTGACGATCGTGGCCATGGCAAGTCGACCGGGACGCCCGAGAGCGAAACGAGCTTCTCCGATCTTGCGGCTGACATCAACATGGCCGTCGATATGCTCAGAAAGAGGGATGACATAAAGCAGGTCGGATTGTGCGGGCACAGTCTGGGTGGAATTCTGTCTATCATGGTGGCGTCCAAATACAAGAGCGTGGACTTCATCATATCCCTGGCCGGGTCATTTCGAAAAGGGGAAGACATACTTAGAGAGCAGGCACGGACCATGAAATTGTGGAGAACGGCCGATTCCCAGACTGACGAGGAGGTGATCGCAAATGGAGACCTGTTTGCGGATAATCTCGTCAGGTATTTCCAGACCGGCGATGGCCTCGATGCAGTCGAGGCTATCCTGAACGATTTGATCAGGTTCCAGATAAGCAACCTGCCGGAGAACATCCTCAAAGAGAATCTCCAGCACTACAAGAACACTGATGAATTCGGTCAGAAATCGCTCGAAGGAGCGTTGAGATATTATACTTCGCCGCATCGAAAATCCTATATCAGCCACGACGCATCGAATGATCTGCCCAAGGTAGTCTGTCCGGTATGCATAATATTCGGAGATAAGGACAAACACGTCACGGTCGAGTCGAACAAGCCACCATTGATTCGGGCATTGATCGAGGCAAGGACAAGGGACTTCACGCTGAAGATTGTCGAGGGTGCGGATCATGCTTTTTCGTCGAAGGAGTACGCCGCAAAGGGCCAGATGCTGCCCGAGTCGCTCGATTTCATTTCCGGCTGGATCCTGGCGAGGGTCAATTAATGCTGGTGTGGGTCATCCCGCTTATACGAACAATCAGTTGCATCACATGCCCGGATTCTGTTATGATGATGGCAGGCAAGCATGCTGTTGAGAATCATCATATCAGAAAGGACGTGGAAGGCTCGGTCGGCCTTTCTCTTTGAATCGGAGGACTGACATGCGCAAAAGAGATGGCTTCACATTGATAGAGCTATTGGTCGTTATCGCCGTTATCGCCATTCTCATGGCCTTGTTGCTACCTGCCCTCAACCGCGCCAAAGAACAAGGCAAACGGGCTGTGTGTCTGAACAATGCCAAGACACTCGCTCTGGGATGGATGTTGTATTGTGATGACAACGACGGCAAAATGCCCAGGGCCGTGGCGGTACCCGATGGGGGCTGGGTCCTGAAACCTGCCGGCAACAGACCCGTCGATGCGCCAGTTGAGATACAGGTACAATCCCTCAAAGACGGGGTGCTGTTCGAGTATGTCAAGAAAGTGCAGGTGTATCGTTGTCCCGTGGCCAAAAGCTATGAAATGCGCACATACAGTTGTTCCCATGCCATGAATGGCGGCAGTTTTGACGGCGGCCCCGTTGTCGAGAACATCAACAAGATCAAACATCCCGCTCGGCGCATTGTGTTCATAGATGATTTCGGCGAGGATTGGGATGCAGCCTGGGCCGTGCCCTGGAGCAGGGCGGCCTGGTGGAATCCTATCCCAGCCCGCCACGGTTCAGGGACGGTCGTGGCCTTCTGCGACGGCCGATCCGAGTGGTGGGTGTGGAAAGACCAGCGCACCAGGGAGCTGATGGAGAATTTTGAGTGGGGCAGTCGCGGCGATAATCTCGGCGTGGTGCAGGAGGATAATCCAGACCTCACCCGCGTGCAGATGGCGATCTGGGGAGAGCTGGGTTATTAGCCCGGACGGTTGTTCATAGATTGCCGCCAGTAGGAGTCCGTCAATGAATGCAAGAAAGCCCCTACACGGTTTTACACTCATCGAGTTACTGGTTGTCATTGCCATCATCGCCCTGTTGATGGGGATACTGATGCCGGCGTTGCAGCGTGTGAGAAAGCAGGCGAGGGCTGCTGCGTGCCAGTCGAATCTCAAGCAGTGGGGCGTTGCGTCTG
>Ga0209536_100008348_pt1 | contig 15546 bp, 5 predicted proteins | sample DeeMarSeWOR28_12_FD_187461 | JGI IMG/M metagenome (GOLD analysis project Ga0209536, IMG submission 187461) | Marine sediment microbial communities from White Oak River estuary, North Carolina - WOR-2-8_12 (SPAdes) (version 2) | ecosystem: Environmental > Aquatic > Marine > Intertidal zone >...
CTTTTTCCCGCTTTTGTAACTCGGTGAAAAAGAGTGTTTTTTGTACAAAATTAATCTGTCGGGCCGCCGCTTCCACAAAATCAAACATTTCCTTCGGCGCTTTATCCTGTAGAATATCCAGATATAATGCGTCGAAAGCATTGCCCAGGTCGTTTACACGCGCGGCAAAAACGATATGAGGATCGTGTTCATCAACAACTGTCAACATCATCTTCTGGTCTGAAGAAACCTTGCTGCCTGCCATTACGGGCGTATCCGCAGATCGAACCGCATCAAGTACACGCTTGGAAAGGTGCAGATTAGACGGCTGCATCAAATTATCAAATTCTTTCTGTTGAGTGCCGAACTGACAGGCAAGGATCTCAGGGGACTGAGGAAGAGGTTCAGAAATACGAGGTAGCCGCACGATAGCTACAAGCGTATCTAAAAATTGAGCTAGGCGCAAGCACGCTTCTGAGTACAAATCCGAGGGGCTTGTCAATTTCAGTAAGTGACTTGTCATTTCATTTAGATGCTGCATCAGTGCGGGGGACAAAATTGTCGCGTGGTCAGCTCTATATGGTACGATGTCTTCCTCCAAACCTTTGTCAATAACCGAGATCGTGCTTTCAATCGATGAGCCCGGGCGTATATGCGGTCCGGATTCCTCCGATAACGAAAGGGTGTAATGTGAAATGTTGACTGTCTGGCCGGGCAATATAGCATGGGCCTGAACGCGTTGTCCCTCCACTATTACACCATTGCGACTTTTCAGGTCTTCTACGATCCAGCGGCCAAAGGGATCCTGGTAAATCCTGGCGTGATGTCTTGATACGCTTTCATCATTGAGTATGACATCACAATTTGCCCCACGACCCAAAGTCATACCTCTGGGATCGAGCTGTACCGTCTCTGATTTTGACGGTCCGGAAATTATTAGTTTTGTTTCGGCCATATTTCTACTTTCTATTAATATCAGGGTGCTTTTTTACAGAACGCATCATCTTAGTTGTATGTACTCCTCGACGTTTTACACACAATATCTTGAAAAGGAAGATTATATCCTAATAATTTGAGAACCTGCCATCAATCTACGTGAAAGAGGCAGGATAGACAAGTTTTTTCCGAAATATTTCTTTTAGAAATCAAATCCTTAAAGGATGGCATTTTTTACGCCGGCTTTTTGAGAAGAATCCTGCTGTCGGCCACGACACATCCCTTTCCCTGAGGATAAACAATAAGAGGATTGATATCCATCTCCGCGATTTCTGGATTGTCAGTAATCATCTGGGAAAGTCGAAGAATGCAGTCTTTGATGGCATCGATGTCGGAGGGCCATGCCCCGCGAACACCTTTAAGAATACTGCGTGCCTTGATTGTTTTTATCATGTTCTCTGCGTTGATTTCCCACATAGGAGCCAGGCGAAAAGTAACGTCCTTGATTGCCTCAACAAATGTCCCGCCAAGGCCAAACATGCAGATAGGCCCAAACTTCGGATCTCTAACGGCCCCGAGGATGACTTCCACTCCACGCTTCGCCATTCGCTCTATTATGACACCGTCGATTTTTGCCGACCGATTATAGCGCTTAACATTTTTCATGATTTCCTGAAACGCTTTTTTTGCCTCTTCCCTGGTTTTGATTTTTAGTTGCACACCTCCTGCATCGAACTTATGGACAATATCCCGGGAACAAATCTTCATGGCTGCCGGGAAGACGATTTCTTCGGCTGCCTTATCCACGTCCGAGACATCTGTAAGTAAAATGCTTTTCAAGACAGGAAATCCATAACACTGGAGAATTTCATTTGCTTCTCTCTCAGGCAGGTAACAGGACTGCTCTCCTGATAGTTTTCTTTCTATGAGTTCGGTGACAGTGTCACGATCCGCGGCCACTCTACGTATTTGTCTTTTTTCGAGGCTCAGCAGATTTCCATAAAAAGCCATAGATGCCATTGACCTTGCCGCCGCTTCAGGAAAAGCATAGTTTGGTATGCCATTGGCCTCCAAATGTTCGATTCCTTCAGAAACGTCCACGATTCCCATGAAAGAACAAAGCAGTGGCTTGTCGGTATTTTTCGCCACTCGTGGGATAATCTCGGCTGTTTCAAGGACATCCGTCATTGTCTGTGGAGTAAGGATTACGATGGCGCCATCTACATTATCGTCCATTAGAACGTGACGAATGGCAGCCTCGTAACGCTCGTGTGTAGCATCTCCAATCACATCGACAGGATTTCGAATGCTGGCGGTCGGAGGAAGCTCCTGTTTCAATTTCTGTTTTGTCTGTTCGGAAAAGGCGGCGATTTTTAGTTCGTGCCGAATGGCGGCATCGGTCGCCATAATACCCGGTCCTCCGGCATTAGTGACTATTGCGATATGATTGCCTTTTGGTATCGGTTGTTTAGCGAAAGCAAGGGCGGAGCTGAACAGTTCATCAACACCCTCTACCCTGAGGATGCCGCTTTGACGAAAGATGGCATCGTAGGCGGTGTCGGAGCCGGCCAACGAGCCTGTGTGTGATGCGGCCGCGAGGGCCCCTTCGACGGAACGACCGGATTTTATAGCCAGTATAGGTTTGTTAGCCTGCCATGTAATTTCTCTTGCGGTCTCGAGAAAGGCCCTGCCATGAGCAATATCCTCGAGGTACATAAGTATTACGTTTGTATCCGGGTCGTTTTTTAGGTAGTTGAGCAGGTCTATCTCATTTACATCGGCTTTATTTCCGAAACTGACGAATTTGGAGAATCCAATGTTTTTACCTTCAGCGTAGTCGAGGACCGCAGTGCAAAGGGCTCCGGACTGAGAAATGAATGCGATGTTCCCGGCTTTTGGCATTTTCGTGGCAAAACTGGCATTGAGCCTTACTTTTTCATTGTTATTGATAATTCCCAGGCAGTTTGGCCCTATTGTGCGAATGTCGTATTTGGTAACTAATTTTTTTAACTCCTTCTCACGTTCGGCCCCGCGTTCGCCCACTTCCTTGAAACCGGCACTGATAACAATCGCTCCCTTGACTTGCTTTTTACCGGCCTCTTCGAGTACAGAGCATACAATTTCGGCAGGGACAATAATGACTGCTACGTCCACTTCATCGGGGATATTCGACAGTTTTGGATAGGCCTTTATGTTTTGTACTGATTTTGCTTTCGGATTAACAGGATACAACAGACCTTGGTATCCGGCTTCCAATATATTGCGAAAGACCGCAAGGCCAACACTACCTTCCCTGTTGGTCGCGCCCACGACAGCAATTGACCTGGGATTCATAACCGGCTCAATGTTTTTTATCATTGCATCCATCGTCTTGTCCTAATAAGTAAACATTGTCACATAGCTAAAACCGATGCTTGCCCACCTCACTCAGGTTACTCTTATGAATCCTTATTTTCGGGGTTTCCAAGCTTGATATCCTCTCGTTCAACATTACGAAGTTTAGTGTTTGTTCGGGCAGTCCTTCGATCATCATATAAGTATTGTCGTCTATTGCATGATGGAATCATAAAAATTATATCTCAGGTATAACGGCCGGCATTATATAACACCGGCCGGGGACGTCAATGAATTATGGAATGTTGCCGCTACACGGCACTTCCTGCTGGACACTATAGGCCCGCTTATGTAAGTCCCGAAACGGTATCACACTGTATTCCGAGGTTACAAAAAGGCCCTTACGTATCCTTATAAAATCAACGTGGCAATCGAAGAAAGCTATATTGTAGTAATGTAGCTTGCCGTGCCAGTCCTGACCATGAAGTGGGATAGGGAGCCATTCATCTATCCAGTTATTGTTCCCAACCAGCAATAGATTCGACGGATTAGTGGTCACATCCATCCGACGAATGCTTTCGGTTCGTTTATTAAGTGCATTACGAAGAACTGCGTCGGAGGGCACAGAAAGATATCTCGAGCCTCTTATAAGCATCCAATTAGTTTGATAACTGTTTCCAAAGTACTGATGGGCGGATTCCACGTCAAACAAACCGGGCATACCGCCGGTGTCGGCAGGACAGCGGAAAAGTCTGTCGCTGTTCTCTGTCAATATGTTTGGATCTAAACCAACATACCGATTTAGTTCACGATAAGAGGCAAATCCACCGACACCTTTCCATCCACCAAAATCGTGATTAATGTTGGCCCTACGGAGAAAGATCCCATCGTTGCCATCAAGGTATAATTCCCAGCCGACAGCAATCTGTCTAAGGTTGCTCTGACAGACCGTACGCCTGGCCAACCTGCGTGCCGCTTCAAGTGCCGGTAACAGGATAGCCATCAGAAGCGAAATTACAGCTATTACAACCAACAGCTCTATAAGTGTAAAGCCGCCAATAACTTTACGGTTTTGACGAATATTGAAATATTTGCGTTTCATTACGCCTTTTATTCCTGTACTTTCGATGAAGTATTCTCCCGGGTATCTTCATTGGTTAGTTCATATAACCTGCTCTTTACCTGCATAGCGAGCCATCGATTCTTATCCAAATGAAGGTCGTATGACAAGCACTTCCGATAGGCCTTTAGCGCCTCGTTTCGATTACCATCTTTTAGGTAATGTTCAGCAATAATGAACTCTGTAAAAAGCTGTTCATTTGTTGCCAGTTCCTGTCTGAATTCTGTAACCTTTTCAGCTAACGGCCTTTTGTCCAATAAGAATTTCGCGGCTTTCATTTCCCTTTTTTGGCCGGTAAAGTATCTCTCAAAATAATCCGGAGGGTATTGGCTTTGTCCGGGCTCAGCCTGAAATGCCCGTAAAAAGTCGCTAACACTTACATTCAGGGCAATGCTGGACAGTTGCATGGCTTGTTCAACAAGTGACTTGTTGGCGCTTTTGAGATTTATGTTGTTTTCACTCAATTTGCCATATAACTGATATACGAAACACGAGAAACCAAATAAGATTACCAATAGCAATGCGACAACTGCGCTGGTGTAGTAGTGCCGGGTTATTATCTTTCGCAGCAGGTAAATTGAGCTGTCCGCTCTTGCAGAAATAGGCATACCCTTGAGCCAATAACCGATGTCCTGCTGGAGGTGGGCGGCTGACTGGTATCGGCGGGCGGGCTCTTTTTCCAAGGATTTTAGCAAGATAGACTCAACTTCCGAATTAAGTCGACGTATGATTTTTGAGGGTCTTGTAGGCTCGGCCTCCTGGATAGTACGCAAAATCGCCAACATCGAACCGCTAACATCATAGGGGAAATTATCCGTCAGGATTTTATAAAGAATTATTCCGATGGAGTAGACATCAGTTCTCACGTCGATTTTGTCGGGCTGAGCCGAGGCCTGTTCGGGTGACATATAGGCCAATGTGCCTATAACTTTGCCGGGTATAGAGGTCATTGCCATTTCCGGACTGGTCTGTTCAGAGCCGTCGATTAGCTTTGCCAGACCAAAATCCAGGATGTGTGGCTCACCATCGGCGTCGACCAGAATATTACCCGGTTTGAGGTCTCGATGCATCACACCACGCTGGTGGGCATAAGCTACACCGGAACAAACTTTTTCAATCAGTACCATTATCCTACGAACCGACAGTTTTTCCGATTGCACATATTCATCCAGTGGTTTGCCCTCAACGTACTGCATGGCAAAATAATATTGACCTTTTGCAATCCCACTATCGTAGATGGTTACGATGTTGGGGTGTTGGAGGCTCGCTGCCAGGTCAACCTCACGCTCAAAGCGATACTGTGCTCTCATTGATGCATGTGGTCCCTGCAGTAAAACCTTCAATGCCACGGTTCGTTTTGTGGCCTTCTGAGTGGCCTTGTACACTACCGCCTGACCGCCGACCGGAAGTTGTTCATGGATATCATAACCTTCAAACATTGAATTGAGTGATGTGTCAGAAGTACGCGAGGCAACATGAGACGAATGTACTTGTGAGATTAATTTTGTGGCGTATTCATCTTCCTTTACAAATGTTCGTGTTTTATCGCTATCCCCATAAGCGGGATTTGTGTCGATAGTCCTGGTTAAATCCGATTGATTGTGAGAAGCTATTGTCGGCCGGGATGATTCTACTTTTTTCCGGCAGGTATCGCACTTCGCAAGATGTGCCTCAATTTCCTGAATTTCATCTCCTGAACAGCTCCCGGAAAGGTACAAATCGACCAGTTTTTGACTCAAGCAAGCGCCCATTTCGTTATGTCTCGGAACTAATAAGCCCAGTTAGACTCGGTAACGTCTTCTTTCACTAATTAAGACTGGTCTTTGCGAAGGAAGAGTGTGTAATCGTATATTGCAGGATTATTTTAAAGCGTACATTCATATACTTCGGTCCCACACGTTCGCAAAATATCACAATCATAATGCTACAAATTAAGAGAGATATCGTCAAGAAAAAACTGCCGTATGAGGCCGGTTCTGAGGATTTTCTCGCACTTTTCGTTATGTTTCATTAGTATTGACTTAGCGTTGTCCGATAACAGCAGGTTTTCAATCATAAGGTCATTTTAAGGGCAAGGAAACTATATTATTTAAGATTAAACAGTAAAAAAAATGTGAATATTGCGAATAATTTTCTTGATTTTACGGATTTTGCACTATAGAGTATATAGTTGTAAAGGATATGTGAAAGGAGTGGTAAAAAACCATAGGAATTTTTCTTTTTCTCAGGATTGTGGATTTCCCCACTCCAAAGTCTATGATTTAATGTTTTAGGCTGTTGCTCGGGTATATTTATCACGATGTTAAGTGAGGAGAGGTATGTAAATTCATAAAAAACATGACAACTCGTGAAAACAGGGTTGAGGGGGGGAGATAAACTTTCAGTAAAAACTCCGCAAGTTTAGTTGTTCGGAGTCTCCGTAAATATAGAACGAATTTATGTACAAAAATGCATTTTGCTGCTAAAAAACGGAGCTATTGAGAAATAAAAAGCATTCATTTCGGTCTTTTGAAGGACGTAGAACAATGAAGCGTTTGAACGTTAAAAGAATCATTATTTCTTTTTTACTGTCTGTGTGCTTGACGTTAATCAGCTTATTTGTTTTTGGTACAGCACAAGAAGCCAGTGACATTCTTGCCGCGAGAGGTATATTTCTTAAGGCCGGAACTCAGACAGCAGGAAGGATTGAGGGCTCGGGAACACACTTTGAGTTAACCGACAGTGAGTACCTGGATATGACACTGAAAAGCAGTTCACCAGTGCATCTGATGCTTGAGTCTGTGCCGGAGATGGTTGTGATGAACCTTGAGGCATCAGAGCCAGCAACTTCGACAAAGATAACTCTTAACGGCCTTTTGGCCTCTACTACCTATTACAAGTATGAGGACAACTTTCATAACGCTTCAACTTTCACAACGGACGCTGAAGGAAGCTATGCCTATACCCAGGATCTCACCAAGCCCCACTTAGTCTTTATCAAGCCGCGACCCAGCACTAAGTTTATCCCGGGTGATACTTCTATCGGGACCTGGAACTCTGCTAACAGAATATACACTCTTTCCACGCATGTTTACGAAACAATACAGATAGATGAGGACAATCTGACCTTGGCTGGTGCCGGATACACCGTGACGGGAGACGGTTCGGGTTGTGGGATTCACCTTTCCGGGAGGACCGGCGTCACTGTTAAGAATCTAACTGTCGCCGGTTTTAGTTATGGTATCCAACTCTATAATTCCAGCGACAACATAGTCGAAGAGAACAATACGAGTTCGAACAGCAGATACGGCATTTGCCTCAATAATTCAAACGACAACACTGTGACGGGTAATACCGCCTCGGAGAACCACGAAGGAATCTTCCTCCATCATTCCGGTGGCAACATCGTGACAGGTAATATTACTTCGAATAACTACTCCGGAATCTACCTTTACTACAATTGCAATGCCAACACTCTGGAGAACAACACCACCTCGAAAAATTCTCATGGAATCTACCTTTACCATTCGAGCGGCAACAACCTTACAGGCAACACTACGAACTTGAACAGTTATTATGGAATCTACCTATACGACAATTGCAGCAACAACATTCTGACAAACAACACCGCCAGTTGGAACAAAAGTCATGGAATTTATCTCTACAATTCCAGCGGCAACACTCTGATAGGAAACATCACCTCGCGTAACTATCCAGGTATCTACTTCTACTACAATTGTAACGATAATGTTTTGACGCATAATACAATCTCGGACAACTACTATGGAATCTACTTTAACTACAATTGCAATAACAACGAGGTATACCAAAACAACTTCATAAATAACCAGACACATGCTATTGTTTCTTCCAGCACAGGAAATGTTTTCAGCCATGCAATGCCGACAGGTGGAAACTACTGGAGCGGCTGGACTACGCCGAACGCCGACGGAGATGCCCTTGTAGATAATCCTTATGTTTTCTCCTCCGGACAGGATGCTCTTCCTTGGGTTCGCCAAAATGCCTGGGCCAATCTACCCCCAACTGCTGATGCCGGACCAGACCAAGTATCCCACCCGAGAGAAACGGTTACACTGGATGGCAGCGGTAGCTCTGATTCGGAAGAAGACTATCCTTTGGCGTATTCGTGGCAGTTTGCTTCCAAACCTGAGGGCAGCATAGCGGTGCTCTCAGATGCCGATACTGTGAGCCCGTCTTTCACAGTTGATGTGCTTGGTGACTACGTTATCGAGCTGGTTGTAACCGACAGTCTTGGCGCTCAGAGCTTAACAGACCAGGTGACGATAGGTACGTTCAACGCGGCCCCTGTTGCAGACGCCGGACCGGGCCAGATAGTACATCCCAGAGATATGGTTACGCTGGATGGCAGCGGTAGCTCTGATCCTGAGGAAGACTACCCACTGGAATATTCGTGGCAATTTACTTCTAAACCTGAAGGCAGCATAGCGATACTCTCAGGTGCCAATACCGTGAGCCCAACGTTTACGGTTGACATGCTTGGTGACTACGTTATCGAGTTGGTTGTAACCGATAGTTTGGGCGCACAGAGCGCATCGGATCAGGTCGTGATAGGTACGTTCAACGCGGTTCCTGTTGCGGATGCCGGGACGGGCCAGACAGTGCATCCCAGAGATACAGTAACACTGGACGGCAGCGGCAGTTCAGATCCTGAGCAAGATTACCCGTTGGAATATTCATGGCAGTTTGCTTCCAAGCCTGAGGGCAGCATAGCAGTACTCTCAGGTTCCAATACCGTCAGCCCATCGTTTACAGTTGATATGCTTGGTGACTACGTTGTCGAGCTGGTTGTAACCGACAGCCTCGGCGCACAGAGCGCAGCGGACCAGGTCGTTATAGGTACATTCAACATAGCCCCTGTTTCTGATGCCGGGCCGGATCAGGTCATAATTGTAATAGGTACCACCGTCGGGCTTGATGGGACTAATAGTGCTGATCCCGAAGGTGACGGCGTAACATACTTATGGACAATATCACAGAAGCCTGCCGGAAGCCTGGCGGAGCTGTCCGATCCATGTTCGCCGACACCTGCCTTTGTGGCTGATGTCCATGCGGACTATGTGATAACCCTTGTGGTGACCGACGAGTTTGGGGCTGCAAGTGATCCAGACAGTGTGAGGGTAAGTTTCGATAATATACAGCCCGTAGCCGATGCCGGTGCAGGTCAGACTGTCATGGCAGGAGATACGGTATCTCTTGATGGGAGTGCAAGTACAGATACGAATGGCGACCTGCTTACATATAACTGGAGTTTTGTATCCAAGCCGGAAGGCAGCCTTGCTGAGTTGACCAATCCTACATCGGCCCAGCCGAGTTTTGTGGCCGATGAGCCGGGCGATTATGTAGTTAGCCTTGTGGTAAATGACGGCTTTGTGGACAGCGATGCTGCTAATGTTACTATCACGGCCATCAGTCATGAGCAGGAAGCCATCAAGGCGCTTTTAGAGAGTATTGATGTTGTCAATGAACTTGACGAGGCGATTTTGAAGAATGGAAACGAAACAAGAGATTCCCTAATCAACAAGATTAATGCAGTCTTGGGGATAATCTATCAGGAGAACTATGCGACTGCAAAGGGTAAGCTGGAAAATGACGTTCTGGAACGCATTAATGGCTGTGTTGTTTCCGGAGTCCCGGACAGTGATGACTGGATAATGACTTGTCCAGGTCAAGGCCGGGTTTATCCACTTGTTAACAAGGCGCGGGGGCATTTACAGAATCTTATTTGAGTGAAATCGAGGTGAAAGTTTTTTCCGCACTGAATGCGGTTATTCTTTATATTAGGTGTAAACACGGCTGGAAAAGGAGATTGATAATGGGTAAGCGAGCAAATCTGAGAACGTGGCTCGTAATTTCAGCGTTATTAATGACGGCTGGCGCTACTGCGACTGCTACCGGAGCGACAATTTATGTTGATGCCACCAGGAACGGTGATGGTTCAAGCTGGACCAACGCTTACAAGTATCTTCAGGATGCTTTAGCTGCTGCCACAAGCGGTGACGAAATCTGGGTTGCTGAAGGTATGTACGTACCTGACAGGAATTTAGCCAATCCTGACGGCAGCGGGGACCGGGCCGCTGCGTTCCAACTGAAGACAGGTGTAGGAATCTATGGCGGATTTCCCATTGGAGGCGGCTTATGGGATTCTCGCGACTCGAATGCATACCAAACGATACTCAGTGGTGACTTGAATGGAGATGATGCGGGTTTGGCTAATAACTCAGATAACAGTTATCATGTTGTCGTGGCTTCGGGCACCGATGCCACGGCCGTATTGGATGGCTTTACCATAACCGCAGGAAACGCCGACGGCAGCGGGATAGATGGCGATGGCGGCGGAATGTACAACTATCAGAGTAACGCGATTATTACACACTGTACTTTCACAGGAAACTTTACCAAAAAGAGAGGTGGGGCAATCGCCAGCAAGCAGTGCATCGTTACAGTAGCTAACTGCATGTTCAAGGATAATGTTGCGGATAACGCTGGTGGTGGGATATTCAACCAGAACAGCGATCCGACGATTATCAACTGTACCTTTATCAATAACACAGCGGGTATCTTCGGCGGCGGGATACACAATTGCTCGGCCAGCAACGAGACAGTTATCAACTGCACCTTCACCGGCAATTCCGCAGTCGACTACGGTGGCGGTATAAGCAATGACGCCAGTAGCTCAATCGCAATCAATTGCATCCTTTGGGGTAATACGGCTCCAAACGGCTCTCAACTCTCATTGCAATCCACTTCTTCATTATCTGTCAGTTACTCCGATCTTCAAGGCTCTCAGCCGGCAATATATAATGGTGGGAGCAGTTCAATCGCCTGGGGACTTGGTAACATTGCTGATAATCCGCTGTTCAAACCGGACAATTACCATATCCAGGGTGGTTCACCGTGCATCGATGCAGGTGATCCGAGTCTCGATTACACGGGACAGACTGACGTCGACGGCGAGGCACGCGTGATGGGCCAATGCGTGGATATCGGCAGCGATGAGGTGTTCATACTTGTTTACTATGTGGACGATGATGCGCCCGGTGATCCGGGGCCGGGAAGTCCTGACATCAGCGATCCGCTCGAAAACGGCAGCCAACAGCACCCATTTGATTCGATTCAGGAAGCCATTGATGCGTCTGCAGGTCATGCAATAATAAACGTTTTGGATGGAACTTATAAGGGTCTGGGTAATCGTGATATCGACTTTTACGGCAAGGCAATCATATTGCGCAGTCTGAATGGCCCGGCTAACTGTATTATCGACTGTGAGGGCTTAGGCCGTGGATTTGATTTTCATTCAGGAGAAACACAACAGACAATAGTGGACGGATTTACTGTTACCAACGGCCAGGCTGATTCCGGCGGCGCGGTCCGCTGTGTGAACTCCAGTCCTCAAATCAGAAACTGTATAATTAGCAAAAATAAACCCGATGGCATTTGGACGGAAGGTGATGGTGCCCTAATTACCGGCAATACCCAAATCATCTCCAACAATCTTACGGGCAGCGGCACCCTGCAATTGGAACCCAACACCGTAATCAACATGCATGGCTCCAATATCTTCTGTAATTTGGCCGGTCCCGGCACTATAAAGGTCAACATTCATACAGAACTAACTATTGGCGGTAATGCGGTTGTCGACCTCTATAATCCTGATGACCCTAACGCCAACGGTGGAATTGAATGTGAGGGTCCTTTGCAGGTAAATGATAATGTTCAAATTCGCAACGCGAATATCGACGTTATCGTCGCCAGTATCGAAGACGATTCGGATGTTTCACACTGTCGAATCAGTGTCAACTCAACGGCACCTTATGGTCAGTTCTTTATTGGGCCTAATGTCGATGTCACTTATTGCGTGTTTAAAGGCGATGGTGACCGTTATGTGAACCTTGATCCTTCGACCTATGTTGGATTATTTCAGGATAATAAAATATTTATTACAGTCAACGAAGGTAAGGGTCAAACGTGGGGCGGGCTGTTTGAGGCGCGCGGATTAGATAATCTCACGCCCCATTCGTGCGAACCTAATGAGTTTTTGTGCCAGGTGGCACCGGGAACCATCCCATCCTGCAGTGTGACCGCATGGTCGGTAGAGCAGTTTGTGGTTGCCGCAAATGCAAAAGTAAATATTAGTAACCGGACCAACTTCCAGCCACCTTACGGTTTTGCCGGAGACGACGAAGTCCTTTATGTCAAGGAACTGATTCTCCGCGAGAATTCTGTTCTCAATACCGGCTTCAATCGAATCTATTATGAAACTATGATTGTCGAACCAAACGCTGTTATAAGAGACGTGCCACTATTAGATTTTTCACTGACTACCATAGCAATGAATAACTTAATTGAATATTATGTCCGTATAAGAGACAATAACTACGAGGATCCCGAAGATCCATGCAATAACAGGATTCATGTCGAACAAGTTTTTGGTAGTTCCCCAGATCCCAACGGAATGATGCGGATGACCAACCTGCTCGATGAGAGCACAGGTCAAGTTGTTAACGCGCGTGCGAAAGGGATGTTCTCCAAGGCCAATGAGGATGAAATTCTGATTTGGTTCCAGTTTTTATTCGGCACTTTTAAGCCCGGTCTGGAGATGGCCGAACTGGTAGTTTACCTGTCTGATGTAGCTGAAATTCTGGAACATAGTGATCCGAACCGGATAGACCACTATGTCGAGGTGGCCCGCTTATATCTGCCTCCGGACGACCAGTACGGCTCAGTAGATTCAGAACACTTCGGTGTCTTCCAAAAAACTGTCTCAACCAGCGACTTAAATTTCATCAGGGGTGTCCGGATGGAACTGGAACTGGTCGGACCTGAGGGAACGTGGATACTGATCGACAATTGGGATCCCTTTGTCTCGTGCATATACTGCGGTGATGTAACCGGAGATTATGGCGTAACCGCCAGGGATTACCTGACAGTGCTCGGTGAAAGTGGAGGATTGAGCAATGGTACTACCGAATCGGGCTCTTCACTGCACTGCCTCGATTTCGGATTCAGCCCTGACGGCTTTGTGGATGCGACCGACTTAATGGGATGGGATTGGGAAGAGTGGTTGGTTTCAGAAGGTACGATAGGTGATTTGTGCTTTGATCTTTGCCTTACGCCCTGCAGTGGGGGTGAAACTTCAGGTTCTGAGTTGTCGATATTTGAGACAACACAATCGTCAGGGGAGCATAATGCTGAATCTACCGGTTTCACAGGCTCTCTTCTTATTGCCGGTAAAAGGTTTGACACTTACTATCAGGATTTCTTAAACGACCGACTTTACGAATTTGATGAGAGCTATACTCTTGTTGGCGGGCCTTACGTCATGCCTAATACTCGACTGAACGGCAAACTTGTTCGAGACCATAACGACCTGTTCTATCAGTTAAACGTGGAAGACGGTTTAGTCAGATTTTCCGACCTAAGTTCAGTCATACCTCGCGGACAGGGTTGTTTTGTTAGTAGTGAGCCGCGATATGGTCTGCCTGCAACTGTTTATGTAGGTTTCCAAGACAATCTTGAGAATACATGGGGTCGGCCTGTCCTGGATGCCGCCTTTGACTCTCAGGGCAATGTTTATGTTACACCGATAGTAGTTGACACAGGTGTTGGCAATCCATATTTGGCGGCGGCCAAGCTTGCGTTGGCGCCAACTGAGACGCCGCCATACAATGTTGTCGAAATCTATGATGATCCTCCTCAGCCGACCGATACCCAGAAGCGTGATAATCTGTCTGAAATCGAATTGGATGATAGCGGTAACGTCTATGTTATCAACAGCGGCTATTCGAATAACAGTGACGTCTTATGGGTTTACGACAGTGACGGAGGCATTAACAAATGTGAACTGCAAAGTCTCGGCATTTACGGACCGGTTGGACTTTTCTGCTCCGGTTATGATAATTCCCGGCTCTATATAGCATCCTCGCTTAGTGAACCGGATGCCGGTTCTACCACATTGTACGTTTTATCTACTGCGGACCTTACACTTGTACAAACCATCACCATCAATAATTTAGGCCACATAACTGATGTAACCGAGGATCCCTTCACCGGTACTCTCTGGATTGTTGGTTTTACAATGCCAGAGTATATGACCTACTTACCGGCAAATCTGTCTGCGATGCCTCAGTTCTATCTACCATATCTGGCGGCTGTTTCTTATGGCAGCAGCGGACCTGTTCAAGCCACAGACATATCAAACGCCGCTGATTTGGGCCTGCCATTGTCTATTACGTGGGTCGGTGCCACTCCGGAAAAATGTCGTGGGGCAGACCTGGACGGGTCCGGCGACGTTAACTTCGGCGATTATGCCATCCTTACCTCCCAGTGGTTACAGGCTCCGGGTACTCCATCTGCTGATATCGCTCCGGAAGTTGCCGGAGACGGTGTAGTAAACTTCCTGGATTTAGATGTTCTGGCCGACCAATGGTTGGGAACCGGCTGTCAATAACAGACAATTCACGCCAGTAGATTGAGTTTGAATAAGAGAGCTTGATTGAAAAGCGATAACAAAAGCTATTGAGGGAGCAACAACGCGGAGGGTAGAGTGGCTCTGAAAACGGCTGGTAAGTTCCTTGTGTAAGTGCAAGATGGAAGAAATATGTATCTAAGGTGATTTGGAATTGGTTTGAGAATCCGGGACATCATAAATGGTCAAGCCGGTCATTTTCATTATTCCTGTTGGCAATATTCTGCTAAAGAGACATGCAATCACAAAACAAGTCGTCACCCCGATGACACCATATAACAAGCCATTTAAATCTGTTCCGAGCTTTACATATAATAGCGTACAAATGCTCGCTATGGCACCAATCCAGGCATGAATAACACTTACTTTTCGAGTAAAGATTCCCAACATAAACAGTCCTGCGAGTGTCCCGCCTAATAATCCCATAATCCCAATAAAGAAGTCCCAGAGATACTTGATTTCGATACTGGCCATCAACATAGCGACTGCTGTGCCGGATACGCCCAGAGCTATAATTAAACATCTTGCGAAAAGAAGATAAGCGCTTTCAGCGAGGTTTGGTCTAAATCGTCGGACAAAATCAGTCGTTACGGCGGTTGAAATCGAGTGCATGCTGCTGTCAAGACTCGACATGGCGGCTGCAAATACACCGGCAATGACAAGTCCGGCCAGGCCCGGAGGCATCTGTCGA
>Ga0209536_100008350_pt1 | contig 15543 bp, 12 predicted proteins | sample DeeMarSeWOR28_12_FD_187461 | JGI IMG/M metagenome (GOLD analysis project Ga0209536, IMG submission 187461) | Marine sediment microbial communities from White Oak River estuary, North Carolina - WOR-2-8_12 (SPAdes) (version 2) | ecosystem: Environmental > Aquatic > Marine > Intertidal zone >...
ATAGCCATCGCCTTGGGAAACGAGCCGGAGTTGCTCATCCTTGATGAGCCAACGGCGGGCATGTCCCCGGAGGAGACAACCTCCACGATGAACCTTGTCAAACGGTTGGCTGACGAGAGGGGATTGACCATTCTCTTCTGTGAGCACGACATGGATGTGGTCTTTGATGTGGCGCAGAGTATCATGGTCATGCACCACGGAAATACGATTATTCAGGCAGAGCCGGAAGCGGTGAGGAAGAATGATGAAGTGCAGGACGCCTATCTGGGAGAAGCGTGATGCTTGAGGTGAAGGGAATCCACACTTTCTATGGTTTGAGTCACATCCTCTTTGGCGTCTCCCTTAAGGTGGATCAAGGGCAAGTGGTCTGCCTCTTGGGCCGAAATGGGGCCGGAAAGACCACGACCCTCAAGAGCATTCTTGGTCTAACGCCCCCTAAGGAGGGGCGCATAACCTTTAAAGAAGAAGATATCACGGGCAAAGAACCCTATATCCTTGTGAGAAAAGGGATCGGCTACGTTCCAGATGACAGAAGGATATTTGCAGACCTTACCGCAGGGGAGAACCTGGAGATCGCCGCCAGAAAGGCCAGGGAGGGCGCGGAATGGGACAAGGAGAGGGTGTATGATCTGTTCCCTGCATTAAGAGGCTTGGACTCACGGAGGGGAAGTCTTCTCAGTGGAGGGGAGCAGAAAATGTTGGCCATTGGCAGGGCATTGATGGGAAACCCTGAATTTCTGCTCCTGGATGAACCCACCGAAGGTCTGGCCCCTGCGCTGGTCCGTGCCTTTGGGGAAACCATCACGACACTGAAGGAGGTGGGTCTCACGGTTCTATTGGCTGAGCAGAATGTGAAATTCACGCTGAAACTAAGTGACTTTGGCTATATCATTGACAAAGGACGAATCTGTTATGAGGGGGCCGTTGAAGAACTGTTAGAAAACGAAGAGGTGAGGAAAACCTGCGGCATATAGCCCCCCAAAGGGTTCGGCTTTACTCGGCCCTGAGCCTTTTGCCAGTGAGTTCAAGGCCGAACTGCTCAGACCGAAGGGCGCTCACGGCCAAAGCCTTCTCCCTTATCTCATAGCCAGAGGCCCTCCGAGTCGGCGGCCGGGGAAAGGAAGAGAGAGGAATTTTACGGATGAACTACTTTTATTTAGAAGAGGTGAAGGCGAAACAACCTGCTGAGGGTGTTGAGGTAAGGGTCATTCCAGGAGAAAGGATGACTATGGCGTTTTTTCACCTTGCGCCTGGGGCAAAGATACCAGAACATGCTCACCCCCACGAACAGATAGGCACCGTACTCAAAGGATCCATCCAACTGGCTATAGGAGAAGAGAATAAGGTGGTCACGGAAGGCGTTGCGTATCGAGTCCCTCCTAATGTGGCCCACAGTGGAAGATGTCTGGAATCACCTTCTGAAGTCCTGGAAGTCTTTTCCCCGCCACGTGAAGACCTTCAAAGCGGCTAATCAGTCATTTCAAAACTTATCAAGACTTCTGCATCCGACAGCTGATCTCCGGAGAGTGTCCTTCCTGGCACAGTGAAATGATATAACCTTTCTCCATTCTCCGCGCAGATCGCTACCTTTAAATCATTTGTGAGAGAGAGGGTCCTGGCCCTTGAGTCGGTCCATTCACCAATGAGATGGCCGCCCATAGAAAGACTGATACCCTGCGTGCCGTCACGGATCAGCCCCACCCGTACGGTCAGGCTTCCCCTCAGTGTATCTGTAGTGGGCTTAGTCTCTAAATCTCCCATTTGAAACGGTCCAGTAACGTTTAACGATGTGCTCAAACGCCAATATGAGACAAATTTCATGGTATTTTTGGCCATTGTTTTCTAATCACATGATTTTGGCAAGCAGAATTTGTCTTTTTCATTCTGGTAGCAGTACACTCGACTCACAATTAAGAATAATCTTTTTATGGCTAAGAATATTGAATTGTTCCCAAAGTATGCTTATCCTAAGATAACATCAATCTGGGAGACCCTTTTAGAGGCGAATTGGATGACGAGGTCTTCTCCAAAAGAAGCGTTTCCACAAGGCATAATATATCTGCGTGGCGACAAGATGCGTCAAAAGGACATATAAGAAGATCTTAATTCATCACTTCAACCCCGAATCCAATAGAGATTAATGAGTTAATAAAGGAGAGAATTATGGAAACAGTGAGTAGCCAGTTGACCCTTTTCGTCACTACCTATGGACTAAAGATTCTCGGCGCAATCCTCATTCTGATTTTTGGTCGTATTGCCGCCGGTGTTGGGAGGAAGATTGTCAGGCGGATCCTGCGCAAGGCGAATGCGGAGCCCTCAATTGTCTCTTTCGTTGGGAGCCTGACCTATTTTCTGATCTTGACTTTTGCGGTACTGGCTGCCCTGGCAAAGTTTGGGATCCAGACGGCCTCGCTTGTGGCAATCCTTGGAGCAGCGGGTTTTGCCATTGGCTTTGCCATGCAAGGATCTTTGGCCAATTTTGCGGCTGGTGTCCTCATCCTTGTGCTTCGGCCTTTTAGAATAGGAGATTTTATCATGGGCGCGGGTGAGGCGGGCGCGGTGAAGGAGATTAGCCTTTTTACTACGGTGCTTGCAACGCCAGATAACGTGAAGATCATGGTGCCAAACGGTAAGCTCTTCGGAGACGTCATCAAGAATGTGACGGCCTTTGATACGAGACGCGTCGACCTTGTCATAGGAATCGGTTACAGTTCAGACATTCAAAAGGCCTGGGACGTGATGATGGGACTGATAAAAGAAGATACGCGCATCCTTTCCGACCCAGCGCCCCAGATCGCCGTTTCAGAGTTGGCGGATTCCAGTGTGAATTTCGTGGTTCGGCCTTGGGTGAAAAAAGAGGATTATTGGGGCGTCAAATTCGATCTGACGCGCAAAATCAAAGAGGCCTTTGACGCAAATGGTATCGAAATTCCTTTTCCACAGCGGTCGGTTCATATGATCCAGGAGGCCGCTTGAATTTGAAATGATTAGCCAAGGTGGGGGAGCCCAGATCTCGTGGGTGAAAGGAGGTGGAGTATGCTTCGTCATTTAGTAAGGCCTATTTTTTTCATAATCATGTTTTCTTTCATGCTTTCGCCAGTAGCTCGTGCCGGGATCAGCGATTTTCTGAAAGACATCCAGAAGTCGGTGGGAGTAAGCGAAGGGCTCTCTGAGAGTAAGATCATCGAGGGACTCAAGGAGGCCCTGGAGATCGGGACGTCCAATGCGGTGAAGTTGGTGTCCAAAATGGACGGATATTATGGGAATCCTCAAATAAAGATTCCGCTGCCCGATTCGGTGAGGAAGGTGGAGAAGGCCCTAAGGGCCGTGGGATATGGTTCAAAGGTGGATGCCTTTGAGTTGAGCATGAACAGAGCTGCGGAGAAGGCGGCTCCTGAGGCCAAGGCCTTGTTTGTGGATTCTATCAAGCAGATGTCCTTCGAAGATGCGCGTAAGATCCTCAATGGCAGAGACAATGAAGCGACCCTCTATTTTGAGGACAAAACTCGGGGCAAACTCACTCAGATCTTTGAGCCCATCGTCCACTCATCCATGTCCCAAGTGGGCGTGACCCGACAGTACCAGGCGTTGGATGCCAAGGTGCGCACCATCCCTTTTACAGAGTCTCTGAGTTTTGACCTGGATAAATATGTGACAGACGGGGCCCTTGATGGCCTTTTCCTTATGCTCGCCAAAGAGGAACGTAAAATACGCCAAGACCCAGCAGCCAGGGTGACCGATCTACTGAAGGAAGTATTTAGTAAATGAGGCTTGGCCATGCCGTCGGCTGCATAGGGAAAATATGAGTTTAAGTAAACGTTCACCTTAATGGGGAGGTAAGTCATGAATAAAGTAATTAAATGGGTAATTATGGTGGCGGGTGGATTGGTTGCCCTTGTTATCATCGCCCTTCTTATCGTTCCATCGTTCGTGGATCTCCAAAGTTACAAGCCCAGGATAGAAAAAATGGTCTCTGATGCCACGGGACGTCCGTTTTCCATAGGCGGGGATATAGACCTCTCCCTCTTTCCTTGGGTTGGGTTTTCATCCAGTGATATTCATTTGGGAAATCCTCCGGGTTTTAAGGAGAAGGACTTCGCGAGCTTGAAAACCATAGAGGTGAGGGTGAAGCTTATCCCCCTTATCTCCAAGGATATCCAGGTCAAACGCTTTATCATGGAGGAACCCCGGATCGCGCTGGAGAAGAGCAAGAGCGGACGCACAAACTGGGAGGATATGGGGAAGAAGTCTGCGGAAGCTGCTCCCAGGCCTAAAAAGGAAAAGGCGCCAGAGGGCGGAGCTGGGGAGGGCCTCCCCATAGCAGGCCTTGCCGTGGGTGAGTTTGCCGTCACAAAAGGATCTATCATCTGGATTGACCACAGCAAAGGGGAGCGCAAAGAGGTTTCCAATGTGAACCTTCGTCTGGAGGATGTTTCCCTAGATCGTCCGATTCGGCTCGCCCTATCGGCCTTATTGGATGGGAAACCTATAGAGTTGAAAGGGAATGTGGGTCCGCTGGGCAAGGAACCTGGCAAAGGGACAATGCCAGTGGACCTTTCCATCAAGGCCCTGAAAGAACTGGAGATGGATCTGAAGGGTAAGTTGGTTGATCCAGCGACCAGTCAGCAGTTCGAATTGGTCCTCCAGGTCTCTCCATTCTCGCCCCGGAAGTTGATGTCCGCTCTGGGCCAAGATTTTCCGGTGAAAACAGCGGATCCCAATGCCCTGAACAAGGTGGCTTTCAAGGCCCAGCTCAAGGGCAACCCAAACAGTGTGTCCATATCAGATGGCGCTCTACAGTTGGACGAATCAAATTTGATTTTTTCAATGAAGGCAAAGGATTTCGCCAAACCCGATTTGGCCTTTGATCTTAACCTAGATAAGATTGATCTGGACAGGTATCTCCCACCGCCCAGTGAAAAGAAAACTGGAGAGAAGAAGGAGGAGAAAAAGCCATCCGCCGCGGAAAGAAAAAAGGCGGATTACACGCCGCTTCGGAAGCTGCTACTTGATGGCAAAATCCGCATAGGGAACCTCAAGGCACACGGTGCCAAAGTCCAAGATATCTATTTGAAAGTCTCCGCGAAAAATGGTCTCATCAATATGGACCCCCTTACGCTCAACCTCTATCAAGGGAACGTCTCCTCCAAAGGGGCATTTGATGTGCGGCAAGATGTCCCAAAGAGCAATATGGCACTCCAGGCCAAGGGGATACAGGTGAGTCCCCTGCTCAAAGATGTTTTGAAGAAGGACTTTCTGGAAGGAACCGTAAAGGCGGATATGAATATCGCCATGGTAGGGGATGATCCTGAGAAGATCAAAAACACCCTGGATGGTAAAGGGGACTTTCTCTTCAACGACGGGGCTGTCGTCGGGATCGACCTGGCGGGAATGGTCAGAAATGCGAAGGCGGCCTTTGGCCTCGCTGAGAGAGGAGGGGAGAGGCCCCGGACAGATTTCTCTGAACTGCATTCCCCGTTTACCATTACAAAAGGCGTCGTGGACACTCGCCAAACGAGGCTCACATCACCCCTTCTTCGTGTCCTGGCCGCAGGCAAGGCGAATCTGGTCCAGGAATCCCTGGACTTCAGGGTGGAGCCCAAATTCGTGGGTACGACCAAAGGTCAAGGCGATACTCAGCAGCGGGGCGGTGTTACAGTCCCCGTGCTTGTCACAGGGACTTTCTCTTCACCAAAATTTCGCCCCGATCTTGAGGGCATGCTCAAAGGGACACTGGAAAAGGGGATCTCTGATCCCTCTGAACTGAAGAAGATGCTGCCAGGGCAGACGACCCAGGGAGCCGGGCAAAAGCCCACGGAGGATAAGGCCAAAGACATTCTCAAGGGTCTTCCTTTTGGTAGATAATTAAATAGAACAGAGTCCTTATCATTGAGGCGTATAAAGGAGGAGCTGAGCGTCTGTTGTCTGATAGTTGGCCCAACTCAAGTCTCATAAAGGGAGGACCTTTCTTAAAAGAGATGCAGAGGTGAAGGGCTCGTACGACCGTTTCCTCTGCATGTCCTATTTAGGAGGGAGGGAAGGGTTATGGAAGAAGAAATTCAAGCCGTGCAGAAGGTTGTTGATCTGATCATCGATTTTTTTGTCAGGTATTCTTTTCAGGTTGCTGGGGCGATCATTGTGCTTCTGGCCGGGTGGATCGTTGCTCGGGCAATCGGCTCGTTCGTCCTTAGATTCCTCGAGAAGAAAAAGCTTGATATTACCTTTTCAAGATTTATAGCAAGCACGGTCAAACTCATTGTCATTGCGTTTGCAGTCATTGTGGCCCTTGGCAAGTTCGGCATAAGCATAGCCCCCTTCATCGCCGCAGGCGCTGCTCTGGCTTTTGGTGCAAGCTTTGCCATCCAAGGTCCATTATCCAACTATGGCGCGGGTCTGGTCATTATCTTTACCCGGCCCTTTGTTGTGGGGAATACCATTACCGTGGCTGGGGTAAGCGGTGTAGTAGAAGAAGTCAAACTGGGCGCCACGATTCTGACGGATGAGGATGGGGTAACAATCACGATACCGAATAAGCACGTGGTGGGAGAAATTCTTCATAATTCAGAAGCATGGCGAATTGTGGAGGAAGTAGTGGGGATAAGCTATGAGAGTGATCCAGAAGAGGCTATACGAATCACCACTCAGGCCCTGGGTGGCATTGACAAGGTGTCTAAAGACCCCCCTCCCCAAGTGGGTATTCAAAAATTCGGCGATTCTTCCATAGACATTGGCCTCCGTTATTGGGTGCCCAGTAAGAGGTATTTTCTAACCCTCTATGAAGTGAATTTGGCTGTCTACAAGAATTTGAAGGAGGGCGGTGTGGAAATCCCATTTCCTCAGCGGGATGTGCATATCGTTCCGCAATCAGCGGGACTGACTTCTAATGCCTTGTATAAAGGAGAGTCTCAAAAAAGCGGGGGCTAGGCCCAAGGTGATCTTAAGTGGGGATTTGAAAAAAACCCCGAAAGGTTGAAAAAGGAGGGGTGGGACCAAAAACCATTATTCCGGCTTGAGGCCCAGTTCATTCATTTTAGACAAGAGGGTATTCCGATGAATGCCCAGTATGTCTGCCGCCTTCTTTCTGCTTCCGTCAACAAGCTCCAACACCTCCCTGATATGCTGTCTCTCAAATAAGTTGACGGCATCTTTAAGGGTCATGTCTTTGATCTCTCTCTTCCCCATGCTAAAGGTGGAGATATCTTTCAGGTGTATGACGGAGTCCTTTGTGACGGCAAACAATCGTTCCACCAAGTTCTGGAGTTCTCTCACATTGCCCGGCCAATCATATTCCATGAGTGCTTTGACGGCTTTGTCGGAGAAGGATTTTGGCACTTTCCCCGTCTTTTTGGCCTGCATCTCCAGAAAGTGATTCAAGAGCAGCGGAATATCGCCCTTTCTCTCTCTCAAGGGGGGTAGTTCCATGGGAAACACCTGTAGCCGATAGAAAAGGTCCTCCCTAAAATTCCCTCCTGACATCAGCTCCTGAAGCTTTTTGTTGGACGCGGCCACAAATCTCACGTCAATCTTGATGACTTTCGTACTGCCCAACCTCTCAAATTCCCTCTCCTGAATAACCCGAAGGAGTTTGGCCTGCATATTGATATCCAAAGAATCAATATCATCCAGAAAGACTGTCCCCTTATTGGCAATTTCCAGCTTGCCTACCGTCGTACTGGTAGCCCCGGTGAAGGCCCCTTTCATGTGGCCGAAGATTTCGCTTTCCATCAGGGTACCAGGTATGGCGGCGCAGTTGATGACAACGAAAGGGTGGGCACTTCTTGGGCTGAGATTGTGGATGGCCCTTGCAACCAGTTCTTTCCCCGTTCCGCTTTCCCCTTGAATAAGGACTGTGCCATCGCTCTGGGAGATGTCCGAAATCAAATCGAAAATCTCCCTCATGGCCTTGTCCTTGCCGACCATTTCTTCAAAGGGATGATACCTTTCCAGTTCACCTCTAAGGTAGGTGACCTCCCTCATGAGATTTCGTTTTTCCAGGGCTCGGCTGATCACAGTCAACACATCATCCACCGCGAAGGGTTTGATGATGTATTCATATGCCCCTAGTTTAATGGCCTTCACAGCAGTCTGGATCTCCTTGACAGCGGTGACCATAATGATCTCGACATTGGGGTCCAATTCCTTGAATTTTTCCAAGAGATCAATGCCGTTTATATCAGGCAGAAGGATATCGAGCAGAATCAAGTCAACAGGACTCTTTGTAAATATGTCGATTGCCTCTTCCCCCGTCCCGGTGAGAAGAACGGTATACTCATCCTTCAAAACCATGTTGAAGGACTGGCGGACGCCATATTCGTCGTCAACAACAAGAATAGTTGGTCTTTTGTCCATAGGCTGTATCTGCCCTGCCAATTTCTCGACAGATCCCTCATCTTTTCAGCGCCTTGCCGCACGCGACTATGACACCGATTACACCCTGCCTGTGTCCAATTGGAAGCCTATAACAGCACAAAATCTCAGTTTCGTCAATCCGAGAGCTTGTGAAATTAAATGCACATGGGGTGTCCATTTGTGCACAATATTTCTCTTGAATTCTCATAAATTCTTTCAGGATGCTCCATCCCCCTCCTACACTACTCAACCCCCCCCTAAAATCTGGTTATTACAAATTAAGATTTAATGACTTCAAATGAGAATTTTCAATGCCAATCAGGGAGATCTTTTTTCTCAAAATATGATTGAAGGCCCAAATGAATCGACTCACCCAACTTGGCACAAATATTGAAAATCACAGTTAATTTAAACGGGTTCCTGAAATCAGTTCCTATCACTTTCTTCAACTAGAGCCTTAGAAAATGGGGGGGTTTTGGTGAAGATCAATCTAAGTTCTTTCCTGCAATGGAAAATTAATATCTTCTTGTATCGTCAGCTGGGCTGGCGCATCGCCTACCACTACATAGACCTCCTTGGTAGACTATATTTCTTCATAAAAAGAGGCGAAACACGAACAATTAAAAAAGCGGTTGAATCTGTTTTTGGCCACCAAAAATCTGATGCTGAAATAAAATCCCTCAAGCGAAGAGTCTTTCGGGGGATACTTTCTCACTATCAGGAAAAGTTGTTTGTAGCCTATGAGGAGCCGGAAAAAGCGACTAATTTCCTGAACAGGAATGTTATTTGTGAAGACTTGGGAATACTACATAAGAAGCGACAAAAGGGAAACGGTGTCATCCTAGTGACAGGTCACTATGGAGCAATTGAATACATACCCACACTGCTTGCCATCAACGACTTTCCCACCTCCATGATAGCCAAGTTCAAAACCAGGCAATTGAGAGAGAAGATCCATTCTCAGGCCGAAAAGTATAGGATAAACATGATAGATGCCCAGAACACGAGAAACGTTGTCCAGTCCGCTGTCAAGGAATTGCGTAAAAACCGAATTCTTATAACCCAGTGTGATGAAATAAAAGAATGGAGACCATCCTTGAAGAAAAGGATTTCTTTCCTGGGACGTACTACCTTCCTGGACAGGACAATCAATATCCTTGCAAAAAGGACGGGAGCCGAGGTTGTTTTTGGCGTAATGCACAGATATAGTTTGAGAAAGTATAAATTATTCATGTATGATTATGCGGATATGATAGGATATCTCAATGGGCCTTCCACTTCATCCGTTGCGGAAACCATCTTGAAATTTCTCGAAGAGCATATCTATGCAAACCCAGAACAGTGGTATCAGTGGAAACAGTATCTTAACATAGAGACGGCTCCACCAGATAGCAGAGTCCAGGAGCTACCCTCCACTTTGGCTTTGAAACCTGTATTTGACAAGGCTTGATGACAGGGGGTGTGGGACTCACCAGAAATTCCTGTTTGTTGCCAGTTCAAGTTGGTTTTATTTTACTTGACAAAACTTGGTCTCTGGGCAAGTTCAGGAATTCTTGCCTTTGCCGATAGAATGGGTTTTAGGTGATCTAAAGTGATTTATAGCTGGGGTGCTCGCCTCTGGTGAGGCCATTCTTGATACTGAGAAAGCCCTCATTCACTTTAGAGCACTTTAGGCACTCTGAAGACGGTGGCTCGATGAAGCACCCTCTGAGGGGCAAATCGAGGCCTGATCTTTTAGGCCAGGATTCTTTGCTGAAGCCCTTGTCAAAAAGTCCTACCCCCTATAAAATAACACCCTATTTAAATCTCAATTTCGGAAATTTGGGGACGTTTCTCCCCATCTTCCCAATGTCCATCAGGGAGACCGGGAGGCATGGAAAAAGAGAATAGCTGCATAAACTGCAAGGCCATCTTGGATTATGTCAAGGATCATAATGAAGGGGATCTATCGGGTCTACTTAAAAATCTGGACCCAGAAATTGATGGGCTGCCTGATCCGGAAAATTTTTTGAGAGATCCCAATAACTGGGTCTCTTCAGCTGTTGTATCCAGGCTTTTTGAGAGAGCCAGAACGATGTTTGGGGACGAGATGGTTGCTTACAAGATCGCCAGGCATGCTGTTGAAAATGTCAATTTGGGATACATCCAGGCTATAATCGTAAAGGCGTTTTGGTCTATCAAACATGCGCTCAAGAACCTGCAAAAAATAAATGACAAATTCAACCGGACCAAAAGGGTAGAACTGTCAGAGATTAAAAGAAATGACGCGATTGTTAGATTGCACTGGCATCCAGTGATGGCTGTGACCAAGGATACGTGTCTGTATAATCAAGGACTATATAGTTTTTTGCCCATCGTCTGGGGGGGTAAACCCATGACTCTAAAAGAGGAGTGTTGTTACTTTGACGGTGCACCCTATTGTGAATACCATTTGAGATGGACGTTCAGAAATAGTTTTCACGAGATGTTTTCCAGACTTTTCACATCCAAAAGTGTCCTCGCCGAGACAGTAAGAGAAATGGAAGAGGACAAGCAGGTCATTGAGCAAAAATATGAAGAGGTAAACAGGCTTAATGTGGAGTTGAATCAAAGGATTAAACAACTGATGGCCATCCAGGAGACAGGAAAGGCTATTCTCTCCGTATTGGATTTGGAGCAGTTGTTGGACGTGATTATGAGCATCTTGTCCAGCGTGTGTAAAATCCACAGGGCCCTTATCATGCTAGTGAACGAAGAGGAAGGCTGTCTCGAATATATTCACAGTCTGGGCTTTGATGGCGAGGTGCCGGAGGAGATCAGAAACTACCGGGTTTCACTCGATCGTGTGAGCAATATTTTAGTGAGGGTAAGCAGTACAGGAAAGCCAGAGTATATCCCTGACGTAGAGAGTTCCAAATTGAGAAGGGAAAACGTCATCTTGACCTATGGCAAGCCCACTTCGGCATATGTGGTGCCACTCATAACCCGGTCTAAAGTTATTGGGGTCATTGCCACGGACGCTGTTGATGCCGAGGGGATCTCAAAGGAGACCCGTGAAACACTGCAAGTTTTTGCCCCTCAGATTGCTATTGCCATAGAAAATGCAAGACTTTACAGCAGGTTACAAGAACAGATGGTGGAGCTAAAAAGATCTCATGCCCTGTTGAGTAGAACAGAGAAATTCTCTTTTCTGGGCAACCTTGCCGCGAGACTCGCCCACGAGATCAAGAATCCCATGACAGCTATTGGGACATTCATTCAATTACTGCCCACGAAATATGAAGATGAAGAATTCAGGAGGGACTTCCACAAGATTGCCATGGAAGAAACAGAAAGGGTGAATAACCTGATCACAGAGCTTTTGGACCTGGTCAAGCCAAAAGAGTCCAAGTTCGAGTTTAGTGACCTGAATAGTCTGATTGAAAAGATGATCCTTCTTGTTTCTCCACAGACCAATGCGAAGAAAATTGACGTCATACGTAATTTTGATTCGCAGATCGGGCAGGCATGGATAGATCCTGAAAAGATGAAACAGGTCTTCCTAAATCTCCTGTCAAATGCGGTGGAATTTACACCAGAAGGGGGAAAGATTGAGATCTCAACCAAAAACCTCCCACAAAAAGAAGGAGGTAGAAATATCCGCATCGAGATCAGAGACAATGGCTTAGGGATAGCCCAATCTCATATCGACAATATATTTGACCCCTATTTTACCACAAAACACAGGAGTGACATGCATGACGGGACCGGTCTCGGTCTTTTTATAGTGGATCAGAACATGCAGGATCATGGTGGGAACATTGAAGTGAAGAGCAAAGTAAATGAAGGCACCGTTTTTGTTCTCACTTTACCTTCCAATGCTCCACCCTGATTCTCTGACAACGTTGGGCGAAAAGATTATGCAAATAGATCAGATTCTTGTGCATCAGGTATCCCTTCCTTTTGCCATTGATTTTTCCCATTCCTTGAGAAAAAGGTCTTCAGCCAAGAACATAATCGTTGAGGTTATTGCCGATCAGGGGGACATCAAAGGATATGGAGAGGGTGCCCCCAGATCCTATGTGACGGGTGAATCACAAAAAAGTGCAAGCAAGAGTGTATACAATCTCTTACAACAAGATTCATTCCCCTGGGAGCTCAATCACATTGGTCAAATATGGGATTTTGTGGATGCTCTGCCTGATGGCAAGGAACATAATTCTGCAATTTGCGCCCTTGAGCTGGCCTTACTGGATGCATTGGGGAAGAGGGATGATAAATCAATCATTCAATACTTCTCCACAGATTTCTTTACGCCAACCGTTTGTTATGGAATCGTGGTTCCAATAGCATCAAAGAAGACGCTCAGGGAAGTCTGTGAACTGATCAGAAAAATGGAAATCAAAAAGTTGCGTCTCAAAATGGGTAGAGACTTAGAACAGAACCGGAAAACCACCAATACAGTACAGCTGATCTTTGGGGATGAATGCGATCTGCGAGCAGATGTGAACGGGGTTTGGGATTTTGAATTGGCTTTAGCGCATGTGCCACTTATTAGAGAGCACAAAGTGAAAGTGTTGGAACAGCCCATGGGACCTGATGATCAAGACATTTCCCGTTTCGCCCAAGCTATGCAAGACTCTGGTGTGATTCTCATGGCTGATGAGTCCGCGTGCTCCTTTGCGGATATGGAAAGGATAGTTGAAGAGGGCTATTATAGTATGGTCAATGTAAGACTTTCCAAGTGCGGGGGATTCCGGAATTCCCTTAAAAAGATAGGTTACTTGCGTAATCAGGGGATTTCCTTTCAAATTGGTTGCCAGCTGGGGGAATCTGGCCTTCTTTCTGCGGCAGGACGGGTGCTGAGCCTCCTCAGCTCTGATGCCCTCTACTACGATGGATCCTATGATAAGTTTCTACTAAAGACAAATGTCACCCTTGAGCACGTCTCTTTTGGACCGGGTGGGGAGGCTGGTCCTCTTGCTGGCCACGGACTGGGCGTCAAAATAAGTCCTCAAAACTTGGAACGCCTGAGTAATCCTTCAACCAGGGTAACTATCATGAGGCCCTGATTTCATCACCTAACATTTGTTCCCGTATTCTTACCTTTAGCCTTCGTTAGATCCCTCAGCGGGGCTTCATATCAGTGAAGAAAGAATGATGGCCCCATTTTTCTTGACCACTAAAACCGCTTTTATTTATAAATAATATTTCTCCCATAGACCAATTCGAGAAACGACCCATCTATTCAAACGAAAAGAGCAGGGGAGGGCGCTTATGGCTTCAATAACTAAAAGAATGAGCCTTGTATCCGTTTTTATTTTCTTCCTTTTATGGATTCAAATCCTTGTGCCTTCTCGAGGGCTGTGTGCTGAGAAAGTGTTTACCAACTCTATAGGGATGGACTTTGTGCTCATTCCTGCGGGCGCTTTTATGATGGGTAGTCCTCCGGGCGAACCTAGTCGCAATAAAGACGAGGTACAGCACCAGGTGACCATTAGCAAGCCCTTCTATATGCAGGCCACCGAAGTGACCCTAAAACAGTGGCGGGAGCTAATGGGAAAAAGGTTTTTTGGCCTCTTTAAAAGGAGGGGGAAGGGAAACAAACCAATCGTTAAGGTCTCATGGTTTGATAGTGTTGATTTTATCGAAAAGTTGAATGCCCTCAACGAAGGTGTCTATCGTCTCCCCACTGAGGCCGAATGGGAATATGCTGCCCGAGCGGGCAGCCAAAAAGCCTATAGCTGGGGGGAGGATATTGACTGTACAAAGGCCATGTATAGTAACAATACCTTGAAGTCAGAAGAGTGTGTGGATTATGTGAAGTCCAGGGGACTGGCAACTGACGGGCCGGCCCCTGTGAAGAGCTATCCGCCCAATGCCTGGGGCCTATACGACATGCACGGCAATGTCTGGGAGTGGGTCCAGGACTGGTATGGAGGCTATCCCTCAACCGGAGTCGTTGATCCCCAGGGCGTTGAGACTGGAACAGAGAGAGTTCGTCGGGGAGGAAGCTGGTTCAAATTTGGAAGGACGTGCCGTTCCGCCAATCGGAACTTTGCCCACCCCGCCACCAAGCACAACACCCTCGGTTTTAGAGTCGTCAGAGAAGTCCAATAATTGTGAGCGGGGCGAAGAAGATTGAGCGCTATGTCACTTTCTCTCAAGAGATTGAAGTCTTTTCAAGGACGTAAGGGTCCCCTTCTGCTTATCATTATGGACGGCATCGGCATCGGCCGGCAGGATGAAAGCAATGCGGTTTTTTTGGCCAAAACGCCCATCTTGGATCGGCTATTCAGCGCCAAGCTCTATACACAACTGCAGGCCCACGGGACCGCTGTTGGGCTGCCAAGCGATGCGGATATGGGCAACAGCGAAGTGGGGCACAATGCACTGGGAGCAGGGAGGGTATTTGAGCAGGGCGCCCGTCTTGTAAATAAGGCCCTTCAGACAGGCGAGATCTTTCAAACAGCTCTCTGGCAGAATATCGTTGATCGGGCCAAAAAGGGCGGGACCGTCCATTTCATAGGCCTTCTTTCCGATGGGAACGTACATTCGCACATAGACCAACTATACCAGCTCATTGATAGGTGCGCCGAATTGGGTCTCAAAGAGGTACGTGTGCACGCTCTGATCGACGGTCGAGATGTGGGTGAGCGATCCGCCTTGGATTATGTGATTCCCACCGAGGAGAAATTGGAGGCGATTTCCAATGACAAGGGTCTGGATTACTGCATTGCCTCTGGCGGGGGCCGTATGAAGGTAACCATGGATCGCTACGAGGCAGACTGGGATGTGGTGAAAAGGGGATGGGATGCGCACGTGCTCGGAAGGGGGCGTTTCTTCAGGACAGCTGCAGACGCGATTAAAACCTATTATGAGGAAGATCCCCATATCACAGACCAGTATATGGATTCCTTTGTTATTTCAAGGGATTCCGGAAGACCCGTGGGCCCTATAGTGGACGGAGATGCGGTCATCTTTTTCAACTTCAGAGGGGATCGTGCCATAGAAATCTCTCGGGCCTTCACAGAAGAGGACTTCCACGGTTTTGATAGGGGGGCCTTGCCAGACATTATTTATGCGGGCATGATGGAGTATGACGGAGATACCCACATGCCTCCCAACTTCTTGGTCTGGCCCCCTGCCATCGACCGTACAATCAGCGAGTATCTCTGCGCTGAAAGTGTAAAGATGTTCGCCATTTCTGAAACCCAGAAGTATGGCCACGTGACC
>Ga0209536_100008351_pt1 | contig 15541 bp, 15 predicted proteins | sample DeeMarSeWOR28_12_FD_187461 | JGI IMG/M metagenome (GOLD analysis project Ga0209536, IMG submission 187461) | Marine sediment microbial communities from White Oak River estuary, North Carolina - WOR-2-8_12 (SPAdes) (version 2) | ecosystem: Environmental > Aquatic > Marine > Intertidal zone >...
AAACAGAATTTTACCCAACCCCCGCCGCGCTATACTGAAGCGACCCTTGTCAAGGCCCTGGAAGAAAACGGGGTAGGCCGCCCCAGCACCTATGCTTCCATTATCTCCACCATCCTTGACAAGGAATATGTCATGCAGCAACAGCGGAAATTTTTCCCCACCGACCTGGGAAAACTTGTCAATGAACTGCTTGTGGCCCATTTTCCAGATATACTCGATGTAGAGTTCACCGCTTCCATGGAAGAAAATCTGGATAAGGTTGAAGAGGGAAAGAGCAATTGGGTCAATCTGCTGCAGACCTTTTACTCCCCCTTTGAGAAGACCCTTGCAGCGGCCAAGGAGGAAATGAAATCGGTAAAAAAACAGGGAATCCCCACAGGGATACCCTGCAAGCTCTGCGACGGCAAACTGGTTATCAAGTGGGGCAAAACAGGAGAATTCCTGGCCTGTGAGAATTACCCAGACTGCAAGTATACACAGAACTTCAAGAAGGATGAAAACGGCACGATCATACCCATAGAAAAAGAAGAGCCTGTAGACTCTGGCGAAAAGTGTGAAAAGTGCGGCAGGCCGATGGTCTTCAAGCAGGGACGTTATGGGCAGTTCCTGGCCTGTTCAGGCTACCCTGAATGCAAGCACATCCGGGCCCAGACAACGGGTGTAAAGTGCCCTGAAGAAAACTGCAAGGGTGAACTTGTCCAGAAAGTTTCAAAAAAGGGAAAGGTTTTTTACAGCTGCAGCAGATTTCCAAAATGCAAATTTGCCACCTGGGACCGGCCCGTACCCCAAAAATGCCCGCGCTGTGATAAGCCGTTCCTCCTTGAAAAGAAGACACGTAAAGGCTCTGTTCTGCAGTGTATGGATAATGCTTGCGGTTATTCAGAGCCTTTGGCATAACCAAATTCCATGATGAGAAGAGCATCCGTTTTCACTCACCCCACCATAATCCATACGGGCGCTAACCCATGCAGCAGGTAAAGAAAAAGCATCGTCAGAAAAGCAGCAGGGAGCTTGCAAAGCTTTGCGCCCGGGCTGCGATAGATAAGAAAGCAGAAGACCCTGTCATTCTGGATGTCAGAAAACTCTGTTCCTTTACTGATTTTTTTGTCATCATCAGCGGCCGCTCGAGCCGCCACGTTCAGGGCCTCGCTGAAGCAATCGAGTCAGCCCTGCGGAGCAAAAGACTTTCGGCCTCCAATACTGAGGGACTTAATGAGGGGACCTGGGTACTGCTTGATTATACTGATGTCGTGGTCCACATTTTTTACTCTGAGACGAGAAAGTTTTACGATATAGAGGGGCTCTGGCATGATGCGCCCCGAATTTCCCTGGATGAATAGCCCCGGTTCAATAATGGAAAAAACAACTCCCATTTTACTGGCTATTCTTGATGGCTGGGGGGCAGGTCCCCTGACGGAGTCCAATGCCATTTACCTGGCCAACACTCCGAATATGGACCGCTGGCAAAGCAGTTATCCCTATACGACTTTGCTGGCCCACAACGGTGCTGTCGGCTTGCCGGAAGGCCAGATGGGAAATTCCGAGGTGGGCCATCTCAATATAGGTGCAGGCCGCATTGTCTACCAGGACTTCACGCGTATAAACCGCGCCATCGAGTCAGGCGCTTTCTTTGATAATGATATTCTGAAGAGCACTTTTGCCAGGGTTGTGGAAAAAAATTCCGCCCTCCACCTTATGGGCCTTATTTCAGATGGTGGTGTCCACAGCCATATGGACCACCTGTTGGCACTGCTCAAAATGGCTGCTGACCATGGCCTCACGAAAGTCTATATCCATGCCTTCATGGATGGCCGGGATACCCTGCCGACAAGTGGCCTTGGCTATATAGGCCAGTTGCAGCACGAGCTGGTCTGGATAGGCACAGGCCGCCTGGCCACCATTTCAGGCCGTTTCTATGCCATGGACCGTGATAAACGCTGGGAAAGAGTAAAAGTTGCCTGGCAGGCTATTGTCGACGGGATCGGTGTTCGTGGCCGGGACCCGGTACAGGCGGTAAAAGACGCCTACCACCTGGGCGAGACCGATGAATTCATTAAACCTGTTGTCCTGCTCGATGAGGCCGGCGCTCCCGTTGCAACGGTCAAGGATGATGATGCTGTCCTTATGTTTAATTTCAGGGCTGACCGGGTCCGGGAGCTGACCCATGTCTTTACTGATAAAAACTGGGATGAATTTCCTGTAAATTTCAGGCCGGTTTTGGCGGAATACGTAACTTTCACCCAGTACGACAAAAATTTCAACCTGCCTGTTGTTTTTCCGCCTGTCAGCATGGACCATATCCTGGCTGAAGAGATCAGCTCTGCCGGCCTCAGGCAGCTCCGCATCGCTGAGACAGAAAAATATGCCCATGTAACCTATTTCTTCAATGGCGGCCGGGAAGAACCCTTCCCGCTTGAAGATCGTGTCCTGATCCCCTCGCCGAAAGAGGTGGCGACCTATGACCTGAAGCCTGAAATGAGTGCCTATCTGGTAACCGAGGAACTCCTGCGCCGCATGGACAGTGAATCCTATGCTCTCATCGCCCTCAACTTTGCCAACTGCGATATGGTTGGACACAGCGGTATAATGGCGGCTGCGATCAAGGCCTGTGAAGCGGTAGACGACTGCCTCGGGAAAATTGTGGAAAAATTCACCTCTAAAGGCGGAATTGTCCTCATCACTGCTGACCACGGCAATGCTGAAACCATGAGTGATCCGCACTCGCACAATCCTATCACGGCCCATTCTTCCAATCCGGTGCCTTTTATCCTGATCAGTGAAGAGTACAGAAACGCAAAATTACGCCAGGGCTGCTCGCTGCGTGATATCGCTCCCACCATTCTCAGCCTGCTGAATCTGCCCATACCGGATAAAATGACGGGCAGAAGCCTGATCAAACCCGATTGATACCTGCGCTCCTGAATTGCTGCTTGTGCTTGCTTTTTGCGAACAGATTCTGCTAAACAAAGACTTTAATCCTCTTTCCCGGAATACAAAAAGGAGATCGCAGCAATTTAATTTCACTATGTCGCCAAGATCATGCACTATATAAGTACCAGGGGAGGGATCTCTCCGATAGCATTTAAGGAAGCTGTGATGATGGGCCTGGCAACTGACGGCGGGCTCCTGCTGCCGGAGGCTTTGCCCAGGGTGAACATGGAAACTCTGAACCGCTGGCAGTCATATTCCTTCCAGCAGCTGGCCTCAGAGATCTTCCGCCTCTTTATCAGCGATATTGCTCTTGACCGGCTCGATGAACTCATTACCCGATCGTATGCAACCTTTTCTCACCCCGAAATTACACCCCTGGTAAAAAAGGGCGATATTTTCATCCTGGAGCTCTTTCATGGTCCTACCCTGGCCTTCAAGGATGTGGCTTTGCAATTTCTCGGCAATGTCTTTGAGTATATCCTGGAAGAAACAGGGAGCAAGATGAACATTATCGGTGCTACTTCCGGCGATACCGGCTCAGCGGCCATTTACGGAGTACGGGGCAAAGCGCGCATCAACATCTTTATCCTGCATCCCCATAAAAGGGTGAGCCCCATCCAGGAACTCCAAATGACTACGGTCATAGACCCCAATGTCTTCAACGTTGCTATCAAGGGTACCTTTGACGACGGACAGGCCATTGTCAAAGCTATTTTTAATGATATCCCCTTCAAAGACAAATACCACCTGGGTGCTGTCAACTCCATCAACTGGGCCCGCATCCTGGCCCAGGTCGTCTACTATGTTTATGCCTGGCTCAGAATAAACCTTGAAACCGGAGTGCAGTCCCTCGACTTTTCCGTACCGACTGGAAATTTCGGGGATATCTTTGCCGGCTACATAGCCAGAAATCTCCTGCCGCAGTCCGCAATCCGCAAACTCATCCTGGCAACCAATGAAAATAATCTTCTCACCCGTTTCGTGACCCGGGGCGATTATTCCGTTTCCAAGGTAGTAGCCACCAGCAGCCCCTCAATGGACATCCAGGTGGCGAGTAATTTCGAACGCTATCTTTTTTATCTTTACGGTTGTGATCCGGAGAGGACCAGGAAGGATTTTGAACAGTTTTCACAAAGCGGCAAACTTCGTTTTACCGGGGATCTCCTGCGCACTATCCAGCAGGACTTCGCCTCAAAAAGTGTAAATGAGGCAGAAACCCTGAATACAATCAAAACATTTTACGAGGAGCATGATTATCTCCTCGATCCTCATAGCGCTGTAGGGGTGAACGCTGCCATGGCCTGTTCTGATGCTGACATACCGGTTGTCTGCCTTGCCACTGCCCATCCGGCCAAGTTCGGGACAGCGGTTGCCAAGGCGATCGGCAGGCCGCCTGAACTGCCGCCGGTCCTGAAAGGCCTGGCAGAGATGGAAAGCAGGTGTGAAGTATTAGCCCCCGATGTCAGAGTGGTGCAGGATTATATTGCCCGTCATGCCCTTTTATAATGGTATGTATTCTCAATAAAATATTTTGCCTGTTCTGGAAGTGCATAAATGGAGGATATGAGGGACTACAGAAAGAAGGTTGAAGAAACCGTCGGCTTCCTGCAGGATAAAATCAGGAAACCCCCTTCTGTGGTTATCATTCTTGGCACCGGCCTCGGCTCCCTTATTGATTCCATAGCAATTGATACCCTGCTGCCGTATGAGGAGATCCCTCACTTTCCACGTGCCACCGTACCCGGCCATCACGGCAATCTTATTTTCGGCACATTATGTAACAGGGACGTGGCCGTGCTGCAGGGCCGTTTTCATTATTACGAGGGCTACTCAACCAGGGAACTCACCTTGCCGCTCAGAACCCTGTCCCTGCTCGGTGCAGATACTCTTGTGGTCACAAATGCAGCCGGTGGTCTTAATCCCGCTTTTCGCCCCGGCACAATCATGGTCATCCGTGACCATCTCAATTTTATCGGGGAAAACCCCCTGCGGGGGGCAAATATGGATGACTGGGGTCCCCGTTTTCCGGATCTTTCCGAACCCTATGATAAAAAGCTTATAGAAGCTGCGCTGCAATGTGCTGAAAAACTGCATATGGCTGATGTGACCACAGGGGTTTATGTTGCCATACCCGGCCCCAGCCTGGAAACTCCCGCTGAAACCAGATTTCTCCGGACAGCCGGAGCGGATGCGGTCGGCATGTCGTCAGTGCCGGAGGTCATTGTGGCCAGGCATGCCTCCATGAGGGTCCTGGGGCTTTCCGCTGTTGCCAATGTCAATGATCCGGACAACTTTGCGCCCATCCTGCTGGACGACATTATAACGGCAGCCGGGGAAATTGAACCGGCTTTGCAGAAGCTGATCAAGGAAGTGTTAAAAATTCTGTAATATCGAGAGATGAGGTGCTTAACAGGCATACGAATGGATGTTGAACAAAAAGACAGTTCCGCCCCATTTATGTTTTTTGCGGAGACGCTATGAGCCCGGCGGAAAATACTGCTGACCTCCTGGTCACAGGAAAATATCTCTATCTGCAGGACAAGGACAAAACCATTATCAAGGATGGAGGTGTTGCTATCCTCGGGGATACCATTGTCGAGACAGGCAATAATTCCGATTTAACGGCCAAATATCCCCGTGCTGAGCACCTTGCCTCTGAACAAGGGCTTATCCTGCCCGGCCTGATCAATACCCATACCCATGCAGCCATGACATGTTTCCGCGGCCTGGCGGATGATCTTCCTCTTATGCAGTGGCTGCAGGAATACATCTTCCCGCTTGAAGCCAAGCTGACTGGCGACATGGTCTATCAGGCCACACTTCTTTCCCTGGCTGAAATGATAAAATCCGGCACCACCAGTTTCTGCGACATGTATCTCTTTGCCATGGATGTGGCCAGGGCAGCTCAGGAATCGGGGATGCGGGCCTGGATCGGGGAGGTCATTTATGACTTTCCTTCGCCAAACTATGGCGCGGTTACAGATGGTTTGCAGTATATCGAAGAACTCTTTACCCGCTATAAAAACCACCCCCTCATCACTATCACTGTTGATCCCCACGCGGTCTATACCTGTTCACCCGATCTTTTGCAGAACCTTAAAAAGATTGCTGATAAACATGATGCCCTCTACATAATTCATCTTGCAGAGAATGAGGCAGAAGTAAAAAAATCCCGGGAGCGCTATGGGGCAAGCCCGGTCATGCTTCTTGAAGGCCTTGGTATCCTGGACCGCCGGGTTGTGGCAGACCACTGCGTCATGCTGAGCGCTGCGGAAATTGTGCTTTTGGCGCAAAGAGGGGTCGGTGTTGCCCACTGTCCCGAAAGCAACATGAAACTGGCCTCTGGCATAGCCCCGGTGCCGGATATGCTTGCAGCAGGTCTGTCTGTTGGGCTTGGAACCGACGGCAGCGCCAGCAACAACAACGAAGACATGTTCGGCGAGATGAATTCCACAGCCAAACTGCATAAGGCTGGGGCTCTGGACCCTACAGTCATGCCTGCTGAAACCGTGCTCGAAATGGCTACTCTGCAGGGCGCCCGTGTCCTGGGAGCTGAAAATGCAATAGGAAGCCTGGAGCCGGGGAAGAAAGCCGACCTCATTGTTCTGGACATGAACCAGCCGCACCTGACGCCGCTCTTTAATATCCCGTCCCACGTCGTATACGCTGCCAGGGGCACGGACGTGATCCATTCGGTCATCAACGGAACCATTGTCATGCGTAACAGGCAGCTGACAACCCTTGATGAAAAGGCAATCATTGACTCGATGATGCGCATGGCTGAGCAGGTAAAAATGTAAGGCTGACCTGCGGCTGTGGATGTAAGCCTTTTGCATCAGTATAAATTGATTTGCATGGAACGGCCGAAAGGAGTAAATATAAAAAATTATGGCATTGAAAAGGTCAGGATGGTAATAATTGCGCCTAAAACTACATTATTGGTGCTTTATCCCGGCCGCTCCATATAATTCCTAACTCGTGAGGTAGCTTCATGTTCGGACTTGGCATGCCTGAGCTCATCATTATCCTGGTAATCATTGTTATAATCTTTGGTGCCGGAAAACTCCCGGAAATTGGCAGCGGGCTGGGCAAGGGCATCAAGAATTTCAAGAAGGCCACCAAGGACGAGGAAAAAGAAAAGATCGAAGAGGGGAAAGAGGACGAATAGCCCCAAAATAAACAGGGCTACAATAATTTCACATTTCTTGCGGCAAGAAATCAGAAATGTTTGTCGGCATCACCAACCCGGTGATGCGGACGGCGGGCGAAAAATTAACCACTTGCAACTTTGAAAAAATTTTTGAGAATCTGATATCAAGGAACAATCTTATGTTTGTCGGCATTACTACAAGTAATGCGGACGGCAGGCGGGAAATTCAACCTCTATGGCTTTGATACAGGTCTAGGGAATCATACACGAAGGAGTAATTTATGTTTGGCTTAGGAACCCCTGAACTCATTGTAATACTCGGCATCGCCTTTCTGGTCTTTGGCGGCAAAAAACTTCCTGAGATCGGTGCCGGCCTCGGAAAAGGTATCCGCTCCTTTAAAAAAGGCTTGAAAGATGTCGAGGATACCGGGAAAAACCTGGTCGAGGATACTGTGCCCGGGGCCAAGGAAATAAACAGCCTGAAGGAAGAAGTGGATAAGGCCAAGAATATCGGCAGTGTCCTGAAGTCCTAGTAAAAATTGCCCTTTCGCTCTCATGCTTTGTTGTCGGGCTTTTCAAAATGCTCATGTACATCAAGTACACTGCGCTTCTTCAAAACCCTCCGCCTTGCCTGAAAACGAAAAAATCAATTTTTCATGATGTAATTAAAGTTGACGTTTATCTATTACCCGCTGGCCCTTGCCCTCGAACCGTTCGAGGGGTTCTTCCATCCATTGGCTTCATGCCAATGGAAATCCCAAGTTGGGAGCCCAGCAGGGTTACAAAAAATAAATGGCAAAAAAATTTATTGTATTTACAACTGGCAGAACCGGGTCGACGGCCTTAATGGACTACCTGGAAGCCTTTGATGATATTGGGGTGCCGAATAAAAATATTCACTGTCCAGACAATGAACTTGTGCACCCCGCAAGAATTCGGGAGATTGCCAACCAGTACCAGGTCTTATGCAAGGTACCAATTACCTGCCAGGATGTGTTGATCCAACAGTTCTTCAAATATAATAAGAACTATGCCTTTGCGGGTTTCAAATCTATGCCTCCCCGCCATGATAATCTGCAGGAACTTATTGCACGGCAGGATATAAAATTTATTATTCTCACCCGCGACGATGTATATTCCACCGTCGCAAGCTTTTTTGTGGCTATACATACCGGCTCATGGCGGCGCGGCGGTGGTCCGCAACAGATAAAATGGCATTTCCGTCCTGAACACGAAAAACAGGTATTCGGGCACCTGCACTATATCTATGAAAGCCATATCCTTTTAAAAGATATTAAGAACGCCGTGCGGATATCCTACGAAGACCTTTGCCGCCCTGACTTTCAACAGCAGGCACTGGAAGATTTTTTCGGAAGAGTTGTAAAAATAGCTAACCCCAAACCGCCGGTTTCAGCACGGGATTATGTCTTGAATTGGGATGCATTTAAACAGTTTATTGATGCAAACCGCGCAAAACTTGGTTTTTAGACTAGTGCTCCCGGTACGTATTTTATAGGACCGGGAAGTGAGGCAATAGACAACTTATATCTTATAACTCCCGTTTATCGATCACCCGCTGTCCCTTGCCCTCGAACCGTTCGAGCGTTTTTTCCTCCACGAGTTTCACATCAACGGAAACACCAAGTTCTGAGGCCAGCTGTTTCTTGATTTTATCCACCAGCTGCCGCTGTTTCTTCATCTCGTCAAAAAAGATGGACTCGACGACCTCCACGAGTACCGTGGCCTTGTCCTGATGATTCTCGCGCTCAACCACGATACGGTAATGCGGTTCCGTGCCTTCAATTTCAAAAAGCACGTTCTCGATCTGGGTGGGAAACACATTGACCCCTTTGATAATAAGCATATCATCGGTGCGCCCCAGGATCCTTGTCATACGGTAATTGGTCCTGCCGCAGGCACAGGGCTCGGGTATCAGCCGTGTCAGGTCGCGTGTCCTGTACCGGATAACCGGGAAGGCCTCCTTGGTCAGGGTGGTAATGACCAATTCCCCGACTTCGCCGGGTTGGACCGGCTGCAGGGTGTTGGGATTGATTACTTCGACGAGAAAATGGTCTTCGTTAATGTGCAGCCCCTTGCACTCCAGGCATTCCCCGGCAACACCCGGACCCATCACTTCACTTAAACCGTAGTTGTCCGTTGCCTTGATATTGAGCTTGTTGTTGATCTCCGTGCGCATGGCCTCAGACCAGGGTTCAGCCCCGAACAGGCCCCATTTCAGGGAAAGGCCGTTGACATTGATCCCCATTTCCAGCATGGTATCGGCAATCATCAGGGCGTAACTGGGTGTGCAGACCAGGGCGGTCGTTTTGAAATCCTGCATGATCTGGATCTGGCGTTTTGTGTTCCCGCTGGAAATCGGGATTACCGAAGCGCCGATACGCTCCGCCCCGTAGTGAAGGCCAAAACCGCCGGTGAAGAGGCCGTAGCCGAAGGCAATCTGGATGACGTCATCCTTGGTAACCCCGGCTGCTGTCAGAACCCGGGCGACAAGATCTGACCAGTTCTTGATGTCATTGCGGGTATAACCCACAACCGTCGCCATGCCGGTTGTTCCCGAGGAGGAATGTATCCTGACCACATCCCTGAGCGGCACGGCAAAAAGACCGTAGGGATAATTCCGGCGCAGGTCATCCTTGACGGTAAAAGGCAGGCTGCTTAATTCAGAAAGCGACCGGAACCCGTCCGGATCAAGGTTTATCTCCTTAAACCTGTTCCTGTAGAAAGGAACATGCGTGGCCACCCGGTAAATGGTTGACTGCAGTCTTTCAAGCTGCAGCTGCTCCAGATCCTCCCTATCCATGCACTCCCTGTTTTCTTCCCAGTACTTCATGGCTCATCTCCGCTGCAGTTCCTTAATAACTACATCTAGTTAGATAATATTTTTGTGCTCATTAAGTTAACATAAGTGCCTAAAGTGAGCTAAAGTGCCTAAAGTGAACTAAAGTTAAAAGAAATACATCTGAAACCCAAATAAATATTTTAAAACTTTAGGCACTTATAACTTCTAACTTTAGTCACTATTCTTCTAATCGGTTTCGCGGCCAAGGTAGGCCCGCTGCACATCTCGATTCTGCAGGAGGTCTTCAGCCGCCCCCTGGAGAATGATCTTGCCGGTTTCCAAAACATAGCCCCGGTCGGCAATGCTAAGGGCTGCCTTGGCATTCTGCTCAACAAGCAGAACAGTATTTCCCTCTTCCCGCAGCCTCAGGATAACCCGGAAAATACTTTTAACAATGAGCGGCGCCAGGCCGGTGGAAGGCTCATCCATCATGATAAGCGAGGGCTTTGCCATCAAAGCCCTGCCCATGGCAAGCATCTGCTGCTCACCGCCTGAAAGGGTCCCGGCCAACTGCCTTGCTCTTTCTTTTAATACCGGGAAAAGCTCATAGACCCTGGCAATTTCTTTATCAATGGAGCCCTTTTCCTTTTTCGCCAGGACATATCCGCCTAAAATCAGATTTTCCTGGACCGTCATGGTGGAAAATATCTGCCTGCCTTCCGGGACAAGCGAGCAGCCTGAAGCAACAATCTTTTCAGGTGCAATACGGCGCAGGTCATTATCCCGGAAAAGAATCTCGCCGGACCCGACTTTTACAAGCCCGGTAATTGTATGCAGCAGGGTGGTTTTGCCTGCACCGTTTGCTCCGATGATGGTGACAATCTCTCCCGGGTCAACATGCATAGAGATGCGTTTCAGCACCCGCAGTTTCCCGTATCCCGCCTCAAGATTCCTGATTTTTAGCATCGCTCACCGGCAAAATAATCTGCAGCTTCAGTCTCTTTCACAATTTTCAATTCTCAATTTTCAATTTTCTGTCAATCATCAGCTGTCAATCGTCGTCAGTATCGTATGACGACAGTTTTGTCTGCTGATAATTCCTACCCCTCATCCCCCAGATAGATCCGTATTACTTCCTCATTCTGCTGAATCTTATGCGGCAGGTCCTCAGCAATCTTCTCTCCAAAGCTTAACACTACGATCTCATCAGATATATCCATAACCAGGGACATATCATGTTCAACGAGCAGGATCGTTATGCCGCTATCCCTTATTTTTGAAATAAGACGGCCTATTTCAGCTGTTTCATAAATATTCAAGCCTGCTGCCGGCTCATCAAGTAAAAGCAGGGTAGGTTCCATGGCCAGGGCCCGGGCAAATTCCACCCCCCGCTGCTGCCCGAATGAAAGGTTGCCGATTTCGGTGTCAGCACAATCTGCCGCCCCCAGAAGATCAAGATACTCCATGGCCTTTTCCCTGACTTCCCTTTCTTCAGGCCATGTCCATGGCAGGTTCAGCATACCGGCCATGAATCCGGCCCTGCTCCTGATATGCCTCCCCACCATGACATTCTCAAGTGCGGTCATGCCATGAAAAAGTTTTATGTTCTGATACGTTCTCGACACACCCCGTTCGGCAATCTGGTAAGGCTTGCGGCCGTTTATTCTTGCATTGTCGAAGAAAATTTTTCCTGAATTGGCGGGAAGGTTGCCGGCAATCAGGTTGAAAAGAGTTGTTTTGCCGGCCCCGTTCGGCCCTATGACTGCCTTTATCATGCCCTGCTCCACGTTGAAGCTGACATTGTTCACGGCATGCAGTCCACCGAAACGGCGATTCAGATTTTGTATTTCAAGAAGGGCCACCTGTTGTTTTTCCTTGTTTCTTTTCCCTGAATAAATGCCCGCTTGTAACGTTGAATTTGTTTACCAAAACACCCAATAAACTGATCATTCCGGAGTCTCTTCCCCGGACTGCTCTGCAAAAAGCGGCAAGAAAGACTTGAGCTGCTGCCAGGGATTTATCTTTAATATTCCCTGGGGCGCGAAAAGCATGATAACTATCAGAATCACCCCAAAGACCGCATCATCATAAGATCCGAAAACTCCGCGCAGAGAGAGGAAATTCAGCACTACTCCCATGATAAGCGCACCCCAGATATTGGCCATGCCGCCCACAGCTACAATGGCAACGTACCGTACTGATTTCATGATCCCCGCCTCAGAAGGTCCGATGCCGCCATTGTAATGGGTGACGAGAACCCCGGCAAGGGCTGCAAATACAGCGCTTAAGACAAATATATAGAGCTTGTATCGGGATGTATTTACCCCCATGGCATTGGCCGCCTCCTCTGCCCCATGAATGGCGCGCAAGGCCCGTCCCACCCTGGAATGTATCAGGTTGAGCAACAGAATAATCGCAACAATGACCACCACCCAGGCAATATAATAATTTAAAATACGGGCTCCAAAACTGCCGCTAATATCGATACCCGGCAACAACCTGAAAGCTGGAACCTCGGAGATGCCGTCAGCCTCTCCAAAGTATGCACTGGCAAGGGCAATCCGAAAAATTATTATGCCAAAGCCAAGGGTTGCCATGGCAAGGTAATGCCCCTTCAGTTTCAAAACAGGCCCGCCAATTGCCATGGCTATGAGGCCCGCGGTCAGCACCGCGGTAATACATGCCGCCCATGGTTCAACGGTCAGCAGGTCGCCCCCGTAAAGATCCTTGCCTGCAACCAGCAAACCAATCCTGTCCAGAACTGCAACCAGCCCATGGTCCCTGAATGACATCAGGTTATGGGTAGTAAGAGCACCTGCCAGGTAGCCGCCAATGGCAAAAAAACCTGCATGCCCCAGAGAGATCTGCCCGCAGTACCCCATGAGGACACAAAGCCCTATGACGACAACCGAGTAATAGGCTGACATGGTGAGCTGGGTCAGGTAATAGGTGGTTTCCGTAAAATGAGTGACAAGCTGAACAGCCACCACCAGGGCCAGCAGGAAAAGAACCGGTATGTATCTTTTCAGAAGATCCATCAGAATTCCTTCAGGCTGGCTGCCTCACTGCTGCCAAACAGGCCATGCGGCCTGATAAACAGTATGACGAGTAAAATGGAGGTGGCAATGGCATCCTGAAAGGCCAGGGGCAGCACTGATACGGAAAAAGCCTCAATGATACCGAGCAGCAGACCGGCTGCCACTGCAGCCAGGCTGTTGCCCAAGCCGCCCAGGATAGCCACGGTAAAGCCCTTGATTGCCAGGCCGGGGCCCATCTCATAATCGGAGTAGGTTATGGGAGACATGACGCATCCTGCAACAGCCCCGATACCTGCTGAGAGGACAAAGGACAGGGTGACCATATTCTTGGCATTTATGCCGCACAGAGTTGCTGCCCTGCGGTTGGCGGCACAGGCCCGCATCTCACGCCCCAGCGAAGTGAACTTGAAGAATAGGCTCAAGCATGCAACCATGAGGGAGCAGACGCCTATGACCCAAAGTACCTGGGGTGAGATTCTTGCCCCCAGGATGGATACAGAGGTCACCTCGTTGCCGATGAAATAAGGCAGGGCCCGGACGCTTTCTCCCCAGATATGCAGAGCCGCTTCACGGGCCAGAATTGAAATACCTATGGTGATAATAATCATGCGCAGCACTGAAGGGCTCTGCAACCAGCGGATGAATACCATCTCTATCAGCGCTCCGACAACCATGGTGATAAGAACTGCCACTGCAATTGCTAGAGGCATGGGCATGAAAGCGGTCATGGTGATGGCGGTCATGCCGCCCAACATGACAAACTCACCCTGGGCAAAATTGATTATGCCCGTAGTGTTGTAGATGATGTTAAAACCGATGGCCACTATGGCATAGATAATGCCATAGGTTATGCCGGCAAAAAGATATTGTATGAAAAGCTCAGGACTCATGCGCAGGTGCTATATACAGGAAAAGGGGCGGAGAGATGTTGAAGTTCTCCGCCCCTGCTGCTGAATAATCAAATCGGTATTTTATTTACTTGTGATAGATGACAAACTTGCCGTCTTTAACCGTCAGCATCTCAAAAGAATTTATATCCAGGCCGTTATGATCCTCAGGCGAGAAATTAAAAATACCGGCCGTACCGGGAACGCCCTTCAGATTTTCAATGGCGTCACGCACCTTCTCTTTGTCGGTGCCGGCCTTTTCAATCCCGGCCATCAGGATGGTGAGGGCATCATAGGCGTGGCCCCCGAAAGTGGAAACCTTATCATCCGGGTACTTTGTCTCATAGTCAATTTTATACCGGACCAGGAGCTGCTTTTGAGGATTATCTTCAGCCAGGCTGTTGGCAACCAGCAGACGCCCGGCCGGGAAAATGATGCCTTCGGCAGCTGCTCCGCCAGCTTCAACATACTTGATATTGCCGAAACCATGACTCTGGAACAGAGGTACATCCCAACCGGCCTGCCTCATGTTCTTGGCCAGGATGCCCTGGGCCGGAACAATCGACCAGTTGACCACAGCCTGGATGTCCTTGTTGGCCATGAGCTTGGCAACGACAGCGGAGAGGTCTGTAGCCTTTTTGTCATATACTTCTGACGCCAAAATCTCAATCCCGAAATCAGGAGCTATCTTTTCAAGCTGGCCCTTGCCGGCATTACCGAAACCGGTATTTCCAGTCAGGACCGCTATCTTGCTGATACCCAGGTCTTTCATGGTACCGTAGATTTTCTCCACTGCATGGCTGTCCTTCTGCGGCGTCTTGAAAACATATTTTGCCACAGGATTTACGATAACTTCAGCTGCGGCGCAGGAAAGAAGGATCATTTGGGCTTCCTCGACGATATTTTTGATCTTCATGGTTTCGCCGCTGGTGGAAGGCCCAATGATTGCAAAGACCTTGTCTTCCTCAATAAGCTGCTTGGCAAAAGAAATGGCCTTTTCGGGGTTGGCACCTGAATCCTTGATAATCAGATCTATCTTGTTGCCGTTAATGCCCCCTTTGGCATTGATCTCTTCAACCATCATTTCCAGGGTCCTGGCCTCCGGCCCCCCCAGAAACGAAGCGCCCCCCGTGACAGCCAGGATGGCTCCCACCTTGATTGTCTCGGCCTTGGCTGCTGACACTGGTGAAAAACCAGCTACCAGGCAAAACGAGATCACTGCAGTTACAACAGAACTCAATACTCGCTTCATCACGTTTCAACCTCCTTGTTGGATTTAGCTAACTGGATTATTGCTCTTAACTTGCGACCAATACTCCCCCCCAATTCTATAGCTTAAATTGACCTTACCTGCTCACCCGTCAAAATCTTGATCCCGGCATTCTGCAAGATTGTAATTGCTATATCCGGATCATCAAAGCGGAAAATAAGCACAGCATTCTCACCGCTCTTTTCAACAAAGGCATACATGTATTCCACGTTTATCCCGGCTTCATGCAGTACAGCCAACACCCTGGCAAGGCCGCCCGGCCTGTCGGCTACCTCGACCGCAATCACTACCGCCTTGCCTATTGTAAAGCCTTCGTCTTTCAAAACCCGTGTCGCCTTGTCAGTATCATCAACAATCAGGCGCAGAATGCCAAAATCAGCAGTATCTGCCACGGAAAGGGCCCGGATATTGATGTTGTTGTCACTCAGGGCCTTGGTAATTGCAGCCAGGCGACCGGACTTGTTC
>Ga0209536_100008352_pt1 | contig 15541 bp, 12 predicted proteins | sample DeeMarSeWOR28_12_FD_187461 | JGI IMG/M metagenome (GOLD analysis project Ga0209536, IMG submission 187461) | Marine sediment microbial communities from White Oak River estuary, North Carolina - WOR-2-8_12 (SPAdes) (version 2) | ecosystem: Environmental > Aquatic > Marine > Intertidal zone >...
CCGTATCTTGTCCCCTGATTTCCTTACACTTCCTTCCATAAGATAGGATACACCCAGCTCTCGACCAATTTCACGAAGATCTTCATTCTTCCCTTTGAACGAAAAGGAAGAGGTCCGGCCAATCACTTTTAGTTCCGGGATCTTCGAGAGTAGGTTGAGCAACTCTTCACTCAATCCATCGCTGAAATACTCCTGGTCAGGATCATCACTCATGTTTACAAAGGGCAGTACAGCTATGGATTTATCAATATTTTCGGATTCAGATAGTATGCCGGATTTATCACCTGGTTCATTAAAATATCTGGATTGTGAGTACATGAATACTATTATCAAAGCCATTACAGCAATGATGATGGTGTTTGTAAGTGGTTTCCTCTGATTACCTTTATATGGATTCTGCCAAGACTTTAGAGATGAGGTTTTAATGAATCCGTCAGGACTTCGTTCGTAGTTCCAGGCAAGATACATTGCTATGGGAAAGCCAGCAATGAGAAAAGCGTACAACACTGTTGATAGCCACATTGGTAGATCAATCAATGATTTAGCATAGGGTAGTAACAGAATAAGAAGAAGTGAGAGAACAATATATGTTGCTCCTGAACGAAAAACTCCACGGCGCTTTAGTTCAGCAAAAAATCTGCCTGATAGGTTTTTGTCCTCCTTTAGGTCAGGAATTGGTAGACCTACACCCTGAAGAGCATAGGTTCTAACACCATAGTCTACATTCTTCAATGTAATCTCACCAAGGTATTTCGCTTGTATGTCTGTTTGACCCCGAATAGCTTTTTCTATGGATTCGGATATGTAAATGCCACCGGGATCAGCAATGGACTCCAATCGTGAAGCCACGTTAACACCGTCTCCATACACGTCCTCTTCTTCGACAGTTATATCTCCCAGGTGGATGCCGATGCGAAGTTTTGCATCGAGCTCAGCACGGGCTGATTTCTGGATCTCGATAGAACAATTCACTGAATCAATGGCACTGCTAAACTGCGCTAATACCCCATCACCCATCTCTTTGAGCCATCTGCCATTATGTTTTTCTACAAGGGATTTCTGGATTCTCTTACTTATACGAACTAATTTAAGTGCTTTTGCAGAATCTTTACCCATCAGTGCCGTATATCCGACGATGTCGGTAAACATTATAGCGGCTAATTGACGTTTTTGACCAGACATAGTTATCCAAGTTAAGGAAATATAGAGATTAAAGGCAAATCTCCCCAATCAAAAATATAATATCCTTGCTAAGCTGTAAGAGAAAGCGCCTGATGCATTCTTTTTGACAGTGCAATAGGATTAACCTTTTAAAGTATTCCTACGATCTCAGGCTTAAAAAACATATAATACCCCCCTGTAGGCGCTAAGGTCTGAGGCTGTGTGGAAACAAGACTCTATTCATGTTAAAACCAAATATTATTCTGAGCATCGAAAATTCCCCTCCTCGGAGGGGTGCCCGCCTGCCATAGTACCTAGTACGGCGGACAGGTAGGGGTGGGTAAAAAAAGCCTTTTTCTTAGTATAAGTGCATTTAATTTATTCTTGCAAAATTTTATTTGGTTATCATATTGTGAACTTTACTTCTTACACAGCCTCTCTCCTTAGTGCCATTAATAAAGTTCAGTTTCTTTTGAAGTTGCACTTGTGATTCCGAAATATTGATTTATTGATCTTAGATCCTTATCTTCAGTACAATTTATTTTTTCCAGCTATGTCAGAAAAATATGCCAAAGGCATGGCCAAGCCATAAAACTGTTGAAGGTGGTCTGTATTTTGTTACCTTCAGTGTGGTGGGATGGATGGATCTATTCATCCGGAGGGCATATCAGGATTTTTTAGTTGAGAACATCAGGTCCTGCCAGGAAAATAAGGGCCTGGATTTATTTTGTTATTGTATCATGCCCAGTCATGTACATTGGATTGCATCCAGAAAACAGGGCAGGTTGAGTGATCTTTTAAGAGATTTTAAATCCTATGCGGCCAAAGAATTGCTAAAGATGATCTGGAATAATCCGGTGGAAAGCAGGAAAGAGTGGCTTTTAAGTCTGTTCAGAAATTTTGCCGATAAAAGCGTCCAAAAGCAGAAATACCAGATCTGGAAACACGGTAATCATCCTTTCTGGCTGGAGTCATCCTGGATGATTGACCAGAAAATCAACTACATCCATCATAATCCGGTAGAAACAGGATTTGTCAATGAACCGCATGAATGGAGGCTGAGCAGTGCAAATCCTGGCAGTCCGATCGAAGTATTAGATATGTAAAGTTAAATTGATATTCAACCCTAAAGTATATTTTCAGGCACTAAGGAGACCTTAGCACCTACAGGGATAAAATTTATAATACTCATTGATCTTCCATTTGGAATAAATTAACGCCGATTATTCATAAATTACTTTCAAAATAGAATGCCAAAAGTATATAACTCATTAATTCTCAAATGAATACGTGACTGGGTTAACCCTCGTCCCGATATAAGTTTTCAAAAAATTGAAAACTTTTTGATCGGGACGGCCCTACGGGCGAAAAATTTGTGAATTTTTCGGGTTAACTTCAAAGAAACTGTATGCCTTGAAATAAAGTGGCATTTTATATATTGAGGAGTAATTACTCAGGGTAAACAACTATTTGTTCTCTTTCAACATCCATTTCACTTTGTTCAGTGTTGTTTAGAGTGGGATGTTTTTTATGGGATTGAGGAACATTTTTTATATAAGATAAATGGATACAAAAAATCATGATAATGTATTAAGCGGCAGGTTAGTTTCGCTGGATGCGCTAAGAGGGTTCGATATGTTCTGGATAATTGGTGGAGAATGGATTTTTAAAGCCCTGGCAGATATATCGGACACGCCGACAACCCGATTTATCGAAGTACAACTCAACCATGTAACGTGGGAAGGATTCCACTTTTACGATTTAATTTATCCATTATTCTTATTCATAATTGGCGTGACACTGCCATTCGCTTTAACCCGGCGAAAACAAATGGGGCAAAGCCGATATAGACTATATCTGAAGGTCTTCAAACGGTCAGTATTGTTGATTTTGTTAGGATCAATTCCATACGGGCTTTTACATTTCACGGACTGGCCGTTTTTAGGTGGTGTACTGGCACACATAGGACTTTGTTACTTTTTTGCGACTCCAATAATTATGCATACTGAATGGCGTGCACGAGCGGTTATGATAGTAGGATTTCTGCTTTTATATTGGATGGCTTCCGCTTTGATCCCGGTCCCGGGGTACGGTGCCGGCGTGTTTACAGAAGAGGGGAGCCTTGCTTCGTTTATTGATAGCCATTTCATTTCAGGAAGGCTTTGGAATGAAGGCCCTACTTCAATCCTTTCCGGTATTTGCATCATCCTTTGGGGGTCGTTGGCGGGTAACTGGCTTCGGTCCAACCAGCCAGCTGAACGTAAGGCGGCCATGCTGGCTCTTTCAGGTGTCATCTGTATCCTGTTGGGTTATATTTGGGGACTGTCATTCCCGATTATCAAAAGAATAGTCTGGTCAAGTTCATACGTCACCTTAGCCTGCGGTTGGAGTCTGGTGTTGCTGGCCGTATTCTATTGGGTAATTGATGTAAAGGGTTACAGGAAATGGGCGTTCTTCTTTGTGGTGATCGGGACCAATGCCATAACGATCTATTTTCTTCAGGGCGTTGTAAATTTCCACGGGATTGCGGAACTGTTTTTCAAAGGTATCAGTGATCATTCCGGAACGCTTCAACCGCTCATTTTACCTCTGGGCGTTATTGCAGTGAAGTGGCTTTTTCTGTTGTTCCTTTATCGACACAGGTTATTCTTCAAGGTATGAAATATTAGATTATTCAAATGAGTACAATAGATAGAAGAAACTTTTTAAAGAATACCGCTGCTGTTTCATCCATGGCATGTATTGCACCTTCATTTGCATTTTTATCGGATGACCATGTCGACCAGATAGAAATATGGCGAAAAATGATGAAAGACCCCGTTTTTGATATGCTTACGGGGAAGCCAGATATTAATCAGATTATGGGATTCTTTCCCCGGCAGAAAGGGGATCCCGCGTTTGATCCAAAGCTTATACAAGAGAACATTCAAATGCTGAAACCCACTCCTGAAGTTTATACCGGATATCCATTTCTTGATTTATCAATAAAAACAGGGCTTGCACATATCGATGCCACCTTTAAAGATAACCATCCCAAATATGGTGTGGGCGTATATGATCGTCCTGAACATGAAGGCTTCCCACCAACCATTATTGCTACGGTTGATGCACTTTCAGCATGGGGGATGAATAAACGTGGTGCTCAACTTTTCGCTTATTGGTTGACTAATTTTGTAAAAGATGATGGGACCATCAATTATTATGGACCTTCCATAAGTGAATACGGACAATTGCTGCATACGGCAAAAATCATGGAAGAAAGGGCTGGCCCTGGCGGTTGGTGGGAAGAGGGATTTCCCGGACTCGACCGGATTAATGAATACTTGTTGCAACTGCATTCTTCCGCATTAAAAGACGATGGGTTGATCACAGGTGTTCCTGAGGCTGATACCCGTGACCAGGTGGCGAAATATTTTCATAATAATGCATGGGTAGTAAAAGGTTGTATGCAATGGGCTGATTTATGTGAAAAAACCAGGACAAGACCCTCCACATCGATAGAGGTGATCAGGAATTCAGCCCGAAAGCTGAGAGGAGATACACTTTCGGCAATTCGCAGGACCTGGCCTGTTGATCTTAATGACTGGTGGTTGCCTGCAAGATTAGGGGAAATTGCTCGTCCGGAATGTTTAACTGATGGATTGGAAGCCAGCTATACCAATTATCGATATTGGCCTGAGCTGTTATCAAGCGATATTCTGCCGGCTGACCTGGCAAACCGTGTTGTCAACGCCCGTTTAAACGGGGGAGGTCAGTTTTGCGGTATGACACGTTTTCTGGATTGGTTGGATGACTGGCCATTGACCGACTACCTTTATGCTTTATGGTCTCTGGGAAGAGAAGATGATTTTCTGCTGAGCCTGTACGGGCATGTTGCATATCATCAGTGCGAAGATCATCTTACGGCATTTGAACAGATAAGCTTTCCTGGTGATCCCTATGGAAGCAAGAGAGCCGATTATTGCCTTCCCTGTCAATTGGTGGCAGCAAGAGCAGGTCGATTAATAAACAAATCCTGACTTGCTCGTCTAATCGAAGAAATTCTTATCCTCTTCATCGAGGTATTGCCGGGCTGCTTTCACATCAAATTCAACCCCCAGACCCGGCTTGTCCCAAACTTCAATAAGGCCTCCTTTTACAATCGGATCGGGTAACCCTTGAATGATATCATACCACCACTCTGGCCTTGCCACAGGGTACTCAAAAGCGATGAAATTCTCCGGCATTGCAGCGCCAACCTGAACATGAGCTGCCAGGCCGATCAGGCCGTCGAAAACGCCATGTGGTGCCATCTGGATTCCATGCAGGTCCGCATATTCAGCTACCCATTTTAGTTCGGCGATGCCTCCGATATCTTCCGGGTCGGGGCCAATGATCCTCACTGCATGATGTTCGATCAACTCACGGAAATTCTGCCTCAGGTATATTTGTTCTCCCGTATGAATCGGTGTCGTTGTGCTTTGGGTTAGCTCGCGATAGTCCTCAGCCATTACATAGGGTGTATAATCGCCAGTCAGCATATCTTCACACCACATTACGTTATAGGGTTCTAACTTGTTTGCCAGACGAATTGCATCAGATAACATATACCCCGGTCCGCAATCTAGCGCCAGGCCAATGCTATCGCCCAGCCCTTCTTTCATAGCCGCTACACATTCTATCATGTGATTTAATCCATATTCCGTAATGGGTCCACGCCGGCCAACATCTTTTGGACTTTGTGACGGATTGGTATTTCCATAATAGAAATTAGGAATACTGTTATGCATACCTCCATGAAAGCCAATGGCAGTCTTTACGATGGTGAAACCCTGCTCCAAAGCCTTCACTTTTAACGCCCAGTCTTTAAAATCTTCCGGTTCTGTTCCTGCTCTTTGTACCCGCACACCTCCATTGTAACAGCGGACCTTGTCGCGGATCTTGCCGCCCAGCAGTTTATATACAGGCAGGTTAGCTGCCTTGCCTGCAATATCCCAGAGTGCTATCTCAATGGCGCTTACCGCACTTCCCCATGGCTTGAAACTTCCCATCCTGCGGATCTTCATCATTACCCGTTCAACATTGGTCGGGTCCTCGCCTATAAGGTAGTCTTTGTAAAAAAGCACATAAGGTTTCAGATAAGGTTTTGTTGATTCCGCTTGTCCATAGCCACTGATTCCTGCATCCGTGGTAATACGAACCACCGGACTGTTCCCCATTACAGCACATTTCAAATCCGTAATCTTAATATGGCTATTTGCTATGCTTTTTGACATGGGGGAGGCTGCCAGGCCAGTCGAGGCAATAATTCCGGCAGAAGCCGCTAACGACCGTTTCAGAAAAGTACGACGTCTTAGAGAATTCCCATTTCGATTTTCATCTATTTGGTCTTTCGTGCATGAGGAAGAAATGAATTTTTCTTTTTTATCTTTCATCCGTTTATAATTTATTTTTTCAAAGGTCGGATGCCCGCCTGAACGAATCCATTCGGGCTGGGAACCCACATGTTTCGACTACTATATTCCTAAAAATATAACGCTAAAATTTTAATCATCCGCCTTTGTTTTAAATTTTCATTAACATGTGGGTTTCATGGGATTAAAAATATAATTTTTAATATGTCGGTTATTCATTCTTCAATCTAAGAATTTTTTATCATTTTCACCCTGCATACGCCTGTTGCTTTTAATGTTTCTCCAAGATTCGACCCCTTATCAACTGGATACAACTTCAATTACAATTTTGTAAAAGTCGAGGTATGAATTTCTATTTGAGATTTAAGTTCTCAAAATTATCAAAGAATTGCTCCGGGGACTTTATCTGTGTCATTGAGTTTAGATCAAGTTTTATTCTATCCTCAAAAATTATTACCAATTTCTGTTAAGTATTTTTGCAAACGACAACAAACATTTACCATACTGCAGCACAAGACACAACAAAGGCAGACCACTAAGCCTGGCTTTTTACAAATAATTAATGTAATTGTTCGTTATTTTTTTTGAATTAACTAATTAACATAACACTTGATATTATTTGAACAAGAAAAAATATTTAATAATGAAAACATTATATTTAATTCTTAGTCTGGCTTTATTTGCCGGATTCTTTTTCTTTGCCAGGTGTGGAGACGATGAAAATGGTAATGATATAGTGTTAACAGCTCAACAGGAGCAAGCAAAAATCTTAAATGGAACATGGACGATTCAGGCTGCTACAGTGCCCCAGGGTGTTAATCCTGCAATTTTAGATGGTGGAACCATGACTTTTACTATAGACCATAATTACAATCCAACCACTTTCAGCTCTACAGGAGTACCTGATTTCTTCAGTACGAGTGATTCTTCTACTTGGGCATTTAATGGTAGTACTATTGATCAGATAAATCTCTTTAATGTTTTTCCAATTACATCATTTACCATTGATAACCTTACCGGTGACTCATTAAGTATTTCATTCACTTACCATTAATAACCATACCAGTAACTCATAAAATATTTCATTTTTGTATCCTGCAGGAGTTGCTGATTTAATTGGCGCCTATACTGCTAAAACCAAACCAGTTGACCACCCCTCTCCGGTTTTTGAATCAAAATGTACCGATTTTGTCTGACCACCCCACTCCGGTTTTTATCTATTTTTAAGTATCTGAAATACAGTGAATTCCATCACATCCTTTAAAAATATATCTCAGAATTCGCTTGGTGGTCAGCGATTCCGGTTTTGGATGGCCAGTGAGAATGGAATTTGCACTTAGGTTCTGCAGGGGGTGGATTATTTTCCAATTATGTTCGCTAAAAAATTGGGGTTTTTCAATTCAAATATGTTATGAATTACTACTTTTATATAGATTAACGCAGGTATCTAATATGCATTCTCCTAAATCAATTTTTGTTAATTTCTCAGGAGTATGGATAGTAATTTTACTATCTCTCCTAAATATATATGGTTGTAAAACTGATACCCGAGAATCGGGAGACAGTTTTATGGAATTCCCGGATACTTCTGAATTCCAGGATCCTTTATACCCGGCTCCAGACTGGCTCAGAGATGCGGTAATCGTAGAAATCCCGATCAGGGCATTCAATCACCCTGATTATAAAAATCCGCAGAACTGGGAAAATAAATGTGGTAACGCTTCCTATCTCAGTATTATGGAAAAACTGGATTTCCTGAAAGAAATGGGTGTCAATGTCCTATGCCTGTATACAATATATTATCATACACCCGGCACCAACCTTTATGCCCTTCGTCACCATGAAGCGGATCCAACCCTGGGTAGCATTGACGATATTAAAATGCTTATTGAAATAGCGCATAGGAAAGGTTTTAAAGTGATCAGTAACACGAATCACTACGGAGTTGCCCAATCCTCACCAATGATCGAGGAGCATCCGGACTGGTTTATTGACAAAGAATTTGATCTTTTTGGTCAGCGGGTATTTGATCTGAATAATCCGGAGGTTATTCAATATATCATCAATACACACGTATGGTGGTGTACGGAGATCGGACTGGATGGCTGGAGGATTGATGTGGCCGGCAGAACCTACCGGAAATACATCTGGGATCCGATCCTTGAAAAATGTGCCTCGGAAGGCAAACGAATTTTACTTGCGACAGAAAATACCCATCTGGAAAGTCATATCCGGGGGGCAGGCTGGCGTACTTTCCAGGTTTCACTTGATATGGTGGATCCCATGGCAAACTGGGAACCTGGGGAAAGCCGCTATGTTCTGAAAGATTATAAAAATTCTACGGCTGGGGATCCTTATGGTCTGAAAGATATCAGTTCACATAATTCCATGGTTCCCTGTCCGTACAATTATAACCAGGATACCTGCTCCAGGGAAGGTGCTTACCAGATCCAAGGAAGCAGATTTCTGTTCGGCCATAATCTCCTGTTTGCTCCTTTCGTTCCATGGATGATGGTGGGGGATTTGTTCAATGCAACGCATTTAGGTGTTCCTTGTGTGCTGCCCCATAGATTGAAGGGTAAATTACTTCATTCCTACATTGATTGGGATGATTTGGAAGAACAGGAGGATGTAATAAATGATTTTAAAAAGATCAGCTTTATTCGACAGGAGCACACTGATATATTTCATAATAACCGGTATGAAACGCATCTTCTTAATATTCCATATTCTTCAGATCCAATGATCCCGGTAAAACCATATGCCCGTTTTATTCCCGGGGAAAAGGCTGCAATAATTGCAGGCAACAATGATACTGAAAAGGATATCACATTCAGATTGAAGATACCATTGGAAGACCTGGGATTTGGGACTCACACAGCATTGAAATTTACAGATTTATGGTCCGGTATGGAAAAAACCGTCAATGCTGAAGAAGTAAAGGATGTAGAAATTATTGTTCCGAGGGATAAATCAGCGGGGGGTGGAGTGAGGGTTTTGCTTCTGACTAAAGAATAAGCGCATTCCAGCTACTCTCATCCACCGAAGTTTTCGCCAACGACCGGAGCCTTGCTCCTGCGTCGGGAGTTCTATTCCGCTCGCCTCACCAAACTCGTCCTATCACTCATAGGGCATATGGGATGGAGGTGGTAGAACGAGTTATTATGTATGGTTCGAACTGACTGAACCAAATGTAAGTCTTCAAACCAAAGTGGAATAATTTAAGCTAAAGTTAAGTCATACTTTTGAACTATTCAAAAGATGTAATTTTCTTCTTTTTTGTATTGTTTTTTGTTTCAATAAATTTCTATTCTTGAGTATCTGTTTATCCCTTCCAAAGTACACATCTGCTGGTGTTACGTTTTGCAAAGATTCATGATACCGTTTATTGTTATAATAATCCACAAACTCTTTTAATCGGTATTTTAATTCTTCTGGACTGTAATAATGTTCTAGTTTAATAACGTTTTTCAAGGAACGATGATACCTTTATATCTTACCCTGAGTTTGAGGGTGATTAGGAGCACCTCGCACATGATGCATTCCTACACTGTCCAGGTAAATTTCCAGGTTGTTTGAAATATAACAGGATCCATTGTCAGACAACAGTCTTGGCGGATTGTTGATATTCATTCCTGAACTCATTAAAGCCCGACGAATAGACCGTTCGGCATCTTTACTGGTCATACTGCTACAGAGTTCCCAGGAGATAATATAACGGCTGTAATCATCCATTATCGTAGACAGGTAATACCAACCCCATCCAATGACCTTGAAGTAAGTGAAATCAGTTTGCCACATTTGGTTTACCCCCCGGTAGGCGCTAAGGTCTCTAAGTGGTGCAAGTCTTAGTGAAAGGCCAAAGCGTCCGAAGGACTTGTACCACTTATGGTATAATTATTAATTATCTTCAAAGCCCGATACACCCTGGTGTCTCTCAAAGAGGAGAGTGAAGTTTTATTCTATTTTCGATACATCGGTGTCCCTTTCAGGAGACATCAGTGTAGTAAACTCGTCGAACCACTGGCATAAGGATGTGGATGGTTGGTGATCAGACGAGTTCGTATATTGTGGAAAGTCTCAGTATAATCCGCTGTGCCTCTGACAGAGATACCCTGTTTTTATCCGAATTCAGAGGGGTGTTTCCAAATCTCTACGTTTTTAAATACGGTTATTTTAAATGTTAATTATTTTTTAAAAACAATATAAAACACCTCGAAGAATCTTTTTTAAAAGTTCGAATGGTTTCCGTGACGGAGACACATGGGGTGGTTAACTGATGAATCTTTCAGAATGAATGTTGAGTAAGAATTATTATTGAATAAAAGTAAAGAGAGGGCTCAGGTTTATCAAGCCGAAGGCATAATGATCCATCACACAAAGCCTGAATGAACACTTGAGCCAGAGAGGGTGTTTAATACACTCGGAAAGGGAAAATATAAAGTTTTTTATTTGAGATTTCATTTTTTAACTTTCTATTAATTTATCTTGGATTTAAATTATTAGCTATGATTAAATTTTTATTTATTTTTCTTAATAGTGATATTAATTTAGGCTCAATCCTTTTACTTGTAGTATTAATACTAATCCTATTTACAATTGTATATTTCTCGAATATTAGGCCATCATTAAAGAAGCGTAAAATTAGAATCGAGGCACAATGAAAATTAAAAGAACGACAAAAACTTATTGCGAATATCCCTGAAACTTCAAGAAAAGAAGCTATCAAACAAATCGAAAATGATTTGTTAAATGGAAAATTTAATGATATGTTCCTTGAACATTCTAATGTACTATTAAAGAAAGATGAAAAAATAATTTATGCCGCTCCTCACAATATTAGCCTTGCTGAAGAAAAAACAGTCTCATTAGGTGCGGATTATGGAGGTGTTTCGGTTAGGGTTATGAAAGGAGTTTCAGTTAGAGTTGGCAAAGCTAAAGCTAGGAAAGTCGAACAGTTGGTTGAATTAGATAGAGGTGCTTTAACAATCACCAACAAAAGATTTATTTATTCAGGAAAAAGGCAAAATCGATCATTTAACTTATCAGCTATACAGTCCATTGACTCAGATGGTGATTTTCTAGTAATAAATAGAAGTGGTAAAACAAAAGCTGAATATTATTCAGGATTAGGAATTATAAATTTTAAATATCAGATAAAACCAAATCCAGGAGAAACTTTCAAAGAGGTGGATTTAGAGTATCGTTTTAATGGGGATAAAATTAGAAGATTAATACAATTAGTCTTTCAAGGAGATTATTAGAAGCTTATTTCCTTATTAATTAATAAGACATCGGTATACCTTTCAGGAAACACCATTAGATGAGAAAATATACATTCTGGGGATGAAAGTCAATTCTTCCACGCTTATAGAAGCCTGAGGTAAAAATTTTCATGTTGCTGATATAGGATCCTTTGTTATGAGTGATATTTTACCCTGTGCCTTAACGAAGTTTTTTTATTATCATTGCATTTAGTACTTTCAGGCAGATTTTTTTATTCGATAATCTCTCAATATGAAACCTTCATTCAGCAATTTCATAATTAATAACCGGGCCTTCAATTATTCAATCCTTATATTGATTGTATTGAATGTATTGGCCATAATGTTTGAATCAGTCTCATCGATTAAACACGAATATGGTAATAAACTTTATATTTTTAATGTTTTTTCGGTAATAGTATTCACTATTGAATATTTTTTACGAATAATTGCTCATAAAAAAAATAGGATAAAGTACATATTTTCATTTTATGCTATTGTTGACCTGCTTGCCATTCTCCCTTTTTATATTCCGTTTTTGATTCGACTTGATCTTCGCTATTTAAGAATATTAAGATTATTGAGGGTATTCAGAATTTTTAAGACCGCGAAATATTCAAACTCATTAAATTTTTTAATAGATGTGCTTATCGATAAGAAAAAAGAATTGGGTATTACGCTTTTTATCGCTTCCATATTAATGCTTGTTTCAGCTTTTCTGGTGTATTTTTTTGAGAACCCTACACAACCAAATGTTTATACAGATTTATTTACATCCGTGTGGTGGTCATTAGCCACCTTAACAACCGTTGGATACGGTGACATATACCCGGTTACTATGATGGGAAAATTAATTGGAGGCTTTTTGCGGTTTTAGGAATCGGAGTAGTTGCAATGCCAACAGGAATCATTTCTGCGGGATTAATGGAAAGAATTTCGAATAATAGGCAAGTATGCCCCCATTGTGGAAAGGAACTTTAGATATAGAAATTGCCTTTTACAGTTTGTATCATTTTTGAATACTTCAAGATATTTATTAATTTGAATTTTTTGATAACACAAACTATAAAACGAATTAAATCATGTTAACACCGGCAAAAAAGAGAAAAATGGTTTCCGTAATTAAGGATTACCATAAGAAATATCTCGGAAGAAAATTTTCAGACCTTGACGAATCAGGAACAAGATTAATGGTTAACTCATTCCTAACCGACGTACTCGGATATATTTCAATTGAGGAGGTTAAGACAGAGTATATGATAAGAGGAACCTATGCGGATTACATCATACAAATTAATCGCCAGAGACATTTTCTCGTGGAAGTAAAGGCATTATCCATTGACTTATCCGAAAAGCATTTGAGACAAGCAGTGAATTATGGTGCTAATGAGGGTATTGAGTGGCTTTACTAACAAATGGGCGATGTTTCGAACTATATAAAATCTTGTTTACAAAGCCCATAGAATCCCGACAGGTTTTTTCCGTTAACCTAAATGAAACAAAACGAATAGATTACCAGGTTGAAATGTTACAATATCTACACAAAGAATCTATACTTAAAAAAGGACTTAATACTCTTTGGGATAAATGTCAAGCACTAGATCCAAACAACATTACCGGACTTCTTTATTCTAAAGCTGGTATTGATTTTTTAAAACGCGAACTGAAAAAGAAATACAAGAATAAATTTGATGATAACGAAATACTTGAAGCAATAAGATCATTGGTTACAAATAAAATAGATGTAGATGTAAGCCACCCCAAACCCAAAAGAACAAGAAAACCTAGAAAGAAAAACGAATCAGTAGATAAAACTGAATAAAAAAGGCCGAATATGCCCTAATTTCAATTTAGTACACCCATTTAAGCGATAAGGTCTCCTTACTTCCTGAAAATATATTTTAAAACTGAATATAAATTTAACTTCACATATCTAATGCCTTGATCGGACTGCCAGATTTTTTACTGTTCTGACACTATTCATGCGGCTCAATTATAAATCCGATCTCAAAAGGATTACTATAAATACCTGTAATCCAAAATTTTTTGTACTGACGCTTACCTTGCCGCTTCAGCGACAGTGAGCGGGCAGGTAATCTAATTATTAATATAGCTGGTTTTTTTATATGGTTTAAAGTATAAAACAGGTGAGTTCTTAATACATGTTTATCACCAAATTTAAATTCATCTTTTCTTTTAGCTGACGTTTTTTTCAAAAAGTTACTAAGAGAACCTTAGCGCCTACAAGGGATCCTGGGAAAACTCCGTATAATTCTTTTTACTCTCTAGCATGTTAATATAAATTTCACGTGGTTTATAATATAGTTGGTCATACAGATGCGACAAACCCAATCATTGAAGGTTACAAAAAGAATGGTTGATTTCTAATTTTTTTTAAACTCAACAATAAATTTGGCGCCTTTGCCAAATTCACTTTCGCACCAAACTTTTCCCTTCATAGCCTCTACGTATTTTTTCACTATAGAAAGGCCAAGGCCTGTTGAGCTCTCACCATCAGTCGGTCGTGCATATAATTTTCGAAATTTCTGAAAAAGTTGAGGTTTATCTTCTTCCATTATTCCAGGGCCTTCATCATCAATTTCAAAACGAATTGTTTGGTTCTCATCTTTTAGGGTAACATGGACTTTTGAATTGTGATTTGAAAACTTAATCGCATTCGATAATAAATTGTCAATAATTTGGACAATCAGGCTTCTATCCAACGAGGCGACCACCTCATCCAAGTCAGCCACTATTCGTATTTTTTTATTATCACTATGAATTTTTAAAGCTGAAATCACCTGCTCCGTAACTTGCTTTAAATCAACTTTGCTATAATTTGTTTTGAGTGAAGATGATTCCAGTACCTTAATCTCCAATATTTTAGAAACTAAGCTATTCATTCTATTCAGAGACTTTATTATCAAACTTAGGTATTCCCGCTGGTCCTCTGTGATTTTTTCACTGCTAAATAGTTCAGAAATGCTCAACGCACTTGTCAATGGATTTTTAAGGTCATGCGCTACGATTCCAATCATTTCATTCTTTTCAATATTGAGCGCATTGAGCTCTAAATTTTGTGTTTGTATTTGTTCGTTTTTTTCGGATAAAATTTTGTTTGTATTTATTTTCAATCGAACTAATCTGTATAGAATAAACAGGGCGATTAAAACAAATACAATCACGATTACGGCCAGGTATATATATAGGTTCTTTCGGCCAATTTCAAGTTCGCTCTGTCTTAATTTTAAATCTTGTAACTCTTTTTCTAACATTAACACACCAACTTCACGATCAGCACCGATGTCAGGTTGTAAGTCTGCGTTAATGTTAGAAATTGATGCTACCACCTCGCCAAATGCTTTACCAAGGTGTTTTTCAATCAATAAATCCAATAAAGCGTTAAATCTGCTATCCCCAATAAACGCATTCAATACTTCATCCCAATCACTTGTGAGTGTAGTTGCGATCGAAAGTCCGGGATTTTCAACCATAAAAAAGCGCTGCCGGCTAATGCCTTTACTTTTTTTATAGTAGGTTAAATAATTAGGAAGAGAAACATAGCCCCAGGCGTCCTCAGCATTTGATATCTCTTCTATTAAAAAATCAACGTGTCTTACGTATTCAATCTTTATTTCAGGAAAATAATCTTTCTGCAATTCCAGGATATTTCGCTCAAAAGTTGAATTTGTTACGGTTATGGCTCTATTGTTTTTAACCATA
>Ga0209536_100008353_pt1 | contig 15540 bp, 17 predicted proteins | sample DeeMarSeWOR28_12_FD_187461 | JGI IMG/M metagenome (GOLD analysis project Ga0209536, IMG submission 187461) | Marine sediment microbial communities from White Oak River estuary, North Carolina - WOR-2-8_12 (SPAdes) (version 2) | ecosystem: Environmental > Aquatic > Marine > Intertidal zone >...
TCGAGCCAAATGCTCGCAATCCATCGGTACGCACGCTCGAGGTTGAGCCGCCGAGGCCTGCGGTGTCAAGGACCCGTGCGGACCGGCCAATCCTCGCAGATCGCCCACCACTGCATCCAACCTGATTCGTTATTGCGGATACCGCGAGCCTCGTCTACGGCCCGAGCGATTCATGCGCTAGGGAGCGGGGATGCCAGAGGAACTCCAGAACGAGCCGGTCTTCCTGCTCATCATCAGCGGGCTCATCGTCATCTCGATGTTGATCAAGTCGGGAGCGCATAGTTTCCTGCGCATCCCTCCCGTCGTTGGTTATATCGTCGTCGGAGCATTCCTTCATGCCGCGGAGGACTACTGGGGCTTCCTTCCGCCTGGAGCGGTCACGACGCTCGACTTCTTGGCCGCGCTCGGAGTGGCGGCATTGTTGTTTCACGTCGGTCTCAAGAGCAACATCGAGACCCTGACCGAGCAGCTTCCGCGCGCCTCTCGCGTCTGGGCTTCGGATGTCGTCGTCTCCGTCGGGCTGGCCTTCGTCGTCGCCAGGCTGGCGGGGCTCGAGCTCTTGCCAGCCATGTTCGTAGCGGCTGCCATGTCGGCGACTAGCGTGGGTATTTCCATCGTCGTCTGGGAGGACACCAAGCGCCTCAAGTCGCGCTTGGGGCAATTGCTAATCGACGTCGCGGAGTTGGACGATCTATCCGCGATCATGCTGATGCTCATCGTGGTGGCCATCGCTCCAATCCTCCAAGAGGGCGGAGAGCCCCGAGCTGTTCTGAGCGCGGCCTCCGGTGCATCCCTCCAGATGCTGCTCAAGTTGGCTGCCTTCGCCGGGTTGTGCTGGGTCCTCGCCAGATATGCGGAGGAACGATTCACGAGGTGGATGGACAGGGCCCTGCGTCCTCCAGATCGAATCCTGTCGATCGTGGGGGTGGGGTTTGGAATCGCAGCCCTGGCGGGCATCCTCGGCTTCTCGGTTGCAGTCGGCGCCTTGTTTGCCGGCGTGCTCTTCAGTCGTGACCCGAGGAGCGTTCGAGAGGAGGCGAGCTTCGAGCCCATTTACGCGCTCCTCACTCCGTTTTTCTTCATCGACGTGGGCTATGCCCTCGAAACGAGCTCGATGACACAGTCCTTGGTCTTGGGTCTATTCCTGTTCGTGCCAGCGGTCGTCGGAAAAGTCCTTGGAGTGGGGGTGCCGGTCGCTCGAGCATTCGGCGCTCGAGCTGGCGTGTTGCTGGGCGCCAGCATGATACCTCGCGCAGAGATTGCTCTACTGGTCGCACGAACGGGCAATCGACTTGGCCCATGGGCTGTTCCCGATGCCCTGTATGGCGGCCTCGTCTGCGCGGTTGGACTCGCTTCGATCGTTTCTCCGCTCATCGTGCAGCGCCTGCTGGAACGATGGGACGACGCATCCCTCGGTGAACCATGAGCGACGAGTCGCAGTTGGAGCTTGGCGCCGGCGCCAAAGAAGCGATTCGCCAAGAGGTTGCGGAGAAGATCACAGGGCTACCGTCTCGCAGACTCTATGGGACGTTCGCCGGAGTCTTTACACCTACGCTGCTGACCATCCTGGGCGTCATCATGTACCTGCGGGAAGGCTGGGTTGTCGGGAACGCGGGACTGCTCGGCGCCTGTGCGATCATCCTCTTCTCCTATCTCATCACCATATCGACCGGCCTGTCCCTCGCGTCGATCACCACGAACATTCGAATTGGCGCGGGTGGGGCTTTCTCGGTGATTTCCCAATCATCCGGCGCTTGTCGTCGATCTAACCATCTTCGCGGTGCTCGTAAGCATTGCCCTCGTCAGTGCCGGTCTCGCGTTCAAGGTGCAGTACGTAATCCTGGTCATCGTGATTGGTTCGCTGGTTTCCGTAGCCGCCGGTGGCGTGGCTCCACCCGACGATCCAATCGAGTGGTGGGGCGACCTTCTCCTCCGCCCTCGCCTCCTTGGTGCGCGCCCCGCGAATCCTCCAGGCCTTGGCCGACCACGAGATCCTACCCGCGAGCAAATGGCTCTCGCGCCGTTCCCTCTCGGGTGAGCCACGGAACGCGATGCTCATGACCGTCGGCATTGTCTTCGTTGCCCTCATGCTGCGCCGGCTCAACATCATAGCGCCACTCATCACGATGTTCTTTCTGACCACCTATGCGATGATCAACGTCGTGTTGCTGATCGAGCAGAGCCTCGGCCTCGTGAGCTTTCGACCACTCCTACAGATCCCGCGCGTCGTATCGCTGATCGGTGCTGCCGGATGCATTCTCGCGATGTTCGTCGTGAACCCGACGTTCGCGCTGGTCGCGGTGGTTGCCGTCTTTGCGGTACACGCATATCTCGTTCGCAAACGTCTTCGGACACCGTACGGCGATGTGCGAAGCGCCCTCTTCGTCGCTGCCGCAGAGTGGGCAGCGAGAAAGGTCGCACGGATGAACGGTTCCGAGCGAGCCTGGAAGGCCAACCTTCTCGTCCCAATCGAAGAGCCTCAGGAAGTCGAACGCGTCTACGATTTGCTTCGCGACTTGGACCGCTCTGCAGCTTTCGAGCTACGCAGATAACCTGGTTACGGGCATGGAAGCCTTGCGTGGGGCGTTCTTACACTCCAGCGTCGTTTTTCTGCGCATGGCTCTCATCGACACCGGTCGTGAGGCACAGCTCGCGCGGATCATTTCGGATGCGGAGCGGCAGGGGCTCGGCATTTTGCTCTACACTCCTGGGCCGGTTGGCGTCCCGCAACTCGGGCCGATCCATCTGCTGCTCGAACGGCCCGGGGAAGGCTGGGAAATCGGCCTCGATCTGGGCGACGCGGACCTCGCGCTACTGGTCGCTTACACGCTGAAGCAGAACAGAAACCAGGAGCTGGTGCTGATTGCAAGACTCGACGGGGATACGGAGCGCGCCCAGGCTCTCGCGTACCTCAAGTCCGTCGCAGAATTGGCGCGGATCCCCGAGGCCAAGCTTCTTACGGAGACGCCGAACGATGAGCCGCCGGAGCTCGCACCATCGATCACGGTCTTCGTCCTCCGTCTACCGGCGAACGTGTCGGATCTCAGAGAGCGGGCAACACGAGCAGCGTCGCCGTGTCTTTTCGCGCTCGATTCGGGCCGGGAGAGCGCCCTCGCGTGACGCGGATCTCACTCTCGGCCCGCGAGCAATTCGACATGCCTCTTCGAAGCCGCGATTGGCCCATGGGACCCGGGCTAGAATGCCCTGCTTCGCCGAGGCCTAGCTATCCGGTCGGGAGTTGAATCCAACCCTTGGTATCGATCTCAACCTGCGATGAGCGGAAGCAAGGCAGTTGCGAAGCTGAGCACCAAGAAGAAACCGCACATGTCGGTCACCGTCGTCAGGATCGGGCCTGACGCGAGCGCGGGGTCGAACTGCATGCTGCGTAGGAACAGGGGCACCAGACCTCCGAGCGAGACGGAGACGATGGTATTGACCGCCAACGCAAGGCCGATGACGAGGCTCAAGTAGATATTGCCTTTCCAAAAGTATGCTGCGAGACCGAGGAGCGTACCCAATACGAGCGAGTTGATGAGACCGACCGTAAGCTCTTTGCTCCAAACGCGGAATGCATCGGACGGACGAATGAGCCCCAGCGTGATCTCGCGCATACTGACGGCGATCGCCTGATTCCCCGAGCAGCCGCTCATGTCGGAGATGATCGGAAGGAACACGGCGAGCACGATCACCGCCGCGAGCGTCTCTTGATAGAGCGCAATGACGCTTGCGGCCACGATGTTGAGCACGATGTTGATGCTGAGCCAGGACAATCGGTGCCAGGCGCGGGTGAGAGTCGGCATCGTGCGAAGCTCTTCCCCGCCAACGATGCCCTGCGCCTTGAGGTGATCGCTCGCCTCGCGCTCGCCCACCGCTTCCGCGACGTCCGCGTGACGCACGACGCCGACGAGCCGACCCGCGCGATCGGTCACGGGAACGCCGCGGTAGGCGCGCGTGGCGAAGAAATCGCGAAGAGTGGCGAGCGGGGCTTGCACCGGGACGACTTCCATGGCCGTGCTCATGATCTGCTCGACCGGGGTTCGCTCCGAGGTCAGCACCAAGTCTCGCAACCTCAGCACGCCTTTAAGGATGCCGGTCGTGTCGGTGACGTAGATGTACTGCACGTCGTGGCGCTGATAACGCTCCGTGTTCCGGCGAAGATCTTCGAGCACCTCTCCCACCGTGACCTCGTGAGGGAAACTGAGATACTCCGTAATCATGATCGCGCCGGCGGTACCCTCCGGGTACTGCGCAAGACGCTCCGCGTCCGCTGCCTCGGCGGGAGGCATCTGCTCCAAGATCGCTTGGGCTTCATCGTCCGGAAGGTTCGATATGAGGTCGGCCTGCTCGTTGCTCGGTAGCTGCGCGACAATTTCCGCCGCCTTCTCCGAATCGAGCTCACCCAACACGTCCGTGGCCTGAGCCTCCGGGATGCTCTCCATTAGGGCGCCGCTGGTCGCGGGCTCCAACATCTCGAGGAGGCGCGCGCTCTCTTCGTTGCCGAGCAAGCTCATGACACGTGGCAGATCTTCCGAAGGGACCGTGTCCACGAAGGCTTGTGCGGCAGGGCGATCTTGCGCGTTGATGAGGCTTCGCAACATCTCCCATGGAGGCGCCGGATCCTCGGTTGAATCGTCGGTCTGGGTCATCGCCGGCAGCTATCACCAAGCGGTGGGGAAGTCACGGCTCCGAACGAGTCGCTACCCGCGCAAGCTCTCGGTGGCCCTCCAGGCCTCGGGGGATTCGATCAGGATGGAGCCCGGCCGCTGTTGCTTGGCCCGATACATGAGGGCGTCTGCTTCTCTCAGCAGGTCGTCCGAGCTCGCGGTTCCTCCCGAAAAGACGACGGCGCCAATGCTGGCCGTGACTCCGACTTCCGCAGCGCTGCGAAGGCTACCTAGCGCAGCCGAGAGTGCCGTCTGAATACGCTCTAGAGCCAGTGTCGCTTGCGCTTCATCGGTCTCGCTGAGAACGATCGCGAACTCATCTCCGCCGAGCCTTCCGGTGGCGTCGTTGGACCTCAACGTAGTGGCGAGCTTCAGGCCGACCTCTCGCAAGACTAGGTCGCCGGTGGCATGGCCAAAGCGATCGTTGATCGTCTTGAAGCGGTCGAGGTCCAAGTACGCCAGCGTGAACGCGCGACCCGTACGCTGAGACCTCGAACGCTCGCGCTCGAGTAGCTCCGCGAATGCCCGTAGATTGTAGAGACCCGTCTGAGCGTCGGTCCTAGCAAGCGCGCGCTCTCGGTCGAGCAGGGCTCGAACGCGTTGGAGCACAAGCGCCGCAAAGATGAAGATGATCAGTCGGGCGATAGCATTCCAAACGCCAATAGCCGGATGGCTGTACACATGGCTCGATACGTCGGCGGAATACCAGAGGACGGCCGAAAGCAGGGCAGCGACCAACGAAGCGCTCAGGCTCGCCCGCCAAGCCAGAAGCCCCACGGGCAAGAGATAGAAGACGGAGAAGGAGATCTCGTGACCGGTCCAGTAGTCGAGCGCCGCGATCACCGCGATGCCGGCGAACGCGAGTGTCAAGATTGTCTTCATGCCCCTCCCCGGGCCTGGATTCTACGCTGGTTGCGCGAGGGGTTGCGACCTTTTGACCCAGGGGGGGTCAGACGCGACAGGCCTGCTGCCACAGCGAAGTCACTGGCATCGTGGCGCAGTCATTTCGCCACCCTTTCACCAAGATGCAATGCCTGCGCCCCCCCGCCCGAGAAACCCCAGAAAAAATGACGCCCGCACTCGGCATGGTCCTTGCTTTCTCTTCAAAAAGGAGCTGTGCTGTCATGCGTTACGTGAGTCGGTGTGTTTGTGTGCTTGCGCTAGGCGTCGTGACCATCATCGGCTGCACGACTGATAGCCCGCTGGCCCCTCCACCAGAGTGCACGGGCTTCGAGGCCCGGCGTGAGGCTTTCTTCGATGCAACCATCGAGGCCGACACGCAGAATACGTACTCCGAGATCATGCGCCTTGCGAAGGGAGTCGCACCGGACGAGTCCAAGATCCAGTTCGACCTCGATCGATTGGTCAGCCGCGAAGACACCTCGGATTTCAAGCTCCCGGCCCTGCTCTGGATGATGTACGAGTACTCCGACTCGGAGCTGTTGAGCGCCGAGATTCTGGCGAACGTAAGGAGCACGCTCCTTCAGCACAAGTTCTGGCCGGATGAGCGGCTCAACGAGCCGGATCCGGAAAAGACCGACAGCATGGTCTACGTCACGGAGAACCATTTCATCTTGTACGCCAGTAGCGGATACTTGGCGGGGCAGCTCTATCCGGACGAGGTGTTTGCCGCGAGCGGCGAAACGGGCGCCAAGAAGATGGAAACGTTCCGGCCTCGAGTCATGCGCTGGCTCGAGCTCCGCTACAAGTCCGGCTTTAGCGAATGGCTTTCGAACGTTTACTACGACGAGGACATCCCGGGCCTCGTCGCCTTGGTCGAGCTTGCTGAGGACGAGGAGATCAGCACGCTGGCGAAGATGGTGCTGGACTTGATCGCTGCGGACATGGCCCTGAACCAGTACGCGGGGGCGTTCGGGAGCACCCACGGACGAACCTACGAGCAGAAGATGGGTGGCTCTCGCGACAGCACCCGCTCGACGTTCAAGCTGCTGTTCGATCTCAACGAGTTCAGCCCGGGGAACATGAGCTCGTCGGCGCTCGCGCTGAGCACGAAGTACCAGCCGCCGTGCGTGGTCTACGATATCGCGCGTGATGTCGATAGAGAAGAGATGGAAAACCGCCAGCGGATGGGCATCAAGCTCGAACAAGCCGAAAGCTGGGGCCTCGATACCGGACGATTCGAGGATGGCATGACGTTCATGACGCTCGAGGCTTACACGCACCCGCTCACGATTGGCCTCTGGGTCGACATGCTCAATGCCTACGGGTGGTGGGCGCACGATGACTATAGGCTCTTCGAGCCCTTCCGCACCGTGCTCGAGGACGAGGAGACACGGCTGGCGCTCGCCGAGGCCACCGAGAAGGACATCACCCGGAACATGCGTCCTGAGGTGAACATCTACACCTACCGGACCCCGAGCTACATGCTCAGCACCGCACAGGACTGGCGCAAAGGCTACGGCGGAGATCAGCAATCGATCTGGCAAGCCACCTTGGGGATGGATGCGGTGGCCTTCACGACACATCCGGCGAAGGAGGACTGGGGTGGTGATACGCCGCGCTATTGGACTGGGTACGGAACGATGCCGCGCGCGATTCAGGTGAAGAACGTCGTCCTCTCGCTCTACGACGTCGACATCACAGCCGTGATTTACGTCCCCGATCAGCCGCTCTATAGCCATGCGTTTCTCGACAAGAGCCAGTTCGACGAAGCCTACAAAGAGGGAGGCTGGTTCTTCGCGCGCTATGGGGATGGATACCTCGCGCTCTGGACCTCCGATCCGGACGCGGATTGGGAAACAAACGACGACCCGGAACACCAGGATCTCGGAGACCACGAGATCATCGCGCAGGGCGGGAAGACGGTTTGGATTTGCGAGCTCGGGAGCGCCTCCGAATACGCTGACTTCGCAGCCTTCAAGGGTGCGATCCTAGCTGCTACGCTGAACGTCGACGCCGAAGCCCTGACCGTCGACTACGAGTCTCCGTCTCAGCGGCGCCTCGTCATGGCCTGGGATGGGCCGCTGACGCAGGACGGCATACCGGTCGAAGTGAGCGACTATCCCCGCTACGCAAACCCATACAGCGCGTCTCCTTTCCGCGATGACGTCATCTCGTTCGAGTACAAGCACCCGTCGGGCGAGTACCAGAGCACGACCCTGGTCCTCGACTTTGCGAATCGGACGCGTGAAGTTAGCCACTTCCTAGACTAGGAGGAACCGTGAAGCGACTTCTCATCTTGAATTATTGCGCAGTCGCAATTGGACTGCTCATGGCCGCCTCGAGCTGCACGAGCACCGCGACCTGCAGCGGCTACTACGACTGTTGCGACGCAACGGTTCCCGCGGCTGAGTGCTATGCCAGGCGGCGCGATCCGGAATCCGAGCAAGTGGACCTTGCCAAGAAGATCGCGCTTCGGTACATCGACGGTCATCCCATCGAGCAAGAGTTCTGGGGCTGGAAATCGGGCGTCTTGATGTTCGCGCTGACCGAGCTCTATCGGGTGACCGGCGACCCGGGTCTTCATGCCTATTACCAATCGTGGTTGGACTATGGGATCGAGCAGGGCTACCAGATCTACTGGAGCGATAGCTGCCCGCCGGCCATCACCGCGATCGCGTTGCTCGCTGAGAACTCGACGGCCGCCTATCAGCAGGTCGTCGACGACACACTCGAGTATCTCGATACTGTCGCGCCGCGGACCGCAGAGGGAGGGATCAGCCACAACGGCATCGTCGGGGGGACGTCTGTCTGGATCGACAGCCTCTTCATGTTTGGGATGGTATTGAATCGTTGGGGCGAGCTCGACGATCCCGCTCGCCTCGACCTGATGTCTGATCAGATTCAGATCTTCTCGGACATATTGCAGGACGACGGCGGTTTCATGCGGCACGCGCAGGACTGGCCCCCCTATGATGAGAGTGTCTACTGGGCGCGCGGCAATGGTTGGGTGGCGGCATCCCTTGCGGACTACCTGCGCATCCGGGTCGAGCGAAACCAAACCGACCCCGACGTGGAGCAGGTGTTCCGCGATCAGATCGAAGCGATCATTGGAGCGCAACAGCAACCGAGCGGCCTGTGGCTGACCGTGATGAGCCACCCCGAGGAGCCCGACAATTATCTCGAAACCAGTGCGAGCGCGTTGTTCGCATACGGCATTGCGCGCGCCTACCGCTATGGGATCCTCGGGGATCAGGAACGGAAGGTTGCGCAAAAGGCCGTCGAAGGCCTCAAGCAGAGGATCAGCGACGATGGCGATGGACCCGTCGTCACCGGGGTTTCGCTCGCCACCGACCCCTGGTCGCTCCAGGAGTACCTTGACGTGGCCACCAAGGAGGACGTGAATTACGGGGTCGGGGCGGTGATCCTCGCCCTGCTGGAGACTTCGGGCCTACCCGAGTGAGCACCTAGTCTCCCAAGGGCCGAGGCCCCATTCCCAAGCCCTCCCGCCTCTTGCTCGACAGCAGTCAGGCCCCGGCCGATTCACCTGGCGCACCAAAGCGCTAAGCGCCCTACCTTTCGCGATCCGCGTTCGACAGCGGTCATTCTCGCGAATCGTTTCCCCAAGTCGCGGGTGAGGAGGATTAGTGCAAAGTCGATGCTTCGGCGCAGGGCCAACTGAGAGGCGGAATCGATTCCGCATCGACTGGTGGGATTCACCAACCATCAGGAGACAGCCTCTTAGGAAGGGGACGGGTCCTGGAAACCACCCCCCGATTCGAACCACCGAAAACCAAATCAAATCATGCGCTTCGGATCTAGGAATGCAGCCTATTGACAGAGTCTAATTTTAGACTAAGTCTAACACATGGAGTCAGACGACGCGCAGCGGCTCGAGAGGAGCGGCATCAGGCCCTCGGCGCAACGGTTGGCGATTGCGCGCTACGTGCTTCACGCAGATACGCACCCCTGCGCGGACGAGGTCTGGAGCCGGGTGCGGCAGTCGTTCCCCATGGTCTCCCGGGCAACCGTCTACAACACCCTGAACCTGTTTGTGGCAAAGGGACTTTTGCGTGAGCTCGTTCTGACCGAAGGGCGCCTCGTATTCGATCCAAACACCGACAAGCACCACCACTTCATCGATGAAAGCAGTGGGAGGATTTACGACCTTCCCTGGGAGCTCGTGAAGGTGTCGCGGGTCGAGCAAATCGAGGGCTTCGACATCAAAGATTACCAGGTGCTGCTTCGCGGCACCAAGGAGGACAGATGAAAACCGTAGGTGACTTATTTCCCGACTTCGAGCTTCAGGCTTCCGTCAGCACCGCGCCCGGAAAGGAGTTCGAGGAGGTCACAAACCAATCTCATGCCGGCCGGTGGCGCGTCATCTTCTTTTGGCCGATGGACTTCACGTTCGTCTGCCCCACGGAGATTGCCGAGTTCGGGCGCAAGAATGCTGCGTTCGCGGAGCGCAACGCCCAGGTTCTAGGCGCCAGTACCGACACGCACTACGTCCACTTGGCGTGGCGCAACGATCATCCCGACCTGAAAGACCTGCCCTTCCCGATGCTCGCCGACACGAAGCGGGAGCTGTCGACCGAGCTCGGCATCCTGCACAAAGAGGCTGGTGTCTGCCTGAGGGCGACTTATATCGTCGACCCCGAGGGCGTCATCCGATTCGTCAGCGTCAATGACCTTTCGGTAGGCCGCAACGTCGACGAGGTGCTCCGGGTGCTCGACGCGCTCCAGACCGGGGAGCTGACCGCTTGCGGTTGGAACCGCGGTGAGCCTACCCTCGATGCAGCCTGACCATCCGACAACCCACAAAGGAATACACGATGGACCTCAACACCGGAATCGCACCCGCAGAGCGTGAAGAGTTGGCCGGCGAGCTTTCGAAGCTTCTCGCCGACAGCTATACGCTCTACCTCAAGACCCACAACTTCCATTGGAACGTCACTGGGCCGATGTTCCAGACGCTCCACCTCATGTTCGAGCAGCAGTACACCGAGCTCGCGATGGCGGTCGACCTGCTTGCCGAGCGGATTCGCGCGCTCGGCGTGCATGCTCCGGGAAGTTATGCCGCGTTTGGTCGTCTATCGAGCGTCGCGGACACGGACGGCGTGCCCAAGGCGCTCGATATGGTGAAGCTGCTCGTCGAGGCGCACGAGACCGTGATTCGAACCGCCCGCGGGGCGGTGCGCGCGGCCGAGAAGGCGGGTGACCAAGCGACCGCGGACCTCGGTACCCAACGCCTTCAGCTCCACGAGAAGACGGCCTGGATGCTCCGAAGCCTGCTCGAGGACTAAGGCGCGAATCTTCGGTCTTCGCCCCGCGCCAGCGACGAACATTGAGGTGAAGTGGGCGTACGGCCCGATCGATGCGGTGTTGAACATTCCTCGCATGCGGGCGTGCGAACCCGCATCGGGAGCATCCCTCCCGGCCGTTGCAACGCTGGAGCTGAAAAACGGAAATCCTACCGCTCAGGTGGCTTGCAACTATTCGATGCTAAATGTGTACTCTGCGCCCATGCGGGGCGCGGAGAACTTCGGAAAGTTGATCGCGATCAGTTTTCTATTGACGCAGACTTGAAAGGGTTTGCTGCCAGGTTTGGTGGTGGCGCCCGTGATCTCTCCCTTGCCTGAGATCACCATTTGAATCGAGATTCGGCTCATGTGCGTCGTTTTGATCTCCCTGAGTACGCATCCCTGAAAGATGTCGTTCACGTGTCTGTTCATGACATCGGAGACTTTGGTCGAGCTCAATAGCTGTTGACCTTCGTCGTTGGTGAGATCGCCCAATTCCGCGGGCTCGAGCATGGCTTCGACGTACGAGGGCAGCTCGCCCTTTGCCCGCTTCGCTTTGGATGCCGTGAAGCCGAGAGCCGTGTCGCCGCTGCTTGCCGTGCCCGGGGTTGGTAACGCTAGAGCGTAAACCGTGGCGGTGCCTGGAACGGCTCCGTTTGGCATGCTCGCTAGCGGTTCAGGGTTGCCCGAATTCGGTGAGCTCGTCGCGCAGCCGGAAACCGCGAGCGCAATCGCTGTACAAGACATGAAGAGACGCCTAGCGAGAACGCTCATCATCGTCGCGCCTGCTTCATTTTCTTGTCTTGCGCGCCGGCACGCTCCTTTGCGATTTTCGCACGCTCGTCCGCGTCCGGATGGGAAGCCTTGAGCGACTTCTTGCCGCTGTCGCCGCTGAGCTCTGCGAGCTTGCTGAACGCGCCTTCCATGGCGTGGTAGTCATAGCCGTGCTTGACCATGAAGTTGAACCCATACTCGTCTGAAGCTGATTCATCGCCCCGCGAAAACTTCGCGTTCAGAACGTCTTCGATGAACGCGCCAAGCTGGCTCTCCGCCAATAGCTCGCCACCCGAGCCCGTGTTGGCCGCCACGGCATTCTTGCCTGCCGCGACCGAGTAGGCCTTCTGGTATTGCTTCTTCGCGTGCTGGAGCTTCACGTGCCCGATTTCGTGACCGATGACACTGCGGACTTCGTCGTCCGTCATGATGATCATCAAACCAGCCATGACGCGAATGCTTCCATCGGGTGTCGCAAACGCATTGACATCCGATACGTTGTAAAGCTTGAAGTTGAGCTCGAGCCCGTCTTCTGACTCGAGTCCCTTCACGATCTTGTCGAAGCGCTGCGCCAACGGGTCGCCATGCTCGACGACTGGATTTTGCTCATCCATCGCCGCTACGGCTTGGAGTGACAGCTTCGCCATGTCTTCGTCGGAAAGCGTGGCAGCTCTTACAGCATGTTGTGCCGCGGTAACGTTGTGCTGTTTGAGCAACTTTCGTCCAAAATCCGCCTGTGCCCCTGCGGCGAACGAAAGTATGCAAACTGCGATCAGTATCTTCTTCATGGACGCGAACCCCCGGCGCTCAAGTTAGCAAGACGCGCGACCTCTTGGCATGGCTGCGCAGCTCTTCAGTATTGGTCCACGAAATGCCCGGTTTCAGACCCTCCGCTGGGGGCTTGTGAGGGTCATCCACCGGCTTTGCGGCCGCGGACAGCGAGCGCCTTGGCACTCAGCACAAAGGTTTTTCGGGGCCTGTCCAGCAAGTCGAAGCAGGCCTCGCGGCGCGGCGGATCCTGCGCCTGCAGATACTCCGAGTAGGAGGCTTCGATCAGAAGCTCATCCGTTTCCACCTAGCGCAGGTTTGCTCGCTCGCAAAGCTCGACGAGCTCGTTCGATCTTTGGAAAGGCATGCGGGCGTCGTCGGGAGCGCATGGATCGAAGCGAAGCGCTGCATCCCAGAATGTGCGGGTCATTGCGAATCCGTTTGCCTCGAACGTGCAAAATGACACCGAGCTGACGATGCCAGCGAAATCTGCGAAACGAGGCGCGAGCGCACGGGAGTACCTTCCGATGCACTGATCGTAGCCGTCCGCCGCCACCTCGAAACCCATGGCCTCTCTTGAGCACCGGCCGTCGCGGACGCCAAGGCGCACCGGTTCGAGAGGAGGCGGTGGACCCGGGACCGTCCCGCATGACTTCGAACGCGCCTGGCAAGGGCTGCCCACGGTTTGACCGAGGATTGTTCGAGACCGAAGGCCGCCGTGCGGCTGGCGCTCTCGTCCGATCGGCTCTAAGCGAATCCCATGAGCTTGCGCCGAACAGCCATCCTTGGCGCCGTTGCGACCTGCCTTCATCTGGCCTTGTCGCCGAGCGCGACCTCCCAGGAGCTCGACACGAGCTCCTGGGCCGATTCCTCAGCGCTTGCGCGCTTGGAGGGCGCCTATCGGTACGCGGGCACCCCCGCTGAAGACCATGCCAAGATCGATGCGTCCGTTCAGGCGGCCGTGAGCAGCCTCGGGTGGCTCGGCCGAAAGGTCGCCTCCAGCAGGCTCGCGAATCACAAAGAGCTCCCAGAGCGAATCCTCATTGCGCGCAGGGGAGATGACGTTTCGATCACCATGGGCAAGTACGACGCCGTTGCGGCTCTCGACGGTTCGCCGAAAGAGCTGGTTGCTCCCAACGGGCGCGATGCGAAGCTCTCGTATCGGGTGACTAGGGACGAGATTCTTCAATTTTTCGTGTTCGAGCATGCGAAGCGACAATCGACCTATCGCCTCGATGGCGAGGGCAGGTTGGTGATGTCGGTCTTCATGACGAGTGAGAAGCTCGCATCCCCGATCGCCTACGAGCTCGTCTATGAGACGGACGATCAGGCCGAACGCGGCACTCGCTCGTAGGCGCATGTGACACGCATGAATCGGGGTGAGCGTCTTTGAAGCGCGACGGACTCAGTCGGTGTGAAACCGATAGCGGGCACCCATTCGTGTGGACGCAAAGGGCGGAAAGCGCAGATCTTCGAGATAGCTCTCCAGGCAGTTTTTGAAGCGGCGACGGCCAGGCTCGATCGTCGTGCCTACGACCATTCCGTCTTTTCCGCGGATGGCGAGATCGATCGTGACCGTCCCGAGCGCGTTCCCGCGCTGGAGCTCTCTTGCGATGCACTCGTCGTACATTTCGTCGAGATGCTCGTCCATGAACCGGGCGATCTCCTCCCCAGTCAGCTGCCCTTCGCCACCTCCGGCGGTGGCATCGCCGAGCTCGACCGGGAGTGCCATGGCTTCCTCGTAGGACATCATCTTGATGTCGCGACGCGGGGGCTTCTTGTCTGCCGACTCCTCTTCGTCGACCTCTACCTCGGGATCCCAGATCTCCAGGTCGACCTCCTCGTCGGAGGCCACCTCTATGACAGGCGGCTCGCCACTGAGGTCTGCCCCGCCGCTTCTGACCGCGGTGGTTCCCTGAGACTGCTTCGCGCCGCAAGCGGCGCCAATCAAAGTCAGCCCGACCAAGCCGATCGCCCGCATCGAAACCCAGCCCATCGACCAAACAGTCTAGCCTCTAGCCAAGGCCTGCTGCACGCGCGATTGCTGGGCTCGCCGAGCCTTGGAAAATTCAAAAGATCGTCAACTCAGCGTGGGCCGGAGCAGGACCACTCGGTACATCCCTCCGAAAATGCTCGGCTCGTCGTGCACGATTTCGCACGGCAATCCGGAGATGATATCCCCAAGCCGTCGGTTGATGTCGGTGCCGAGCAAGGTCGAGAATGCGTTCGCGATCCTACGGTCCCGGGCGGCTCTGCTATCGTCGGCCAAGAACTTGTCGAACACGACGATTCGGCCCCTGGGACGCAGCACCCGAATCGCCTCCTCCATGCACCGGGAAGGGTCGGGAACGACGCTCAAAACGAGATTGAGAATGACCGCATCAAACGCGTCATCCTGGAGCGGGAGCGCTTGCGCATCGCCGATCAGGAGCTGGACGTTGCAGCCCTCGATGGGAAGCTTTCGTTCAGCCTGGGCAAGCATGGCCTCGCTGAGGTCGACTCCGACGCCGTCCACCCCGTTGGGAAGGTGAAGGAGGTCGCTGCCAGTACCGATGCCGACCAGGCACAGTCGTTCGCCTGCTCTGAGACCAAGCAACTCCATGGCTCGCTTTCGGCCCTGGACAAAGAACCGTTGGAGCACCAGGTCATAGATCGGCGCCCAAAGCGTGTACACGAACCGATTCCACTGATAGTTCATTTCCATAGGCGAGACACGGCGCAAAGCAACCAGCCGAAAACGGATAGCAGAAAAAGGCGTCGCCTTCGCGCTGCGCAGCGGTCAGCAGAATCCGGCCGCTCTCTCGGCTCTAGGCTCTACGCTAGGCCTGGCCCTCGAGTCGGGCGAGCACCTCATCGGTGAGCCGTGGAATGACGTCGAGCGCACCCATGTTTTCCCGCACCTGCTCGACCCGGCTTGCACCGGTGATGACCGTCGAGACTCGGGGGTTCGTTGCGCACCAGGCGATCGCGAGCTGCGCCGCTGTGCACCCGAGATCTTCGGCGACCTCGAGCACACGGCGGATCTTGCCTTCATTCGCTGGAGTCAGGATGTACTCTCGTAGCCACTCGTAACCCGGCAAGGCGGCGCGGCTCTCATCGGGAGCCCCGTTGAGGTATTTTCCGGTGAGGGC
>Ga0209536_100008354_pt1 | contig 15536 bp, 10 predicted proteins | sample DeeMarSeWOR28_12_FD_187461 | JGI IMG/M metagenome (GOLD analysis project Ga0209536, IMG submission 187461) | Marine sediment microbial communities from White Oak River estuary, North Carolina - WOR-2-8_12 (SPAdes) (version 2) | ecosystem: Environmental > Aquatic > Marine > Intertidal zone >...
GGGACCCGTCGGTACGGCCCTTCATGGCGCGACAAGACCCACCTCCAGCCCACTCGCTGTGCCGCGCATCCCGACCAAGCCTCCTCGGGGTGGACAGCGTCCGCGACAGCGTCAGCGTCCGTGTCAGCGTCGGCGAAATGTGCGTTTCCGCGGTAGGGTTCGCAAGCGCGCGAGGCGGCTTATGGCAGGCGGTAGCGCGAGCCCGAAGGGTGGAGGTGGGCGGGTTGGATTCTAGTACACCGACGTGACGCGCAGCGGATCGAGGCCTGCGCGCACCACACTGAGTACTGGGTGCAGAGGATCGGGAAAACGCCTGGCGCCTCAGTTATCGATGAAGCTGCGGAGCTGCTTGCTTCGGCTCGGGTGACGCAGCTTTCTCAGCGCTTTGGCTTCGATCTGGCGGATGCGCTCGCGGGTGACCTCGAAGTCCTGGCCGACCTCTTCGAGCGTGTGGTCGCTCTTTTCGCCGATGCCAAAGCGCATCCGGAGGACCTTCTCCTCGCGCGGCGTGAGAGTCTTCAGGACGCGGCGCGTTTGATCCTCGAGGTTGCCGCCGATGACGGCCTCCACGGGCGACACCGCGTTCTTGTCCTCGATGAAGTCTCCGAGGTGGCTGTCTTCCTCTTCGCCGATGGGGGTCTCGAGGCTGATCGGCTCCTTGGCGATCTTCAGGACCTTGCGGACCTTCTCGAGCGGCATCTCCATGCGCTCGGCGATCTCCTCGGGGTCGGGCTCGCGCCCGAGCTCCTGCACCAGGTACCGCGAGGTCCGGATCAGCTTGTTGATCGTCTCGATCATGTGGACCGGAATGCGGATTGTGCGGGCCTGATCGGCGATCGCACGGGTAATCGCCTGACGGATCCACCAGGTCGCATAGGTCGAGAACTTGTAGCCGCGACGGTACTCGAACTTGTCGACGGCCTTCATCAAACCGATGTTGCCCTCCTGAATCAAGTCGAGGAACTGCAGGCCGCGATTCGTGTACTTCTTCGCGATCGAAACGACGAGGCGCAGGTTGGCTTCGACGAGCTCGGCTTTGGCACGCTCGGTCTGCCGCTCGCCTTCGGCAAGCGCGCGATAGGTCTCGCGTAGATTCTCCACGGGCTGGCCCATGTCTTCTTCGACATCGACGATGGCCTTTTGCGCGTCACGGATGTTCTCCTCGGAAAGCAGAATCTGCTCTTCGGAGCCGTACTTGCGCAAGACCCGCTTCTCCACCGACTTGCTCTCCTGCATGTCGCGGACGACGCGCTTCATGTCCTCGTACTTCAGCCCACCGACGCGCGCCTCCGCCTCGTTCATCTCGCGCTCGGCTCGCTCGACGCGCCGGATGTAACCCTTGATGCGCCCGACGACTCTGTCGATCTGCTTCTTGGTGAGATTGAGCTCGCGTAGGAGTGCGATGCGTTCGTCGAGGTGCTTGTCGATCTGGGCGTTGTATTGCTTCTTGCTTCGCTCGGAAACGCGTCGCTTCGTGTCGAGCTCGCTTTTCACCTTCGACATGGACGACTCGATGCGCTTGACCTTGTCGAACACCTTGAGTGCGCGAACCTTCGCGGCCTCGAAGTCGACCTCTTCTTCCTTGTCGAGGTCCCGAACGACGTCTTTGACGCGCAGCTTGCCCCTTCGGAGGCTCTCGCCGATCTCCAGAATTTCTGCGACCCCCACGCGGGAGTTGAGAATCACGTTGAAGATCTTGTCTTCGCCTTCTTCGATCCGCTTGGCGATTTCGACTTCGCCCTCGCGCGTGAGAAGCGATACCGAGCCCATCTTCCGGAGGTACATGCGAACGGGGTCGTTCGACTTCTGGGCGTAGCCATCATCTGCGGGGGGCGGAATGGTAGACGGGCGGCGTGCCGAGCTACGGGTTGCTGCAACGGGAACTTCGCTCGTTCGGCTTTGCCCCTCCGGGGCGCCGTCGACCACGTCGATGTCTTCGCTCCTGAGCCACACCATGAGGTCGTCGATCTGGTCGGACGTCACCATGTCGGGCGGCAATGCTTCGTTGAGCTCGTCGTATGTCAGGTGCCCTTGCGCCCGGCCGCGCTCGAGAAGCACTTGCACCTCCTTGCGCTCCCGGCCCTTGAGCTTGGGAACGACGCGCGACACCGGTTCGGACTTGAACCTGGATTCCGTTGATCCCCCGCTACGTGCTGAGCTCTTGCCAGTCATCTTTACCTCTGCTTCGCGTTCGCTTTGAGCTTGTGCGCGCTGCGCGTCAGCGCGACAAACTCGCGGGTGAGCCCTGCCGCCAATGCGTCATCGCCAACTCGGCGTGCTTCGACGATGCGCTGTTGGAGGCGGGGCAACTCTTGTTCGATGTTCTTGCGTTCGAGAACTGGCAAGCCGTCGTCGAGAATTCGACGCGCGTCATCGAGGCTGTGCTCTTGCACCGCCAACTTCGCTTCCAACCACGGCCTGAGTCGGTTGTCATCCAACTCATCGAGCAAGGCCGTGACGTCGAGCGATCCCTGCCTATCCACCATCCGCAAGATGGAATCAAAGATGGCGCGAAGATCAGGGCTCGTCAAAAGGTGCGGCAGCTTATGCACGCCTTCGTGATGCACCAACGCCGGTTGATCGATCAGAGCCGAAATCAACTTCGACTGTAACTCCGACACCGGCGGTGCAATATCCTGCTGCACTGCGTCACGACGTGCCGTGCCAGGCTGTTTGCTTCGACCGAGTCCGCGACGAAGCTCGCGCTTCACCAAACTCACGTCTGCGATGCTGAATTTGCGTGCCACGCGCTCGACGTACAGGCCGCGTTCGATCGGGCTCTCGACCGCGGCAAGAATCGGACCAAGTTTCGCGATCGCATCGGCTTTCGCATGAGGATTCGGCTCCACTGCGCCGGCGGCATCGTCGATTAAATGTTCGATTATGGTAGGCGCGCTCACGATTCGCTTGCGCAAAGAGTCGGCGCCCTGCTCTCTCAGGAAGCTATCCGGATCGGCGCCTTGTGGAAGGCTCACGACGTGCGCGTACAACCCCGCCTTGCTCACCACGCCGTAGGCCTCACGAACCGCCTTGCGACCGGCATGGTCCCCGTCGAACAGCAGCGTGACCTTCTGCGCGAAGCGCTTGATCAACTTCGCGTGTGCATCGGTGAAGGCGGTTCCCATGGGCGCCAACGCGTTTTGGAAGCCCGCTTGGTGAAGCGCGACCAAGTCGAAGTTGCCCTCGCACAACACGACCGCATCTTCGCGGCGAATCTCCACTCGACCTTCGTGCAACCCGTAGAGAACTTCCCCCTTGTGGTAGAGCGGATTCTCCGGACTGTTGAGGTACTTCGCGGGCGGCTCCTTCTGCTGCTCCATCGAAGGCACCGGCGCCAACGCACGACCGCTGAACGCGACGACGCGTCCGTGCACGTCGGTTACCGGAAACATCAAACGATGACGAAAGCGATCGTAGTGCCCGCGCCCCGAACGGCGCGGGACGATCAGACCGACCGCTTCTGCATCCGCAGGCGATGCTCCAGCGCGCTCGAGAAATCGCGCGAGTGAATCCCAACCGTGCGGCGCATAACCGAGACGAAATCTGCGTGCCGACTCCTCCGAGATGCCGCGGTCGAGATACTCGGCGCGTGCAACGGCTCGGTCCGGATGCTCCAGAAGCTGTGAAGCGTAGTACTCGGTCGCCTGTTCCATCAACGAGGCGAGACGCTCGGTCTGCTTCTTGTTGCGCTGAAACTCGGCCTCGCGCTGCGGGTCGTAGACCGGAAGCTGAACCCCCGTCTGTTCTGCGAGGTCGCGCGCCACCTCGGGGAAGGTTTTGCCCTCCACATGCATCAAGAACGAAAAGATGTCGCCGGACGCCTTGCAGCCAAAGCAGTGATAGAATCCACGGTTGGGGTGCACGTAGAAGGAAGGCGTCTTCTCGTTGTGGAACGGGCACAGGCCCTTGAGGCTATTGCCGGACTTCTTGAGCGCGACGTAGTTGCCGATGACCTCTGCGATGGGCGCGCGCGCGCGGATCTCAGCAATCGTGTCTTCGGAAATCACCGCCGCGTCTCACCCATGCTCACCCGCTCCGAGGGCTCGGGCGGAGTGTAGGCTTCGCCTGGTCCTTGGCAAGCGCTGCCAGGCGCTGTAGTTGTGGCGCAATGCATCATGCGCGCGCATCGTGGCAACGGATCCTCGGCGTGTACGGGCTCGTGTGCGTGGTGGTATTTGGCGTGACCCGACTCCAGCCGATCGCGGGTGTGGGTCGGTACGTCCACCTCCTCGTTGCCGCGATCTTCCTGCTGACGGCCGTTCGCCTCACACGGCACGATCCGGTGCACTACGGCTTGGCCCTGGGCGGACTTCTGACGCCCTCCGAGGACACGCGACCCGTCGGACCCTTCGGAGTGGTGGATCTCGCGCGTGCGCTCGCCGCAGCAATCCCCTCTGCCGTCACCGAGCTCGGAGCCGCTCTCGCAGTCGGCGCGATCGTGTTTCCGCTGTACGCGGCCGGCTACCATTGGTGGTGGGAGCCCTCCCGCGGATTCGAGCTCGTGCTGCCGCCGAGCTTCTTCAGCCTCGCGTTGGCACAACTCATCGTGGTCGCGCTTCCCGAGGAAGCTTTCTTTCGCGGATACCTGCAAACGGCACTGACGGACTTCGTCGAGACGCGTGTGCGCGTGCTCGGCGTCCAGCTCGCGCCGGCCGCGTGGCTTCTGCAGGGGGCGTTGTTCGCGCTCGTGCATTTCGTCGTGGAGCCCCACCCTGCCCGCCTCGCGGTGTTTTTCCCCGGATTGCTGTTCGGATGGCTTCGCGCGTGGCGCGGAGGTGTCGGTGCGGCCGTCGCACTCCACGCGATGAGCAACCTTTATTCCGAGATTCTGGCGCGGAGTTGGCTATAACTGCGAGATGCAGGCCGCACCGCCAGCGCCCACGGTTCTCGAGGCCACCGTTCGGCAAGCACTCGCCGAAGACATCGATCGTGGGGACGTCACGACCGAAGCCTGCGTCTCGCCCACGACGATGGGAGCAGCGATACTCCATGCCCGAGAGCGAGTGGCGCTCTGCGGGCTGCCCGTCCTCGAGGAGGTCTATCGACAAGTGGACCCCTTGGTCGACGTCGACCCGATGGCCGCCGACGGAGACATCGTGGAATCCGGTGCTCCGATCGCGACGCTCACCGGACCTGCCGTTTCGATTCTGCTCGGCGAGCGCGTGGCACTGAACTTCATGCAACGGCTAACGGGCGTCTCGACCCTGACGCGCCGGTTCGTCGACGCCCTCCCGGACGGCTCGGCCACCCGCATCGCCGACACGCGCAAGACGACCCCGGGCCTGCGTGCGCTCGAACGCTACGCGGTGCGTTGTGGTGGCGGCTTCAATCACCGGGCGGATCTCGGCGCTGCGGTTCTCATCAAGGACAATCACATCGCCGCGGCGGGCGGGTGCCGCCGGGCGATCGAGCGTGCCAAGGCGTACGCTCCGCACACCTGTCGTATCGAATGCGAGGTCGACACCCACGAGCAGCTCGAAGAGGCGCTCGCCGCCGGGGCGGACATCGTCATGCTCGACAACTTCGACGACGAAGCCGTGGCGCGCGCCATCGCGACGGTGGATGGGCAGGCGATCGTAGAGGTTTCCGGCGGGATTACACTCGAGCGGGTGAGCGCGCTGGCGAGACTTGGAGTCGACGTGATCAGCGTGGGCGCATTGACGCACTCGGCGCCCTCATGCGACCTCGGCCTCGACTGGAGTTGAGCCGTGGTCGAAGATCTGAATCCCGAGCGACTCCAGAGCCTCTTGACCGGCGAATGGGGACGTTCGCTGACCGTGCTGGGCAGCACCGAATCGACGATGGACGACGCATCGGCGGCAGCTCGCTCCGGCGCGCCCGACGGCCATGTCGTGCTCGCCGACCAGCAAACTCGCGGCCGCGGGGCTCACGGCAGGGTCTGGGAATCGCCACCAGGAACCGACCTCTACTTCTCCGTCGTCGCCCGCCCGAAGGTGGAGCCGAGCGCGATGGCGCTGGTGACCCTGGCGACGGGCTTGGCCGTCCGTGAGGTGGCCGCGGCATGGGTTCCAGCCGGCCGCGTGCAGGTCAAATGGCCGAACGACGTCTGGATCGAGCGTCGCAAGTGCGCTGGCATTCTGGTCGAAAGCCGCATGCTCGGGTCGGAGGTCGACGCCGTGATCATCGGCGTCGGACTCAACGTCAACCGCAGTCGATGGCCCGAGGCGCTTCGTGGCATTGCCACTTCGCTGCGGAGCGAGCGGGACGAATGCGTGCCGCTCGACCGCGGCAAAGTGTTTGCAGCCGTCCTCGAGCACATCGAGCGCTGGGTTTCGCGCCTCATCCGAGACGGAGCGCCACCGCTGGTCGACGCGCTGCGGCCTCACCTCGCACTCGTTGGCGAGAGGGTGCGTTGGGAAGACGGTAGCGGGACTTTCGAGGGGATCGACAGGCGTGGTGCCGCTCGGGTTCGCACCGATGCGGGCGTCCTCACGCTACACGCGGCACGCATCGAGGCGGCAAGCGATTGAGCGCTCCGCTTGCGAGCTGCTGACGGAGACCCCAGATCTCGGCCATGGCGCATGCACGCGAGCTCGAGTGGCTGCGAAGCTCCGTCGGAGTGTTCTCCCCGCCCGATCGGACGTTGATCTCGATCGGCGGCGACGACGCGCGTACATGGCTCCAAGGACAGCTCACCAACCAATGTGAGGGCCTGAAGCCAGGCGAATCGGTCTATGGCTTCATCTTGAGCTTGAAAGGTCGCGTCATGGCCGACGCCTGGGCCTACTTCCACGATACCGGCGTTTGGCTCGAGGTGCCTAACACGGGGGTCGATGCGCTCATGGACCGGCTCGATCGGTACATCATCATGGAGGACGTCGACCTCGAGCATCGGCCCGGCCTGAGCGTCCTGACGGCGCAGGGACCAAGGAGCGACGAGGTCGTCACGCGAGCTTGGCCCTCCGATCGCCTGGGCGCCGGAGGCCTTGCTTGGCTCGTCGACCGGGCGGAGCTCGCTGTCGAGCTCGAGCGTGCTTCGGAACGAGCAGCTGCCGTCGGCGGTGGACGAATGAGCGAGGAGGCTTGGCGTGCTGTCCACGTCGCATTCGGTCGCCCCTTATTCGGCGTGGATTTCGGCGACTGGACGTATCCCCAAGAAACGGGTCTCACGGCCGCCGCCGTCTCGTTCAACAAGGGCTGCTACGTCGGGCAGGAGACCGTCGTCATGCTCCAGAACCGCGGGAAGGCGCCGAAGCTGCTGTGGCGGTGGGAAGTCGAGGGCTCGGCGCCCCCTGAGCCGAAAACCCCCATTACGAGAGGGGGTGCCCAGGTCGGCGAAGTGACGTCGTCGGCCGTGGTGGACGGTGCCACGCGGGCGCTCGGCTTTCTCAAGCGCGGCCAGGAGGCGGAGCGAGACGGCTTCGAGATCCAGGACCGAACCGCGCGCCCCATCGGCCCGGTGTCCGCCGGCCCGGCGTGATTGCGCGGCACGCATGACGCTACGGAACCCGGACAGCTGGCGCGCCGCGCCAACCGACCTTATACTCCCGCCGAGGGAATGACATGTTGAATCTGACCGATCGCGCCGCTGACAAAGTCAAAGAAATCCGGGACTCCGAGGGCCTCGCGGGCCAGGGGCTCCGAGTACGTGTGATCGGCGGTGGATGCGCTGGTTTTTCCTACGATTTGTTCTTCGAGGACGAGACATCGGACCTCGATCAGACCTTCGAGTCGCACGGGATTCCCATCTATGTCGACATGATGAGTGCCCAGTACCTCGAGGGGACGGAGATCGACTATGTCGAAGGCCTGCAGGGCGCCGGATTCAAGTTCGTGAATCCACAGGCGAAGCAGACCTGTGGTTGCGGCTCGAGCTTCGCGACCTAATTTCCCTTTTCATATCGAGCGGATAGGCAGATCTGCCAATTGATTGTCCAGATTCTGTCTAAATTTACTTGCGTTCCTGTCCAGGAAGTTCCATAACTTCCCTAGACAAGAGTTAGACATAAGCTCTTGACTTTCTCCCGTAACGTAACGTAACCAGACGCATACAGGAACCCATCATGCAGTCATCCGCCTCTCTCGATCGTTACATCCAACAAGTCCGCGCCATCCCCAAGCTGTCCCGCGAAGAGGAGCACGAGCTTGCGCTCCGGGTCGCGGAAGGCGACCAGGCCGCGGCCGACAAGTTGGTGGAAGCGAATCTTCGGTATGTGATCGCGATCGCACTCCAGTATCGACGCTACGGCGTGAAGCTCGGCGACCTCATTGCCGAGGGGAGTGTCGGCTTGGTCACCGCAGTGCGCAAGTTCGACCCGCACCGTGGCACGCGCTTCGTGACCTACGCGGGGTACTGGATCCGCGCCTTCGTGCTCGAGGCTGTGGTCCGCTCGAGCACGATGGTGGGCGCGGGCTCGGGACCATTCCGCTCGAAGCTGTTCTTCCGCTTGCGCCGCGAGCGCGCCCGCCTGTCGAACCTCATCGCCGATCCAGACGAGCTGACGGAACGGCTCGCGTCCGAGTTCGACACGACGAAGGCGAAGATGACCGAGCTCTTGAGGCGGCTCGACCAGCGGGAGATTTCGCTCGACGCGCCGGCGTACCACGACTCGGAGTCGACGCTCGTGGAGCTACTTCCCGGTTCCGCCGAGCCCCAAGATGCAGTCGTTGCACGGAGGCGCCGCCACAGCGGGATTCAGATGCGATTGGCTGGTGCGCTGTCCGTTCTCGATGACCGGGAGCGCCTCATCGTCGAGAAGCGCATTCTGAGCGATGACACGGCCTCGCTTGCGTCGTTGGGCCGCGAGCTCGGCGTGAGCCGCGAGCGGGCTCGCCAGCTCGAAGCGCGGGCGAAGCGCAAGCTGGCCGAAGAGCTGAAAGACCTGGCCCCGGCTGCCTGACCCGAAGAGTCGATGCGATGCATCGGCAACGGCGCTCCATCCTGCCTCTGTCGCGCACCTTGCCCATGACTGCACAGATGTAGGGTATTCGCTCACCTCCCGAGCATCGATGCGCTCTTCCCACAGGCGGGGTAGCATGTAGCGCAGGATGGGTTTCGACGAACGGGACATCACGGCGTTGCGTCGAGATGCCACGCACGAGCTGGGTCAAGACGATCTCGTCGAAGAACCCGCCGTGGCGGTGCCTCCTACGTTCCCGGGGCCACGAGAGCAGCGCGCCGCGCCGGAACGATTGGCGCTGCCCAAACCCGACCGCACCCGTCGCGCTCGCGCGTGGCTCGAAGAATGCGAGCGCGAGCTTCGAGGGCAGCCCGATGCTCGACGAGCCGCCCGTCTGCACTTCGAGATGGCGCGCACCTGCGAGACCGCGCTCGACGATGCGCGACGCGCCCTTCAACACCACCAGGCCGCACTCGAACACGCCCCGGACTACGTACCCGCGATCCGCGCTGCGCGGCGGCTTCTCATCGGAGCGCGCATGTTCGCCGAGGCACTTGCCTCGTTCGACGCGGAAGCGCGAGTCACCCGCCACCCGCGCGACAAAGCCACGTTGCTATTCCTGAAAGGGAGGCTGCTGGAGGACGTTCTGGGCAACCGCGAAGCCGCCGAAGACGCTTACCAAACGGCTCGCGCGCTCGACCGATCTCACGCAGCCATCCTAGGCGCCACGGAGCAACGCTCGTTCGCGAAGCAGAGCTGGAGCGAAGTCGACCGAAACCTCGCCGAGCTGGCCAACGCCGCCGCCTCCAATGACGCCCACCGAGCGGCGTTGATCATCAGGAGAGCGCAGCTGCTCGAGAGCCGGCAACACCGGCCGGAACAAGCCGCCGAGCTCTACGAGACCGCGCTTCAACTCGACGGCGGAGCGAGCATCGCGGTGCAAGCATTGAAGCGCCTCTACTATGGGCAGCGTAGATGGCGAGACTTGATCCGCACGCTCGAAGCCGATGCTCGGCTCGCGACCGACCCGGCTCTGAAAGCGTCCGCGCTGTACCGCGCAGCGCGGATCAACGCCGAGCACCTCGGTAACCGAGACGAGGCGATCCGTTTGCTCGAGCAGGCCCGAAGCTTGGGGCCGAGCGACCCGTTGATCCTCGCAGAGCTCGCGCGCCACTACGAGGCTGCGCAGCGGCTCCAAGCCTTGGTCGAGACGCTCGAGGCGCTCAGCGCTGGCACCGATGACCCCGCGGAGCGGCTGTCGTACACCCAGCGGATCGCGCGCTTGTATGAAGAAGAGCTCGGAGACGTGGACCAGGCCATCGCATGGCACGAGCGCGCCGTGCAATTGGACCCGACCTCCCTATCGAGCCTCCAGGCGCTGAGCCTTCTTTACCGAGTCCGTGGCGCGTGGCCGAAGCTGATCGACATGTGTTTGCAAGAGGCGCGGCACACCACTGACGCGCAGCGGCGGGCGGACTCCCATGCCCGAGCGGCCGAAATCTACGAAGCCAAGCTTCACGCGGTCGATGACGCCATCGAGCACTATCAGCGCGCACTCAACGCGATGCCGGAGCATGCTGCCGCTTTCAAAGCGTTAGCGCGACTTCTGTCCGACGTACACAAGCCCAAGGAGCTCATTCAACTGTACGAGAACGCGCTCGATAGGGCGACGGGTACGCGGGCGGTATCCTACTTGTTCAAAATTGCGCAGCTCTACGAGGACGTGCTCGAAGAGCACGCGCTCGCCGCCCAGACCTACAAACGCGTCCTTCAGCAAGATGCGAGCAACCTGGCGGCAGTCCACGCCTGGCAGCGGTCCGCTGCGCGCGCTCATCGCCCTCGCGAGCTGCTCGAAGCGCTCGACTACGAAATCGAGCTCACGGTCGAACGGGATCGCCTGGTCGCACTGCTCCACCGCGCTGGGGAAGTATTGGACGAGCAACTCGAGGATCGAGACGAGGCGATCACTCGTTATCGTCGAGCGCTCGACAAAGACCCACGTCATGTGCCCACGCTGTCGAGCCTCGGACGCCTCTACTACGCCGCCGGTCGCTGGAACGATCTACTCGACGTCTACGGCCAGGAGCTGCGTCTCACCGCTGCCAAGGCGCGACGTGTCGCGCTGCTGCAGAAGATGGCGGAGATCTCCCGAGATCGCCTCGGCGACGACGACGAGGCGATCCGCTATCATCGCGAGGCGATCAAGGTGGATCCGGGGCACGCTCCTTCACTTCAGGAGCTTGCACGACAGCTTCGCGAGCGCGGCGCATGGGAAGAGCTCGTCGATGTGCTCGAGTTGCAGCTTCGGAGCTCGGGTCCCGCCCGGGTGCGTGCTCGCGCCGCTTTCCTGCTCGGGCAAGTGTACGAGGAGCATCTTCGTGACCGGGCCAAGGCGCTCACGGCGTACGAGACTGCGGTATCGGCTCATGCCGGCTATCGGCCGGCGGTCGATGCGTTGGCGCGGGTGCGCGCGGAAGAGCAGGACTGGACACACCTCCTGTCCGACCTCGAGCGCGAGCTCAAGCTTGTCGAAGATCCGGCGCAGCGTATCGCGCTGTTCGCGCGCAAGGCACAAGTGCTCGAGCGGCAGGACAAGCATCGCCAAGCCATTCAGGCGTGGGAAGACGTGCTGGCCATCGACGAGAAGCACCTCGGTGCGTTGTTTGCGTTGGAGCAACTCTACCGGCAGGTGGGTGCCTGGGAATCTCTCTGCGGAATCCATGCTGCAGAGGCAGAGGTGCTCGAGGACTCGGGCGGGCGGACTGCGGCGCTTTACGAGCTGGCACGTCTGCTCGAGCAGCAAGGCCTCGGCGAGTACGAAGACATCGTGGGCACATATCGTCGCATCCTCGACAGCAACCCTTCGGAGCTCGGTGCATTGCTCGAGCTGGAGCGATTGGCCGCAAGTAGGCGCGATGCGGACCTCCTGAAGCAGGTCGACACTTTGATGGCACGCTCGACTCGGGATCCAATGGTTGCTGCGGCTCATCGAGCGCGCCTCGCAGAGCAGCTCGAGGGCTCGGACGACACCGAGGCGATCGAGCAATTCCGCGCCGCCACGATCGCGGACCCGCACCACATCGGCGCGGCACGCGGCCTGACCCGCGTCGCTCAGGAGACCGACGATCCGCAGGCACTCGTGGACGCACTCCGACGCGAGGCGGAGACCGAACAGGACGCCAAGTCGGCTTCGGAGCTCTTCGCGCAAAGCGCCTTCGTTCGACTGCAGCGCATCGGCGACCACGAGGGCGCGAAGGACGATTTTGCGCAGGCCCTCGCCCTATGGCCTGATTCCGAACGCGCCGCGAACGGGCTGATCGACGTATTGACGATCGACTCCGCCTGGTCGACCCTCGTCGACCGCCTTGCGCAAGCGGCGTCCGCAGCAGGCTCGATCGAACGCGCCAGCGAGCTCTGGTTGACGGTCGCTCGGATCCAAGGCGAGGAGCTGGGGGAAGTCTCCGCGGCGATTCGGACGCTGCAGCGAGTGCTGAAGGTGGAGCCTCGCCACCTCGAGGCTCTCGAGCGACTGGCTCGGCACTTCGAGGCGAACGAGAGCTGGCACGAGGCGGCGGCCACCATGGAGCAGCTTCTCGCCGCAGCACCTGGCAACAGCAGGGCGCGGCGAGTGTTGATCGATCTCTCGCGCCTCTATCGGGAACGCCTCGGAACGCCGGAAAAGGCATTGAGGCACGTCGAGTCGGCGCTCGCCTCGGAACCGGCCCACCCTGCTGTGCTTCGCGAGCTCTCGCTCGTGCACGAGGCGCTCGGCCAGGTCCCACAAGCGTTGCAGGTGGCGCGTCACTTGCTCGAGATAGACGGCGGCGAAGCTGGCGGCGAAGCCCTCGTACGCCTGGGCCGGCTCGAACATGCTGCGGGAGACGACGAGGAGGCAAAGGTCGCGCTGGGGAGCGCGGTCATACTCGACGGCCCAGGGAGCCAGGCGGCGCGCGCACTCGAAGAGCTCTGCCAGACGCCCGATGATTGGCGCCGATACGCCGAGGCGCTCGACCAATATCGCACGGACGACGAGGCGGGCCGCGTGAGCGCCGCGCTCGAGGTCGCGCGTATACTGTCCGATCATTGCCGCGACGAGCACGCGGCGATCGAGGCGCTGAGCACTCGGCTCCGCGAAGGTGCCGCAAACCCCGACCTCCGACGCGAGCTCGCCGTTCGTCTGCGTGCGAGGGGCCAGAGCGCAGCGGCGGTGGAGCAACTGCAGGCGATCCTCGAGCACGAACCCATGCGCGAAGAAGTGTGGCGCGAGCTGGCGAATGCCTACGATGCCGTGGGGAAGCCCCGAGAAGCTCGAATTGCAACGCTCCCGCTTCTCGTCCTCGGCGTCGACGATGAGCTCGACCGCGAACGAGCCCACTCGGTCGAGGCCAAACCCGCACGCGTCCGCCCAAGATGCCTGCGGGGCGCCGTCCTCGACCAACTTGGAACGCCGCGTCCCGAGGACACGGCCGCAGGAGCACTTTTGGCAGCGCTCGGCCCCTCCCTCACGAAGCTTTTCCCGCCGGACCTGCAGAGCTATGGGCTCTCGACGCGCGATCGACTCCCAACGGAAGCGAATCACCCGCTTCGTGAGATTGCGAACCAACTCGCGGCCGCTCTCGACATACGCCATTTCGATCTGTTTCTTCACCGTGCTCGAAACCGCGACATCACCATCGAGTTCGGCACTCATCCGGCCGTGCTCGTTCCCGCGATGATCATGGAGAAGGACCCACGTACGCAGGCATTCGCGTTGGCCCGGCCACTGACGCAGATCGCGCGCGGCTACTACGCGGTAGACAAGCTAACGCCACGCGAGCTCGACGTATTGCTTGCATCGGCCGCTCGCATCGTGAAGCCGGACTTTGGGTCGGGGTTGACCAGCGAGGAGTTTCTAAACGAGCAGACGCGCCGTCTCCAGCGAGCCATTCCCCGACGTGACCGGCGGCAGGTGCGGGACGCGGCGCTTGCATACTCGCAGGCGCGCCGGGTGAAATTCGATCGATGGGTCAACGCGACTCATCGCACCGCGACTCGAGCGGCCCTTCTGCTATGCGACGATCTCGAGCCTTTGGTGCAGGACATTCGAAGCCGCATCGCTCCCGAGCGCGAGGGAGAGGGTGAAACCTTCGACACGCATCCCACCTTCGTGGATGCGATGAAATTCTGGGCATCGCCTGCTGCGATGCACCTGCGCGAGCACATGGGCCTGTTGACGCCCTGAACGCCCGCGGAACTCAGATTGCATCTCGTGTTTGGCGATCGATCCGATAGACGGTCCAGACGAATGCGCCGCCGGCGACGATGAGCATGATGAGCCCGGAATAGAATGCCGGGCTCGTGAAGAATCCAAGAAGGCCGTAGTCCCTCGTGAACTGGCGGTGGGATCCCACGACCGAGAGTCGTTTCCAGGCGAGCGGCCACACGGCCAGCCCCATGAGACCCGCCGCAACGGTGAGCCGGCGGGCGACGACATCACGGGACGCGCGGCAGGCCGCGGCGCCGAGGTGGAACCCAACGAAGGCAGCGGCGAGCAAGAGCAACACCGCGACCAACCCCCACACCCAACGGGCCCGCGCCGTGTCGACCCAATAGAAGAGAAACCAATCGCCGTGAAATACGTAGAAGTAGACCAATGTGGGTAGAAGGACGAAACCAACGAACAATGCGAATGCGAGGAAGGCCTCGCTCCGCCAGGTCGCGTCGGCGCTGTGGCGAATCTCGTCACGGCCGGCATAGGCGGAAAAGGCTCCGGTGGCGATTGCAGCGAACAGCAGGAAAAGTAGCGGCAAAGTGCTCTCCAACGAAAGGCTACGTCCGAGGTTCGTGGACGGTCAACCAAACGGGCACCATAGTTCCTGGATGCGCGGAGGAGCGTGCGCAGGTTTGGTCGGATTCGTCGTGGCTTGGGCATTCGAGTTGCACGCGTCCGCCGACACCTTGCGTGATCTGACCGAGCCGTTCGCCGATGCGCTTCGGGACGGAAGCTATGGTGGCGCGCTGGGACTGATCTTTTTGGCAGGGTTGGCTACCTCCCTCACGCCGTGCGTCTATCCAATGATCGCGATCACGGTGAGCGTGTTTGGCGCGCGACAGGCGGAAAGCCGAGCGAAGGCCGCACTGCTATCGACCTCCTTCGTTCTCGGCATCGCTGTGCTTTTCACCCCGCTCGGCGTCCTGTCGGCGTTGACGGGGAGCGCGTTTGGAAGTGCCTTGGCGAGTCCGTGGGTCGTGGGCGTGCTGGCTGCCCTGTTCATGGTGATGGCGCTGAGCATGTTTGGGCTTTTTGACTTGGCCTTGCCGTCCAGCTTGCAGAACCGGCTTGCGCAGGCAGGTGGCTTCGGGGTCCGCGGCGCATTCGTGCTCGGTTTCGTCAACGGCCTCATCGCTGCGCCCTGCACTGGCCCCGTACTAGCGGTGTTGCTCACGTGGGTCGCAACGACCGGCAACCTGGGCTTTGGCGCTCTGGCGCTGTTCGTCTACGCGATCGGCATCGGCGTTTTGTTCTGGGTGGTTGGAACCTTCGCGATCACTCTTCCAAAGTCCGGGCGATGGGTCGAGTGGACCAAGAGCGTGTTCGGCATCGCGATGCTGGCGCTGGCTTTCTACTACCTGCGCGCGCTGCTGCCCTATCCGCGTCCGGAGGTCCGTGACCAGATCTGGCTTGCCGCCGCGCTC
>Ga0209536_100008355_pt1 | contig 15536 bp, 20 predicted proteins | sample DeeMarSeWOR28_12_FD_187461 | JGI IMG/M metagenome (GOLD analysis project Ga0209536, IMG submission 187461) | Marine sediment microbial communities from White Oak River estuary, North Carolina - WOR-2-8_12 (SPAdes) (version 2) | ecosystem: Environmental > Aquatic > Marine > Intertidal zone >...
TCTCCTTGAAAAAAGTATCAAATACTTCAATCACATAGTTCATCATATCCCGTGTCAAAGACGGGTGACACCCGATCCAGAACATATCTTCCATTACTTTATCGCTCCCACTTAAATCATACGCCACTTTCGGCATCTTCTGATAACCTGGTTGGCGAGTTATGTTTCCAGCGAATACTCTTCGAGTGGATACTTTGTGCTGCTCCAAATACTGTATCAATTCGCTTGTTTCAAAAGCGTCTGTATTTACCATTATCGGCAAACCAAACGGGCTTGCTTGACCGACAAATTGCAATAATCCAATATCTATCCAGTCATGGAAAATGTACAGGTTTCGCAAAAGATACTTGTAGTTCTTTATACGCTCGCTGACAAATAATGGTAATCTCTGGATTTGGGAGTATCCCAGCGCTGCCTGCCACTCTGTCATTTTCAGGTTGTACCCCAGAGTGGTGAAAGTGTACTTGTGATCGTATCCTTCTGGTAACTTATCCCACTCATGCTCGAAGCGCTTTCCACAGGTGTTTTCCTGACCAGGAGAGCAGTAACAATCCCTGCCCCAATTTGCGTTGCTTTCTATCCTTGGTCCAAGAAAATCGTTGTCCGTGAGGACTGCACCCCCCTCTCCTGTCGTAATGTGATGAGCAGGGAAAAAGGAAAGCGTAATGGCATCCGAGAAGAAACCCACCTTGAGTTCATTGCTCAATTTTGCTCCCATCGCATCACAGCAATCCGAAATCAAAAACCCACCACCCTCAGCAACGGTATTGTAAACAGATTGCTCATCGAATGGAAACCCCAGGGTATGAGCAAAAATAGCGCCAGATATCTTACCCCTGTAAGTATATACCGCGTGTTCCAACTGCTCCATATTTGGTGTGAGCGTCTTTGGATCGATATCAATATAAATGGGTATCTGACCGCATTGGTAAATCGGAGCAACTGTGGTAGGAAAATTTACCCCACAGGTAATTACATAATCCTTGCTCCCAAAATGCTCAAGGCAGGATTTCATCGCCAGAAGTGATGCTGATGAGCCAGAATTACACAGTGTAACAAAAGCTTTTCCATTTTCGTTACGCAATGATTGACGGAATTTGGCACAATATTTCCCCTCTGTGTACCATAAAGATAATACTGCCTCCGTCAATGTTTCTACATCTTCCTGTGACAAGGAAGGACCAGAGGCAGGGATTCTTGTTTTCCCAGGAACAAAATCCTTGGACTTCAGTTTCTCGGCAGCATAATCGCTGACAAGGGATATTATTTCATTTTTCATTTTAATCTCTTCTTTCTTGCGTTCTAATGATTCAAAAAGTTTTGAAGAAGCACAAATATTAGTCCTATAGCATTCCCTACTATGGCTACAATAATCAATTTCTCAAACCATTCTCTCTTCTCGATCCAGCGTTCTACGTTTCTAAGCCTCTCAAGAACACCTATTTTCTTTGAATCTTTCATGTCACCAATTAACAACGTTTCGATGTTGTCAAGTTTTTCACAATTATTGTCTACCTTGGATATCAGAGTATCCAGCTTGCCATTGACATCATCTGCCATGTTATGAACCCTCCCGAATTAGAAATAACTCCTCAAAGCGATCTCGCCATTTTTCAATAAATTTTTCTTTGTTTCTAATTGTATATTCCATGCGGTGTTCATCATACTTGGCAGTTGCCCCACCAATATGTTTCAAATGTGGGCTATTTAATCCGTACAATTCGTATCCTAATGATGTGGCTGTGGTCGATAAATCGATGTCCTCTACAGCGTATTTTCCATATCGAGGGTCGAACCCACCCAGATTATCCCATACTTCCTTGGTACAAGCAAGTAACCAGCCCTCACAATACGGAATTGTAAAGCGTTTTCCCTTGTGCTCAAACTCATTCCAACCACCAGGCCAATAAATTATCCTCCCGCCAATAAGCAAATTGCTATTGTTTTCAAGCAAATTCTTTATTTGGGTAGCGAAATCGCCAGACGCTATAACATCATTCGAGTAAAAAATCAGGATATCCCCATTGGCAAGTCCTGCTCCAACGTTCATAGAACCACCAAATCCAAGATTTTCCTTGTTTTTGTGGTATCTGATTTTTTGCCTAGTTGCCCCATTCTGCCAGAACGCTACTCCACCCTCACAATCTATATCTGTAGAAGCATCATTGATGAGCACAATTTCACAATTATCTGGAGCATATTTGTGCATTTCCATCAGGCGCTGGTGGGTAAGATCCCAACGATTGTAAAATGGCATAATTATACTGATCATACCCGTAACCTCTTGTAATATTCTTCTTTTGCTCTTGTAAGACCATCATCCACAGAGAATATTGGTATTCCCAGCGCATGAGCAAGTTCGGTTTTCAAACCCGCTTTCCTTGGTCTGTCAGCAATTCCTGTCTGCCCAACCATTGTCAGAAGAACATTGTGAATTGGGTATCCAAATGTTTTAGCAATTTTACACGCAAATACCCAGCGACTGATAACTTCTTTGCCAACAATATTGACTATCCTGGGAGGCTGTTTCAGCATCAAGAGTTTGATTATACTCTCCCCAAGATGTGGAACAAATGTCGGATTTCCCATAAGAGCACCGGTGACCTTGAACACACCATTTGTTTTCAACTGGTCAAGGATCGCAGTAACAAAATCTGGTTTCTCTCCTCCATACAGGATGGTCGTGCGAACAATAATATCACGAGGATAATCAGCCATCAAAATCTCTTCTTCGCCAAAGAGTTTTGTTTCCCCGTAATGGCATATCGGGTTTGGCTCTGCTTCCTCATTATAAGGACCGTCTCTGCCATCGAAGACGTAATCTGTACTGAGATAGACCACTTGACCCTCGAAGGCAGAGCGAACATTGCGCGTTCCCTGTATGTTTACTTCGATTGCATCACTGTATAAGCTACTTTCACAACCGTCCACATCTGTAACAGCAGCGCAATGGATTATTGTCTGTGGTTCTACTTCATCAATAGCACCACGAATACTATCTATATTACGAACATCGCATTCAAGTGGCTCGCAATTGCTGTATTTATTGACCAGATACCATCCTAAACGACCTTGCCATCCAGTAACTCCGATTTTCACATTTCCCTCTTTATAACTTTCAATCCATCAGCAGCGGAATAGATTTTCATCCCCATATTCTTTGCCTTGCTCACATTTAAACCACCACGAAACGGTCTGGGATGGTCTTTTATTTTATGTGTGCGAGGTTTCAGATTATTAATATCCAGTTCAAGAATGTTGCACACTTGCAACCAGAAATCGTAATAACTCAAAGTGTCGCTACCAGCGATATTCAACATTTCCAACTCTGGAAAATTATCCAGATTACTTATAAGCCATGTAAGGTTATCAGCGAAATGGGAAAGATATTGGAAGGAGCGCTTTATCAGCGTGGTAAATTCGACTTCCTCGCCATTCTGGAGTCTTTCAACGTCTGGTCTGATGAAATCCCAATCAAATATCTTGGAAATCCTGATTACAACTGTCCGACCCACATTCATCTTAGCGACCTCTTCCCCAGCCCATTTGGTAAAACCGTAAGTATTAACTGGATTGGGTCTGTGCCTCTCAGAATATGCCCAATATTTAGTGCCGTCAAAGACATGCACAGTGGACAGGTATATAAGAGTTCCAGTGAAATCGTAAAGGATATTGTTTACCCCGTTCACATTTACAGCAAAAGCACCCCGATCATCTTCTTCACAATCCCCAACATTTGTCAGGGCAGCACAATGCACAATAACATCAGGATCTACACGGTGTATTTCGCTGTTTACTTCATCCAAATTGGTTATATCGCATTTGAGCGGTTCATATCCCCTATCTACCAGTTCGCTCCCAATCGTTCCTTCCCAGCCAGTTACTGCGATTTTCATGTTTATCTCCGCATAAAAAATAGGCACAGCCCAATAGACTATGCCTATTCTAATATATAACTTATATGCCCAACATTAAAGTTAGATTAATGTTACGGTTTCTTGAATACCAAGTGGATGCCTTGATTGATTGCGATTGCCAGCAACCATACCTGCACCGCTGCCCATACACCAACCCATGTACATGCAAAGACAGCAATAAGACCAGCGCAGGAAAGACCAAACGCACCAGCCACAACCAAAAACAGCAAACCAGCCATAAACAGGCGCTTATATCCAGGTGAAAGTTTCTCATACCAGGTGCTAAAAGGCGGGATATATTCAAGCAACAACGACAGCAGGGCAGCACCAATAGCAATTAATTGTTCTGGGGTCATCTTTACTCCTTGTTACTTTCTCGTATTCTCTGAATTCTTACACTTGCTGGAGGAAGTTCCTCCACGACTTCTTGTTCTGGTTCTTTATATTCCAAAATCGCTTCGATAATTTCCTCCTTCAACATTCTAATATTTACTTCTACGCCAAGATATTCCCCGATCCTGACCAACTGGTCTTTATAAAGATCTTCAAGTTCTTCTCTTTCATACATAATTACCTGCCTCCACCATTGGTCCACCTTCGGACTGCGGTTTCATCTGCATAAACAAATAATGGCTTTTTGTTTCCTCCACAGCAAACCCGTTTCATTGCCAGCACAGAATCCACATGCTCAGGTTCTACCCATGCCAGACAGATGTTCGCTCTTGTGGTGAAAACGTACTCATCTCCTCCTACAGAAACTACCTGATTTATCGTGCGTAGTTTCCTCAAAGCTACCTGACCACCGTCATTTGTAACCATATTATACACTACTTGTTATGTATCAATGCTTTTATGCGCCTGACCGAATCCACAAAAGATGGAGGAAACACAAGTTTCTGTCCTGCATAATAAGTCAGGATGTCATCAAACTTGGGATTTTCTACCCGCAAGATAACTTTCGAATCTGGCTCAATTATGAAAACCTGGGAAATGTCTCCCCCAAACCCAAATTTCTGGCGATTAGGATTTGACCTGTCCACTTCAAGCAGGTCAGCACCATATGCCAGAAGAGTTGCTGCCATATACATATCACTTATATATTCCATATTTACATCCTAATTTGGCTGGGAGCAGGTAAAGGAGAATTAGAAAACCCTGCCCCCAGCCTTCAAGGGAGTGGGTGGGGATTACCCAATAGTCGTGCAGGTCGTTACAATGCGACCTGTGAACTGCGATGTGTACTGACCCTGAGCGCAGCAAGCCTTGATAACAAGCGCTGTTGCAGCCCAAACTTCAAACGAAATGGCTGTACAACCAGGCACAAGATCAGTCAAGCTCAACGGAACTTGAGTAATCTTGTAAACAAGGTTCTCACCATTGTGATTGAAGCGCATAGGCCAGAGCGAAGCTTGAAACGCCCCGCCTCCCGCATTTAAGCGAGCAAAGTTGTTATCTGCTATCACAGCCAGACGACCAACACCAGTGTTCACAAAACCACCAAAGTTATAACCTGGTGTAATGCGATTTCCTTCGGCAAAGTTCACTACCTGTGAACCCTGATAACCCAACTGGAAGTACGCACTCATCATTTCCTGAATGGCAGTTGAATGCCCAAGAATGTGAGTTGGTTTTGCACAGCTCTCGCTCAAGAAGCGGTCAAACGCAATCGCTGAGAAAGAACCGGAGGCGCTGTTATCGTTGGTGTGCATCGTGCAGGACATATTGGTTGCCCAATTCTCGATACCATCAAACTCCAGAGAGTTAGTATTGGTATCACCCTGCACCAGCAGGCGATCCCATCCGTTCATGACAAGGGTCATAGCCAAACGCATTTCCTTTTCTTTTACGTTGGCGACCAACTGGCGACCAAGAGTACCAGCATCTGAACCACCAGGCAAGCCCTCGCTGGAGGGGAATGGTCCATTCAGAGTGTTGATACCATGCCAATTTGCTCCCGCTACAGCAGCGGAGTGCATAATGTCACGATAAGACAGGGTTTTCTTAGCACCAATGTTTTTCAGAGTAAGGGTGCTGTTTGAACCATCGTGGGTGTATTCCTCTGGACATTCACCGTCAGCAAAAGCGACGTATGCAGAACCAGAGGTAAACTCCAACGATGTCATTTCACGCCACAGGTGAGCATTAAGCTGAGTGGACTCTTCGGGAAGAGCCTGGAGCAGCGTAATTTCCTCGCACAGATCCAAAATTTCGGTTGGATCAAGAGGCGTGGGATATTGGGCAGCGAAATCTGCCGGTTGTGCGTATGGTTGGGGAAGAATTACGGGATCAGTAGTCTTCTGAACGTATTCGGGATTCTGAGCCGCGTCTTCGCCCAAGTTTAAAACTTTTTCGGACATCGTAAAGATACCTCCAATAAATTTTCTTAGTCCGACATCGCTGCGCGACTTAACCGAACACGTATTTAGTTTTCTATCCTATTCCAACGCTTCGTTCAACGATCTCCCTGAGTTTGGGAGTATCAGATTTCTTTTCCGTTGGTTTCAACAATAATTCTGGAGAAAGACCAATACTGCGCCTCTCAGGTACAAATGGTGCTTGAGTTTCGCTCTTTGATACTGTCTTTACAGCAGCGATTTCAGCTCGAAGCAAACCAAATTCCTGATTTATGCTGTCTCGAAATTCCGAGAGCATTTTCACAATATCTTTTTCTCCGTCTTCCGACTCATCAGAGACGATTTCTGGTTCGTGTTTCACAACACTGTTTTGAATGGATCGAATCAGAGCCTCGAAAGGTTCTTGCATTGTTTGTAATGCAGCATTGGCATCGTCCATTTCAACAGCGATGTCATAAACCGATTTCAATTGAGCAATAGCCCCATCCAATGGGTGCTCAACCTTCGGTTCTTCCGCTTTTTGGGAAGCGAGTTCTGAAAGCATATTAAGCACAGTTTCCTCGAAATCGGACTTCTTTTCCTCTTTTTCTTTCTTTTTCTTGTCCTCTTCCTCGTACTCCTCTTCTTCATCTTCCATTTCTTTCTTTTCGTGCTTTCCTTCCTCGATAAGAACCTCTTCCTCTGTCTCATCCTCGGACTTGATTACTAACGCTTCTGACTTGCCAACCAGCTTGCTTTCTTCTTCCAATTCTTCAGCGATTTCTTCTCCAACAATGCTGGCAGCATCTTCTTTTCTGGTAGTCATGGAACGCTCTACCTCCATATCTGTTCGTTTGTTTACAGGAACTCTTGTCATACCAAGATGAATCAAGTGTCCTCTCAAGAATTCTCTGCCCTCATATTCTCCTTCAAGGAGTTCTCGGATGCACTCTGGACAAATCATCTTATCTTCAGAACGCTCAAAAATGAAACCATTCGATTTGTGCTTGTGCTTCCAATCTAAGAAGGCAATAGATATTCGTATTTTTTCATCTTCTGGAATTGGATCTTCACCATACAGGTCACGGCAAATCGACTCGAAACAAGCTCTGCCCAAAGGCGTGTCGTCAAAACGCCCCGTAGCTTTTAGCCTGTTCCCATCAACATACACCGCATCAGTCGGTCCTGGCACACCCTTCCCATTCATGTCTGGGTAATGCGAAACCGATAAGTATGGTTTACCTCCGCTCCAGAAGTCACTTCTGAATTCCTCTGGCGGTTGTTCTTCTTCTTCGATGCGCCTCAAGAAGTCGCTAAACAACTCCAGAGACATATTATCTCGATAAGAATCATCATCCGTGTCAGATGCTACCGCTCTCCAACGTCTGGTGGCAGTTGCCTTGTCATAAGATGCCTTGACAATTGCCATCGAGAATTCTTGGACATCCGCTTTCGGAATCCACTTACCGCTGGAATCTTGTTTGTATTTGCGCTTTACTGCACTCCATGCAACGCGCGCCACACATTCGTCCTGTCTGTCTCCAGCGTCTTTACACGTTGTCTTTCTTGCACTTTCTTCCGCTGCTAGGTAAATCTTTTTTGCCCCTTCAGGCAAGTCTTTAGGAGGCATATCACCTACTCAATAATTAGATTTTGAAACTTTGCGTTCCATCCCACCGAAAATATATGCACTACAAATGTTGTTACCGCTCCGCTAATAAATTCTGTCAGGACTGGAACATCTATACCAGTCAAATTCTCATCTAATACAAATGCTAATCCGAAATAAACCCAAAAGCCAAGACATAAGTCACAGGCAAATAATTCATCCAGAAATCTCCCCTCCCAAAATAATCTACCAATAAAGGGGAGTTTATCTTTGGGAAATTTCTGGAGCAGGAAAACGATAATCTTACCGATAAAGGCATATACTAGAAAATCTAGTATCATTCGTATTTTACGAATACATAAAGCATCTGTTCGCTGAGAACAGTAACTCCGTCAGGTTGCATGTTGGTTCGCAGGTGCTGAACACGGAACAACTCATAACCCTGCTCTATGATAGAGCGCAGGTAATCATTGATCACATCCACAGGTTGAGAACCATCCTCGCCAAACTGACCATAAGCGTTGATACCGCGAATAACCTGCTTTACGTCTGCTCCGATAACTTGTAAAGGTGCTTCTTCTTTTACATCTTCTTTCTTCACATCTTTTACTGGTGGTGCTACCATATTCATATCTCCTCTAATATATCGTTTATTGCTAACGTCAGGTTGGAAATAAAATTCTCTATAACTGTTTTACCCAAAGAAGTCATGTCCTGCCTGACGTAACCAACTGTCTTATTATCATGCAAAATTTGTGGTTCGTCAAGAGATTTTGCATCTAATCCAGAATTTATCAAAGTCTTTTTCGTACCAGAGATAACACAATTTATAAGACCCCGCTCGATTTCTTCTTCAGACTGTTGTAGTATTTCAACTACTTTGCTCTTAAATTTCTCTTTATATTCTATATCAGATATATTCTCACCAACTTCCCTGGAACGTTTTTCAACAGCTTTCTCCAGAATATCCGAAAAATCTTTATAAATATCTTCCGCTGTAATTGAGAATCTCCACCAATCCGAGCCTTCCATGACACTTGCGATCCTGTCTCTGGATTCGGACATGGTTATCATGGTAACTTCAGGGATGCCCTCTGTATCTTTACCCCAGAGAACTTCGTCATACCAATCATCCCAAGCAGATAATTCATCTTCATCCAGTTCTTCCAAAACCTTCTGTGTCTGAATGGACATCGGCTTGATAGCAGAACGTACCAACTGGCGTATCGCTGTATCGCTGACATCCAGCATTCTGTGTATTTCATCAGAGAACACATCCCCGCGTGGCAGGACTTCTCCATGCCCTCCCTGAGATGGAGCAATAGGTTTGCCCAGCATGTTTGTTCTTTCTTTGCTTTCCCCATCCATTGGTTCTTCTGGAAACTCTTCTTCTGGTATTTCTTCTGGAACAGAAATCGATATAAGACCATCAGCGATTGCCTGTAGTCTCATTTCTCCAGGAGTAAAAATCTTGCGGTCAATGTATTGTGCAGCAGCGGTAGCATTAGCGAGCCTTGCCCTGCCAAGCGCTACTGAAAGTTCGTCATCCATATCGATGATTTTGTATTCAAGATCTTTTGGAAGCATGAAGTTGAAAAACGAAATCATCTTTTTCTTGAAACGAGCAAAGCCGGTGCGCCTGGACTTGCGCTCATCTCTGATAGAACCAGCGAGTGTATCCCCACCACTGGTAGTTGTCTGGATTCCGATATCGGAAAGAGATATACCGTAACCAGCAGCGATAATTGAAGCATACCTGGCTGTAACTCGGTCAAACATCAAGTCGGTTGGTGGTTTCCCAAAAGGCAAAAACTTGACCTCGTTATTGTGCTCATAGAGAACAGGAATCTTCATCGGGTCTATTCCACCCATCATCTGCTGGAAACCCTTAACCCATGCCTCAGCGGATTCTTTGGACATATCCCCCAAATCAAGAATACCCGCTTCTGGGGTATCCAAGAGCAGGTTGGCATAATATCTATCACCACGAACCAGAAGTTCCAAAGCAAGATATATCTTTTCTGGAGGCGGGATACCCCAGCCTTCTTTCAAAATCGCAGTATTTGGGGAATAATAGACACGATTAATTGCGTGTTTTGGAAAGAACACAACCTGTGTCGGATTGTGGGGAACTCTCTGGTAAACAGGCCAGCCTTTATTTGGATATGGGAATAAAGTTGCGCCATCAACAAATTCTAACCAGCGAACTTTGCCATCTGGTTGATCGCCTTCCCTCCCAACTTCTACAGCCCCGCCAAAAGGAATATCGAGCAAGTCTTTTCCAACCCACTCGATAATAGTTTCGTAGTCATAATCACCAGTGTTAGTGAAGAAATCCGTATAATATTGGATTTCTTCTTTCATTTCGTCACGCCGATCACTATCTTTTGGCTCAATTTTCCAATCCAGGGAAATATAATTTGAAATAATAGTCTCACGACACAATCCAGCAATGGGTTGTGCGTCTACAATATTTCTCCAAACTGTGCCATCTGTAAGTGCTTTTGTTTTCCAAGCAGGAACGTGCCTGATAAGTGCTTCTGGAAGGTCTAAACTGCGCTGACCCTTCTCGCGTGAAGGTCTTGGTGCTGCTGTCTTAGCTCTAGGCATAATTTTCCACCATTAAGAAAATACCAATTATTATTGAGATATTATACCTTGTTTTCAGTTTCTTTTTCTCCATCGCCAAAGTTAGTAGAAAGCGACATAAATGGCACAGATGCCCAAGAAATTATTGGTGCGACCCGTAATCGAGCACCACTAACACTATCTACACGGTCATCATATGGTGCTTCAGGGAAGTTATCAACCTGGTCTAAAAACTCTTCTACCCAAGGACCATCAATCAAATATACCTTCTGGTTCATAGCGTCTTTAAACCAGATATCAGCTCGCATAATCTTGTCGCCCTCTGGTCTGTGACCAGTAACCTTGTGGTACGGGAGTGGTGGATGTGTATCATCTCCTTCCCTGAAAAACTTCTGGATCGCTGCTATTTGATTTTTGCCACCAGAGCCTGGTTCTTCTTCAACTATGATTTCTACCAGTGGTCCATCCTGCATGGCAGTCATGTGCATCTGGTGAAGTATGCCCTCATAAGACCAGCGCCCAGCGACCTGATTCTCTATATAAAAGAAATCCCCATCCCAAGATTCTCTTGTGCCTACTGTTTCATCTGGGTCTTTCTTACCACGCCTGGTTTTCTTAATTTTGCGCTCGCTGGCTGCCAAATCCCAATACCTGACTCTCTTCCTGATTTCAACATCAGGCATCTTTTTCAGCACCATACCATCAAACCATTTCCTGTCTCCCCTAGCGCCTTCTGGAGTAACAAATAAACCTTCTAATTCCTGCTTACGAAGACTCTTGTCGTCTTTGTAAGTGTAAAGCAGACCGGCAAGGAACATCTTATCAAGATGGGATTTGTTATCTTCAATCGTTCCATGAAACCACTCAACAAGATTCCCCTCAAAGCCCAATTCATCCAAAGCTTCATAGACTTCATCAGGGATGTTCTGCTCCACAAAGAAGTCAAACATCCAGTGGTACTTTCCTGCTGGGGTTGCTGTTACCCATGCCTGCGGGTCTACACCGACACGCACACTAGGAATAGCTATTTTCCATGAATCTCCAGTAGGATCTCGCTGTGCCTCATCCATCCATATCCAGTTAATATTAGGACCACGCGCACTATCTGGGTCTTTGACACCTTTACAAGTTACCTTGACACCATTCATAAAAACCATTTCAAATGGTTGGTGTGGCAACCAGGCGATTTCCTGCCTGTATCGCTGAGTTGGTACAACCATCTCCCAGGGTATCCAGCGACGAAATTCTGGCCAAGTGGATGTTTTGAAGTTTTCAAAGTCTGGATTCATTACAGCGCCATCTCCCCCTCTGGCAACTTTCCTGATCGCCTTTTGTGCTCCAGCAGCGGATTTACCGCTACCACGACTCCCAATAAATGCGGAGAAATAGGCATTGGAGTTTACAAAAGCGCCCTGATTCTCACTTGGCTCATATGCTGAACCGTCAAACTTCGTCAGATAACCACGACTATCGATAGGCCAGAGAATCTTGGTGCGACCAATTCTATCTTCGACTTTTATTCCCCTGCGCTCCAACTCCCCTTGCAGAGCGCGCAAACGCTTCTCCTCTTCAGGAGACAACCGTTTCATACGGAGTTTATTCGCTAATGTCATCTAGTATTTCGACTTCTGCTCCACCAGTTAGTTTCGAGATTTCTTCCAGCAACTCATCATCTGTCTTGTTTACCATCTGCTCAATAGCTTGCGGTATGCCCCTGCTCTCTCGTTCTATGCGGATACCCTCGATCAGCAATCGAACCAGGGCATTTGAAGTAAGTTCGTCCTGCTTCTCCAAGATCTTATCCATTGCCAGATTTGTTATTTCGAAACCAATATCCGCATGGCGGGAAAGCATTTCGACTTTCTCTTTAACCATGCGCGCTTCGATTTCCCTGACAACGGATTCATCCAGAGCTTTTGCCTGATCCTGAAACTTTTCGCTCTTTATCCAACCGCCGACAGTTGCAGCATTAGGTTTGGTATTTCCCCAACTTTCAGGAATTCGATTCCACGTTTCCTGAGCGCTGGGTTTACCGCTGTTGTACCAGAGAAGGAATACCTGGTATTTGTAATCGTCGCTAAACCACTGTGAAGCCAAGTTCTTTTAACCTCTTCTTTCTTAGTTTTTGGAGATAAGCCATAAAATTCCTAGCTCCCAGCCTGTGTATCTCGTCATGGCATCTGCTACAGAGAGGCACAAGATTTTCATCCACATCCTGTCCTCCAAGAGATCTGGGAATTATGTGATGTAGATGATTATACCGTCTAAAACAGCGGATGCAACGGAAATTAAACTTTCGGATAATGCTTAGGTGTAAATCCGAATTTTTCTGCGTATATGTAATCATATTTCAATGCCCAGGGATTTGCGTCTAACCATCGCATAAAGCGTGGCTTGCTGCTTGATAAATATTCTGTAGCTGTCTCTACAACAAACTTTTCCCATTCTTCATCGCTAATTTTAACACCGGCATCTCTCCAGGCTTTCAGGAGGACGGGTTTCGCTTCTTCATGTTGGGAAGCAATATAACGGCAGGCAGCATGACGGATCGCAAAACCAGAGAACGGTTTCTTCAATCGTTTGTTATAATACCCCATGCTTTCCATTCGTTTTGCTGCTCTTGGGAGAGAACCAGTTTCCATCCAGGCTTCAAATGCTGCCTTTTCATTCATCCCCCAGGTTCTCGGAACTATCGAACTATATGATTTGTCTGTATTTTTAAACATTTTCGCCTCCAAAGATTAAAGGAAGATTAATAAATGGTCATTTTCATGCGTTTACCCTTGACATCCAGCAAAAATTCGTGATAAACTCGCTATTAATAGATGATTATTAAATAATATATAATAGATTATAACATAATATGATGATAACTGGTAAAATGTATCACAGGGGAGGAAAAGAAAAGATCGAAGATAAGATTTCCTGGTTGCAAAAAGTATATTCCCTGAATATGAGAAATGGGATACTATATGTCTATATAAATAGAGCAGATGCTATGTCTGAGGGCTTAATAGATGATGATTATGTATGTAATATGAAAATAAAGCTCTCAGACAGTGTTTTACATAACCATTTCTGGTTTATAGAAGAAAATAACCGCAGAATCTTCCCCAAATTCCTAGAATGGAAGAAATAACTAAGATTTACATCGAAAACGTGAAAGAAAGCATTAAAAGAAATATTATCTGGTCAAATAGTGATGGACATCATGCAGACCCTGTAGAGTTTCTGGATAATATAATTTCATATTGCGAAAAACTTAAAAATAACCCCCCACAGAAGAAAAAACATAAAACCAGGCATGGATCAGGAAGAAAATCGTGATTATTATTTCCCTGATTATCTTCTTGATGATGTTATCTGCTCTGGCTAAGGGAATAGCGATACTTTTGGGGATTCCCCAGATTTCCACGATCATAGACACAATGAATTCCCTTACTTTGATGGTTATGACGGTAAAATACGTGGGAATACTATTATCATTCCTGTACCAGCAATACGAGAGGAGTCGAAATGACAGAAGAAGGTATGTACGTTCCTGAAAATGTAAAGAAAAATTTTCTTGCTAAAAAGAATGTGGTGGGAGTTGGGATCGGATATAAGGTTTCCAAAGACCAGCAGACAGATACTCCAGCAGTAGTTGCTCTGGTTAGGAAAAAAGAGGCGCTTTATAATCTTTCCATAGATGATCGCATTCCCAAATTTGCTACCGGCATGGTCCACACGGATGTTATCGAAGTTGGAGATATAAAAGCTCTGGCCTACAAAGATAAAATGCGACCTGCTCCTGGTGGTGTAAGTATTGGTCATTACAGGATTACAGCGGGTACGCTGGGTTCTATGGTCAGGGATGCTCTTACTGGTCAGGTTCTCATTCTTTCCAATAATCATGTTCTTGCTAACAGTAATGATGCTCATCTTGGAGATCCTATCCTGCAACCTGGTCCTGTGGATGGCGGTCAATTGGCAAGGGATGAAATAGGCACTCTGTTGCGGTATGTTCCAATCGATTTTGGAGAAGATGCTGGGAGTTGTCCACTTGCAGAGTTCTATGCCAGTTTTGGTAACGTGGTCGCTGAAGTGGTTGGCAGTAAACACCGTCTTAAAACATATACATACAGACCACAGGCAGTAAACTATGTGGATGCTGCTGTGGCAACCCCATACCTGAGTACAGACTTGAAACCAGAAATACTGGAAATTGGTGTGGCAAGCGGTGTTGCTACAGCGTTTCTTGGTCAGGAAGTACGCAAAACTGGAAGAACCACAGAATACACGGAGGGGAAAATCGAACTGGTAAATGCCACTGTGCAGGTCCAATATGGCGCTGGGCAGGTTGCTATATTTGAGGACCAATTGATAAGCGGTTATATGTCCAAAGGGGGAGACAGCGGTTCTCTGCTGGTTGAGAAAGGCTCACAGCGAGCGGTTGGTCTGTTGTTTGCCGGTTCTGACCAGGTGACAATCTACAACCCGATTGATAAGGTAATCGATGCTTTGGAAATAATTATATGAAACCGAAGGAAAATAAGGGTTATACCGCTGGTTCATATGATGAGTGCCAGACACCACCGTATGCGCTTGAGCCTTTGTATCCATACCTGAACATCGATTGGCATATATGGGAATGTGCAGTTGGAAATGGCGTATTAGCAATAGCACTTGGCAGAAAAGGATACTCTGTTGTTACTTCTGATAAAGAAATAGATTTTCTTCAAGTAAAACGCAATCCTGGAACTGATGTGATCCTTACAAACCCTCCTTATTCTATAAAGTATGAGTGGCTTGAAAAGTGCTACGAGCTTAATAGTCCTTTTGCTCTTCTTATGCCAGTAGAAATGCTTGGTACAGCGAAAGGACAGAGATTATTTGACAAATATGGGATTGAAGTAATTTTCATGCACCCCAGAGTGGACTTCTATATGCCAAATAAGGGATGGGAAGGCTCTGGCGCACAATTTCCTACTGCTTGGTACACATGGAAGTTGAATCTTCCCCAGCAGATAAACTTTGCTCGGTTAAATAAGCCAAAGCGTAGCGAATTAGAAGAATATTGGAAGGAAGCATTAGGATGATAACTTTCTG
>Ga0209536_100008356_pt1 | contig 15536 bp, 13 predicted proteins | sample DeeMarSeWOR28_12_FD_187461 | JGI IMG/M metagenome (GOLD analysis project Ga0209536, IMG submission 187461) | Marine sediment microbial communities from White Oak River estuary, North Carolina - WOR-2-8_12 (SPAdes) (version 2) | ecosystem: Environmental > Aquatic > Marine > Intertidal zone >...
CAGATGGTTAGAACGCCGGCCTGTCACGCCGGAGGTCGCGAGTTCGAGTCTCGTCGGCCCCGCCACCTTTCCTTAAAAGCTTCAATCACCTAGCGACCCGTGACAGGGGGAGCTTTCTGAATCCGGGTTTATCTTTACCAAGTGTCTTTGTCCGTTTATACCTAAAATCCCGTTACTTTCCTGATACCCTCAGGACCTGGAAATCTTTCCAGATTACTGGGCTGTACAAAAATCCCCTGAATCAATCGCGGTACTCGTTTATTCACCCTTTAACTTTCAACCTTAGACGCTTAACGTTTTTTATTCGCCGACTGCCCCTGTAGACTTTTGACTGCCGACTGTTTTTCATTGCCTGTAAATCTGGTTTTGATACAATCGACAGGTCATTCACAAAAACGTTAATCGAGAGAATCGACATGAAAGAAACCATCGAATTTACACTCAACGGAAAATCGACAAGCATCGACGTGGAAGGCGACAGGACTCTTCTCTGGGTATTACGCACCGATTTGAGGCTCACGGGCACAAAATTCGGTTGCGGCAAAGGGCTGTGCGGATCCTGCACCGTCGTGATCAACAAAAAGGCCGTGCGTTCCTGCCGTCTGCCTGTACGCGAAGTCAGCGGCAAAGAAGTCCTTACCATTGAAGGCCTCGCACAAGGCGATGCGCTGCATCCTTTACAGAAGGCGTTTCTTGAAAAGGGTGCAGTCCAATGCGGATTCTGCACATCCGGCATGCTCATGAACGCTTACGCTCTGCTGCTGGAAAATCCGTCCCTGACTCGTGACGAAATCATCAAGGGTATGGACAACAACATCTGCCGCTGCAGTGCCCACACCCGAATAGTTCAGGCAATTGAAAGTGTTTCCACATAATGTTGGATGTTTACAACAAAAAGATGAGGCGCACCATGGAAGTGAATAATTCCAAAGAAATTCAGAAATCCACCATCAATCCATTCGGGCGGCGGGACTTTATGAAACTCGTCGGCAGCGGCATCGTCGTATTTTTCGCGTCAGAATCCGCCGTCGACACGACCGTTCATGCGGCCCAATTCCGCGGGATGAGAGGGGGGGCTACAGATTTTAACGACTTCCTTAAAATCGCGGAAGACGGTTCCGTTACCGTTTTTACGGGAAAAGTGGAGCTGGGACAGGGAAATACCACCGCTTTGGCTCAAATGGCCGCGGACGAACTGGGAGTAGCGCTCGATTCCGTCACGATGATCATGGGGGATACGGAGCTTTGCCCCTGGGACATGGGAACTTTCGGATCGATGTCGATTCGGGTTTTAGGACCGCAACTGAGAGACGCAGCCGCCGAAGCAAGGGAAATCCTTCTCGTACTTGCCTCAGAGAAGCTGAACAAGCCGAAATCACAGCTTAAGATCGAAGAGGGCGTTATCTACGACGAAAAGGACAGAACAGCCCGTGTCACTTACGGACAACTGGCCAAAGGGCAGAAAATAACCCGCAAACTTGAGGGAAAGGCCGTTACCAAGCCCGTATCGGAATTCACCGTCATGGGCAAATCGATCACACGGCTGGACGGTATTGAGAAGGTGACCGGAAAAGCAAAATACACCGGCGATATACGCTTCCCCGATCTGGTATATGCCCGGGTGCTACGCCCACCGGCCCATGGAGCTACCCTGAAAAGCGTCGATACATCGGAAGCGGAAAAGATGCCGGGCGTGACTGTGGTGAACCAGGACGGTCTTGTTGCAGCGCTTCATGCCGATCCCGAAACAGCCGGGAAAGCGATTACGGCTGTCAAGGCCGAATACGACATCCCCGAAAGCGATGTCGATGAAAATACCATTTTCGATCACCTTCTCAACAATGCCCCAAGTCCACAACAAAGAGACCAGAAAGGAGACCTGGCCGAAGGGGAGAGGATTTCCGAAACCATTTTCGAAGAAACCTATCTGAACGGCTATGGAGCACAAGCGCCCATAGAAACACACACGGCATGCGCCGCAATGGACGGGGACAAAATGAACGTCTGGATATCGACCCAGACTCCCTTTACAAATCAGAGTGAAATAGCCAGAACACTGGGAATGCCTTCCGAGAATGTCCGTGTGATGCCCGTCCTTGTCGGAGGAGGATTCGGGGGAAAGAATTCCGCCCCCCAGGCCGTGGAAGCGGCACGTTTGGCCAAAATAACGGGCAAACCCGTGCAGGTTTTTTACGACCGCGAAGAGGAATTTTTCCTCACTGTATACCGCCCCGCAGCCATCGTAAAGATCAAATCGGGAATTGACAGCGCCGGGAAAATTACCCTTTGGGATTACAATGTCTACTTTGCCGGCGACCGCGGGTCGGAGCAGTATTACGACGTCCCGAACAACATGATACGGACCTATGGCAGTGCCATGGGCGGTATGATGGGCGGATCGAGGCCGCACCCTTTCGCGACCGGTACATGGAGGGCTCCCGGGGCCAACATCAACATCTTCGCCAAGGAATCGCATATCGACATCATGGCGGCGAAGTGTAAAATGGATCCCCTGGAATTCCGCCTCCAAAACACTTCGGATCCCAGGATGCGGCGCGTTCTCGAACAGGCAGCCGAACGATTCGGCTACACGCCTGCGGCAGCACCCAGCGGTCGTGGAATAGGGTTCGGCTGCGGTATCGACGCAGGGACCTACATCGCGGAAATCGCAGAGATCGAGCTGCGGAACGGATCTATAAATGTTAAGAAAATCGTTGCCGCCCAGGAGATGGGAATCTGCATCAATCCGAAAGGCGCCTTAATGCAAGTGGAAGGGTGCATCATGATGGGTCTCGGATACACCCTGACTGAGGACATCAGCTTCAAGGGCGGCAGGATCTTTACAAACAACTTCCATAACTACAAGATGCCGCGTTTCTCCATGATGCCTGAGATCGATGCCTTTATTGTCAAAAACGACGATCTGGCTCCCCAGGGAGGAGGCGAGCCGGGCATCGTACCCGTCGGCGCGGCTGTTGCCAACGCGCTCTATGACCTGGCCGGGATTCGTGTTTTCCAGATGCCGCTGACGGCAGAAAGAATCAAAGCCGCTCAGGCATAAAACATCGTGTGAACGTATTAACGTGAGAACGTATGAACGTTTATACGTTTACACGACACAGTTATTCCCAGTGCGAGCCATTCACCTCTCTGCCTTCGGTCCGTTATTCTGAAACCGGCGGCCGAAAGGGCTTCGGCTACCTCATCGTAATCCTCCTGTAGCAACCCGGAATAACAGACAATTCCCTTCTCCTGGAGCAGGCCAGATAGAAATCCGGACAATGTCACAAGTGTCCGCACGTCAATATTCGCCAGGATCAAGTCATATAGGTCTGAACCAAGACTTTCGAAGGAGGCGACACGAAACACCAGTTCCCGGCCGAATCCGTTTTCTTTCGCATACTGTTTTGCGCAATCCAAAGCGACCGTATCGGTATCGATACCCAACGCCGATGCTGCACCGAGTCTAATGGCAACCATAGAGAGGATCCCGCTCCCTGTACCGATATCCAGAACACGCTCCCCTCCTTTTATATGGTCCTCAAGCCATTCAATCACCAACCGGGTCGTCTCATGATAGCCGGTGCCAAAAGCCCGTTTAGGATCCAAAACCAGTTCGATCCCGCCAAATGAAGGGTCACCCGGATTCCAGCTCTGTCGGATACGAATATTCCGTCCCAACCTGATAGGTTTCAGCGAAGCTGCCCAGGTTGCATTCCAATCCTTGTCTTGCACTGAATGGACTTTGACATCCGCATCTCCCATTTCAAGGCTATCCAGCACTCCTTTCAAATCCACAAGTACGGCATTGCTCCACTTATCTTCAGGCCAGTAGATGTGAATGACTCCAGCTTCTTCCCAGCTGCCCAGGTATTCGCCGTTATCAAGCATTCCCAGCAACTCACCGGCTTCAATTTCAGCCCTGACAGCTACTTCCACAAAGTTTTGATTCATGACATTTCTTTCCCGTATTTATGGCAAAATGTCTCTATGCCATACTGGTTTGACGGAAATAACTTAATCGGGCAATCCGCAGCGCTTTCAAGCTCACGGCCTCATTTGCGGCAGAAATTTCTTTCAACCCTGGGAGCTTATTATAGAGCAGGAGGCGGCCGTTTCCTGGTGTATTTCGACGGGGACGATACTACAAAGACAATGCCGCCTGCCGGCATCAGGATTCGTTACAGCGCTCCCCTGTCGGCGGACGAGGCAATTATTCGTCGGCTTCGAGAAATCAGACATCCCCAGGAGGTCATTGTAGTATCAAACGATCGTGAACTTCAGAACCGCTGCCGAAATTCACAGGCCAAGGTTCTGGACTGGCATCAATTCACCTCAAGAATGCGATCCCGAAATGTGCGCCAATCAAGGCAAGGAGATCCGGAAGAAGCTGTAGATGTAGAGGATTGGATGCGCTATTTCGGCGTGGAGGAGTAGTCGGCAGGAGGTTTTGTGTTTGAAGTTTTAAGTTTGAAGTACTCTGGTTGTTAATCATACTCCTCTATAAAGATGTTCCATATTTGCATCAGCACCTCTGGCAATAAAAACTATAATTATCGTTTTATATAAGTAGTTTGCGATTGTTTATTAATGTTTTGCTTGAATTATATACTTGTAGCTGTAATGAATTTTACCTCTGAAAAGCATGGTTTAATGATTTTCCGAATACACTCAACGGGGAACGGGGAACGGGAAACGCTGATAACGTTTTTAGTTCCCGCGGTAATTGCCGAATCGCAGTTCCAGACCAAAATCCTTCTCCTTGATCCGGCCGATAACAGTCTGGAGATCGTCGCGCTTGGGAGAGGAGATGCGCATCTGGTCGCCCTGAATTTCCGTCTGCACTTTTTTTATTTTAAGATTCTTGACAAACTTGACTATTTCCCGGGCCGTTTCAATCGGGATTCCCTGCTGCAGGGAAATCTCCTGTGTAACCGTCCCTCCTGCTGCAGGAAGGGTTTTCCCCGTTTTCAGATTTTTCAGCGGAACCTGCCGGCGAATCATTTTCTCCTGAATGATGTCCCACATAGCCCGGAGTTTAAAATCATCCGGACCGCGCAGGACGATTTTATTCTCTGCACGATTCAACTCTATGTTTACAGGAAGTCCCTTGAAATCGTAGCGCTGCCGGATTTCCTTCAAGGCCTGGTTAATGGCATTATCGACCTCCTGGATATCACAGCTGCAGGTAAGATCAAAGGATTGTGTATGGGCCATTTCATCCCTCCCTTTTCCTATTGAGTGGGTGCTTCCTCACTCTTTTCAAGATCCTGCAGGAGTGCCCCCATTCTTTTGAGCTCGTCGCCGTATCTGGCCCAATCGCCCTGCCGCTGGGCCTGGATGGCCCGATCGTACGCACCTCGTAATTGCCTTATGAGAGAAATATTCTCTGCAGTCGCCGTTGGCACGGGGACGGATTCGCGTATTGGTAACGCAGCAAACTCTCCGGAAAGCAGCGAGGGCTCGATTTCTCCCTCAAATATCCATGCGATGGCTTCTTCCAGCGTCTGCTCCATTGCAATCTTGTCTCCATAGGCAACGATCACCCGTTTCAGTTCTGGAATTTTTCCACTCTCCGACCGCAGATAAAGGGGACGCACGTACAACAGAGCTTCTTCAATCGGGATGATCAGGAGGTTTCCCTGAATCACCTGGGATCCACGCTGGTCCCATAATGTAATCTGCCTAGAGATCTCAGCCTCCTGGTTAATACGAGCGACAATCTGTCGGGGTCCGTAAACGATTTTCTGTTTGGGGAAACGATACACAACCAGTTTCCCGTAATTTTCCCCGTCGCTGCGTGCCACCATCCAGGCGGAAAGATTGTCTTTACCTACCGGCGTAAACGGAAGCATCAGGATGAATTCTTCTTTCTCCTCCTGCGGCAACCGCATAATGGTGTAATAGGGAGACATTTCAGATTCCCTGTCGCCCCCTGCAATTATCGGGACCTGCCATTTGTCTTCCTTGTTGTAAAAAACCTGCGGCGAATTCATGTGGTATTCCGTGTAGATGTACGTTTGCACACTGAATATGTATTCCGGATACCGGATATGACGCTGCATTTCGGGATCCATCTCTGAGATGGGTCGAAAAACGCCCGGGTAGATCTTCTGGTATACCTGAATCAACGGGTCGTTCGGATCGGCCACATACATCTCCACCGTTCCGTTGTACGCATCCATAACCATCTTCACGGAATTGCGTATATAATTTCCTATTCCCTGTGTCCAGGCGGAATAGGGGTAGCGATCCGACACGGTATAGCCGTCTTGAATCCAGTAGAGTTTGCCGTTTAAAATCACCGTGTAGGGATCGGCATCCAGCAGCAGAAACGGAGCCAACCGACTCAGCCGCTGCCGGATATCGCGAAAGTACATGATACGGCTTTCCGAAGTTATTTTCTCCGAGAATAGGATATTTTTCTCGCGGAAATAGAACGCAAAAAGAAGCCTGCGGAAAAATGAATCGACCGAAACGCCGCCAGTTCCCTCGTAAGTCGTGTATTCATTGGTATCTCCGGAAGGATAATCGAATTCATTCTGTCCGGTCTTCACTATCACATACCCGCTCGTCAACTCTCCGAAATAGATTTCCGGCCGGTCGATTTCGAAGACCTTCGAATCGGAAACGGGAGGGATGTCCTTTACGAGAAGCTTCGGTAATCCTTCCTTGGTCTGGGTGTTCACGGGTCCGACAGCGACGCCGTAGCCGTGAGTATACATTAGATGTTCGTTGATCCAGGTTCGTTCCAGTAGGCTGTTGGAATCCAACTCCCGCGCGGAAAGCATAAACTGTTTCAATTCGCCGTCCAGAACGTACCGGTCATGATCGGCTCTGGAGAAGTGGTAGTAGGTTCTGATCTCCTGGATCTGCTTCAAAGCATCCAGCAAGGGTTCCTGATCCCATAGCCGGATGCTGTGAATGGTTGTCAGATTGTTTTCAATATCCCGGGATGTGAGTGCCTCATCGCCGGATAAATTGCGCTCCTCAACATGGGAAATTCCATATCCCTGCAACGTGGCTTTGATGTTATGGGTAATCTGGGGGCTTTCCTTATCGAATTCGTCCGGATCTACAATGAATTTTTGAATGAAGCTGGGATACAGATTCCCCAGAAACATTACGACGATATAAAGAGCAACGGCATAAAGTGCGAAACGCTTCTTGGAAGTGAACGCGCTAAAAAGAAACAGGAGTGCCCCCAGGAGTGCAACAACAGCTAAAATCGTCAACAAGGGTATTCGCGCCTTGAGATCGGTATAGCCCGCACCGGAAAAAACCTCGTGGCTTCCGAAGAGGACCTCATAGCGGTTCAGATAGGAACTGGCAGCCAGGAGAATGAATATAAAGGCAGCCAGGAGAGAAACCTGAAGCCCCATCAGGCTTTGTACGCCATCGGATTCCTTTATCTTTTTCCACGACAGGGAGCCTTTGAAATAGTAAAGCACAAGCACGCCGATCAAAGACAGGAATCCAAGAATAAGCCCTACCTTGATTATCTCCCGATAGAAGGGCATCGTGAACATGTAAAAAGACACATCACGGGAAAAAATAGGATCCTTGACATTGAATGAGACGCTGTTGAGCCAGCGCCAGACTTTCTCCCAGTTTCCCGCTTCGCTGATTGCCAGCAGGATTCCCACAAAAGCGGACAGCAGCAGTGAGACCCGTCTTACCATCCCCTGAGTAACCGTGTAGGCTGTAATCTGCCCGGTCGGTGTAGGTATGGCAAGCTGAATGGCACCCGGTGCGCGATTTGCAAGTGTCAGGTTAAGATAAACAAACAGGAAACCTATTAAAAGAGCCCCTGCTCCCAGCGCGGCTTTTGCAAAAAGTGCAGTAGTAAAAATAGTTGTCTTTCCGAGTGTTTCAAACCAGAGATAGTCAAAGTACATATTCACGGAAAAAGACAAACCGCCAAAGAGAATAAAGAGAGCGATTACAATTACCATCATCGTGATTCTTGTGCGCATAGTTCACCTATCCGATAACTTTTTGCCTGCATTATACTGCTGCAGAGGGTTCGTGATCAAACCTTCGCCCCGTTCCGGACGGGGTTCCCTGACAGTCTACACCGACTTTCAATGAAACTTGATTAAAAATACAAATTAAAAACCGGATCGTAAAGCTTTTGGCGCGTTTCCTTGTTTGCATCTTTAATCAACCTGTGAACTGTTGTACTGATCGCAATTCTGGTAGGATAAACAACACGGGTATCTTATATGGAATTTAACCAAAGGAATAACCGGTGACAGGCAGCGAATTCGATCTTCCCAAACGTCCGGACCGATCCTCTGGCAATAAAATTGAGAAGAGAGTCTGGATCAAAGCCTCTGCGGAAGTTGTATACCGTGCTTTGACCCATTCTAAAGATCTGTCGCGGTGGTTCTGCGACCGGGCGGATTGTTCTCCGTCTGAAGGTGGAGAACTCCTCGCATTCTGGAAAGCAGGAAAATCAGGACAAAAGGGACGTGCAATATTCACTCGTGTCATACCGAATTCCAAGCTGGAGCTTCTTTGGATAGAAGACGGGCGAGACACGCTTCCCGGTTCTCCGAAACACACTCTGAGTTACACGATCAAATCCAAATCCGGCATGACGGAAGTCATCATGATGGACAATGACGATGCTGCCGCAGATGAAGAAACATACGCATTCCTCGACAACGGATGGAACTCGGTCCTGTTGGAACTCAAGGACTTCTGCGAACGCAGGGAAAGATCTCTCAAACTCCGCCCGGAACCGTAAGCCGGCATAGACAATCCATCTCCGGAGTGAACTCAGGAATTGTCGCCCTGTAATTCAATAAAGGATTGGTACAATTTTTACCCAATGCCCTTTTGACTCCTGAGAATCCGGATTGACACCTTGGAAGAATTGTCTAAATAAGGGTATTCAATGAGCTTGCATTCAATAGGAGGCATCTGGTACGATTTTTTGCCTATCCGGTGAAGGCATGTAGTTCCATCACATAGGAGGAAAGAATCGATGCGTAAAGTTCCTTTGGGAGAATCTTTACGGATAATAGCCCGGGGATCTGCAAACTGGTTCACTCTGCGTCCTATTGTTGTATCCTTCGAAGTCACTGATTCCTGCACCTGTTTCTGCAAACATTGCGACCACGGCGGCGAACGCGACGAGTCGCGCAATATGAAGCCTGCCGATTACAGGAAATATATGCAGGAACTGGGCCCCTGTGTCGTACAGATTTCAGGCGGAGAACCCATGCTAAGACCGGATCTGCTTGAAGTTGTCCGAAACATTAAATCGGATAACGGACTTCCCTACACCATCCTTGTTTCGAACTGGTCTCTCATGACCGAAGAGAAGTACCAGCAGCTCCGCGAAGCAGGTGTCGACGAGTTTTGCGTCAGCCTCGATTTCCCGGACGAACGCCACGACGATTTCAGAGGGCTTCCGGGGCTTTACAGGCATCTGAACGAAATCGTGCCCAAAATAGCCGCCCTGGGATTTGACGACATTGTAATGAACAACTGCATCACTTCCTGGAATGTGGCGGAAATCAACGCCGTTGCCGACAGGGTTGCCGAATGGGGCGTGAACCTCAACTACAGCGCCTATTCACCGCGACGAACCGGATGCCGCGATTACTTCATTACGACCGGTGAACAGCGGGCCACCCTGAATCGAGAACTGAGCAGGATTAAGGAACGGATGGACAAATCGCACTGGATTACAAACAACAAATCGACACTGGATGCGACTATACAATACTTCACCCAGGGCGGAGCTCCATACTGTAAAGCCGGTCTTCGCTGGCTTGTCGTCACAAGCGACGGATCCCTGCAGCCATGCTCGATGCAGTTCAAGAAATACGGCCTTCACGAACAGGCGCGAATGGTCAAGGAATTTACGGAGAATAATTCCTGCGATCAGTGCTACGTCTCTATCCGCTCCTGGCTGGATAAGACATTTCCACAGCTTGTAAGAGAAAACGTTTCGGAATTTTTCTCTTTCAAGTCCCGCTGAAACCAGCCCTAAATTTGATCGAAGAAAACCTGTAAGAAATACAGTCCTGTCCGGGATCGTTATGGTAATCTAAACATAAGGTTCAATAACCATCATCGGGAGGTGCCGTGAAAAAACTGCTGCTAGCCGCCCTGGTTTTATTAAATATTCCCCTTCTCAAGGCCGCCAGTGAAGTCGGTGATCGTGTCGTTCGCGCGGCCATTGTACTGAAAGAAATCGCGGATGCGCCCGACAGCAGCATCCCAAGAGACCTTCTCGATAAAAGCTCCTGCGTAGCTGTCATCCCCGGCATGAAAAAGGGAGGGTTTATCTTCGGGGCCAACTACGGAAAAGGTTTGATATCCTGCAGAACCGAAAACGGAAACGGACCGTGGAGCGCTCCGGCGATGCTGCTTCTGCAGGGAGGCAGTTTCGGTCTCCAGATCGGAGCCCAGTCGGTCGACCTTGTTCTTTTGATAATGAACGTTTCAGGAATTGAAAGCCTGCTGGACAGCAAGTTCACACTTGGCGGCGATGTATCGGTTGCAGCCGGGCCTGTCGGGAGAACCGCAGCTGCGGAAACCGATGCCTGGATGACGGCTAAAATCCTTGCTTACTCGCGCACGCGCGGCCTATTCGGCGGTTTGGTCATCAAGGGAGGTGTTATACGCCCCGACAGGGATGCCAACTTTGTATTGTACGGGAAAGAGGTTGAACCGCGACAAATTCTTTTCCATCAGAGCGAATCGCTTCCGAAAGATGCGCAGATTTTTCTAAGAGAGTTGACGGGAATCAGTCCTAAGAGAATCACCCAGTAATAAAGTCCTTAACCCTCATTTCTCACAAGATTTCGACTTTGAGAAATGCGGGTTTAGAGATCACCTGCGGTTCAGATCGTGAACGATCCTTAAACCCTCGAGCGCCAGCCAGGGCTTAATGATGTCTATACTCTGAGTCTCGCTGGCGATGAGTTCAATCAGCGTTCCTGTGCCGACGGTTTTTGTATCAGGACCCAGTTCCTTCCGGAATCGTTTTACCATCCCATCCACCAGCCCTACATATCCGAAGAGCAAACCGGACTGCAGTGAATGTGCCGTATTCCTTCCGATTGCAGAGGGTGGACGGACTATTTCAACGCGGGGCAGTTTCGCAGCCCGCTGAAACAGCGCATCCGAGGAAATCCGTATACCGGGAGCGATAGCCCCGCCCAGGTACTCCCCTTCAGCTGAAATAGCGTCAAAGATCGTTGCTGTACCGAAATCCACAATACATGCCGGTCCCTTGAATAAACTGATTACTGCAGCAGCCTGCACAATCCGGTCCGATCCCACCTGTTTGGGATCTTCGTAGCGAATCCTGATTCCTGTTCTTATCCCAGCATCAACAATAAGTGGTTCTACTCCAAGGTAATCGCGGCAGGCGCGATCGAAAATTCCCGTAACCGGGGGAACAACTGAAGCAATGGCAACATGGTCCACATGGACCGGTTTGCCTCCGGCTCGCTCCAACAACTGAATGAGCAGGATTCCATACTCGTCCGCAGTCCGCTCGCTATCGGAAGCCAGCCTCCAGCGCGGGCCGAGATTTTCGCCGGCAAAGAGTCCCAGGGTAATTCCTGTATTACCAATATCAACTGCAAGCAGCATAGGAAACCTCGGTATAATAGTTCTGAGTTCTGAGTTCTGAGTTCTGAGTTCTAAGTTTTGAGTTTTATGGGCTTGATGTCCTCATGGGCTCAGCAGAAGGTTGTCGATTAAGCGGGTCTTTCCGATTCTTACTGCCATTGAGAGCAACGCACCGTTTTCAGGAACGATTTGTTGGAGTTCGAGGAGAGTTTCCGGATCGGCTGCAGAAATATATTCTGCAACCGCCAGGGGTTCGGATTCGATAACGGACTGCATCACCGACCGCAGGGCAGCCCCGTCCTTTTCTCCCTTTTCATAACTGTTTTTAGCTGAAACCAAAGCTCGATAGAGAACCGTTGCAGCTTTTCGTTCCTCCGGGTCCAGATATGCATTCCTGCTGCTCAGAGCCAGGCCGTCCGATTCGCGAACCGTCGGGCATACGACGATTTCTACAGGAAAATTCAAATCTTTAACCATACGCCGGATCACCACCGCCTGTTGCGCATCCTTTTGCCCGAAATAGGCCCTGTCCGGCTGAAAAGCATTAAAGAGTTTGGCAACAACGGTCACTACTCCCCGAAAATGGCCAGGCCGCCATTCACCTTCAAGCGGAGCGGTGACATTTTCAACCGTGATCCAGGTCTGATATCCTGAAGGGTACATTCTGTCTGTTCCCGGTGTAAAAACGAGGGCGACTCCCAGCCTTTCCAGTAACGCCAGATCGTCCTCAATCGTACGCGGGTATTTCTCCAGGTCTTCTCCGGAACCGAATTGCATGGGATTGACGAAAATACTGACGCCGGCGTGATCGCATTCGCCCGATGCCCGCCGAATCAAAGAGGCATGACCGTCATGCAGCGCTCCCATCGTAGGCACAAGACCGAAGGTTCCTCCCAATGATGGAAGTATTTTTCTCAATTCCGACAGGGAATTCGTAACCAACATTCTAAGAGACTGCTCCTATTCTAATGGACTGGTGCCGCACGCATAATTTTCCAAAAAGCATTATTGACGGGAACATCCAGGCCCTGCAATCCCGCCTCACGAACGACAGCGCCGTATATGGCATCGCACTCCGTGGGCGCACCGCGAAGGACATCCTGGTACATCGAAGATTTATTTCGGGCGGTTCTCCGCGCCACCTCCTTAACTTGGGCCGCCGTATTGGAAAACGGCAGCTGTATCCCCTTAATCCGGGCTATGGCAGCGCATTCCTCCGCTGCACGGACCATAAGATCAGAAACCTCAGGTCTTTCCAGCAGCTCCCCGTTCAGGATGCGGAAAGTAGCCGTCAGAGCATTAATGCCGCAGTTTATGCAAAGCTTGCCCCACAGCAGGCCTTCAGCCTCCGTGCGGCTGCATTGGTGACTTTCAAATCCGGCCTGCCGGAGCAACTGGATAATCCGCCCGGGCGCTACCGCATAAGTCCGCCCGGAACCTCCCGCCTTTACATGTCCGGGACCTAGAAGCGTTGCTCCTTCAGTTGTAGAACCCGGGAACGCACGGTCGCCGAGAATATCAATATTCCCGAGTCCATTCTGAAGGGATACTGCCAGTCCCTCCGGATTCAGGTATTTTGGAAAAAGTGAGGCTATGCTTTGAGTCTGCCAGGCCTTTACAAGAACAAGGACAAGGTCTGCGGGAACCGGAAGCGCATCGAAAGACTGTGCGTGAACGCGCACAGATCGGATTCCCTGAGAATCTTCAATCAGAATGCCCCGTTCCCTTATGGCGGCAATTGCCTCTGCCCACGTACCGACAAGGGTAACCTCAGCAACACTGGACAGACGGGCGCCAAAAAGACATGCCATAGCTCCTGTACCGAAGAGAACAACTTTCATCAATCCCTCGCCTGAAATGGTGAACTTTTATGTATCAGTGATATCGAGCCGGGGGATCCTCATCCCCGTCGGTAACATCTGCGACCATGTGGATCTCCCTCATGAGAGAACGAAGCGCCTGGGGATCCATCGTATTTGCATGCTCGGCTGCCGGAAAACGGCCTTTCTTTACATCAGCGATATACTCCCCAAATGCACGCTCCATCTCTGAAAACAGATCGGCGTACTTTTTCACAAACCTGGGAGTAAACCGGTCAAATAATCCAAGCATGTCGTGAGTCACGAGGATCTGGCCATCGCACTTCATCCCGGCGCCGATTCCGATTACGGGGATACTCAGCCGTTTCGAAATCAGCTCGGCAACTTCGACAGGAATGGACTCTACAACCAGTGCATAACAGCCTGAATCCTCCAGGATGACCGCGTCCTCTATAAGGGCCTGCGCGGCATCTGCAGATTTGGCCTGGACCCTCCATCCGCTCAACTGATGCACGCTTTGGGGAGTGAGCCCGAGATGCCCCATAACGGGTATTCCTGCGGCGGTTATGGCTTTTATTACCTGCACCCGGTCTCGTCCGCCTTCGAGCTTTACAGCATCCATCCCCCCTTTTTGCAGAAGGCTTCCCGCATTCCTGAGCGCATCGGCAGTGGATGCCTGATAGGACATGAACGGCATATCGCCTACGAGATGCGCGTGCGAAGCGCCTCGGGAAACAGCGCGGCAGTGATGCAGTATATCCTGCATTGTAACAGGAAGCGTGTTTTCATACCCGAGGACGACCATCCCCAGGGAATCTCCCACCAAGATACCATCGATTCCCGTACGATCCAAAGCAACGGCGGTCGGAAAGTCATACGCTGTAAGAAACGCGATCGGCTCTCCGCGCGATTTCTTGGAATGCAGTGTCTGAATGCTGACTTTTTTCTCGGAAGGTGTTGCGGTGTACTTATTGGACATGGCTATCTTCTCCATATGAGTAAGATGCCTGTTCTGAATCAAATGCGGCTAAAAACAGGCTTGCCGTACCGGTTCCGTGCACTCTGTTGCCCGGATTGAGTCGGCAACCATAATTTTATAAAAATCGCGGCTATTTTAAAAGCATAACCGGCATTTTTTCATAGGTTTCAAAAATCAATGAATAAGAACGGAAAATAAAAGAATCATAATGTTTATTCCTTGTTCGGGATGCAATGAGAAATTTGCTATCTTTAGAATTAAGAATAAAGCGGCCGGATGACGGGCAACATCTTTCCGGCTCCCGGCTTTTTACTCCCTACATCCTGTCATTTTGCGGCAGGATATTGAAAGTGCAACCTCAGCCCGGTTATTTATGGAGACCACAGTATGAAAGCGCTGGTAAAAAGGAACCCCGAACCCGGTTTATGGCTGGAGGATATAGAGGAGCCCCGCATCGGCATCAACGACGTACTGATTCGCGTCGACCGCACCGGAGTCTGCGGCACCGACCTTCACGTTTACGAATGGGACGCCTGGGCGCAACGGACTATTAAAGTTCCTTTGACCGTCGGCCATGAGTTTGTAGGGGAAATCATCGAGGTCGGCTCCAATGTCGCGGACTTCCAGCCGGGCAACATCGTCAGTGCAGAGGGCCATGTGGTCTGCGGTCGCTGCCGGAACTGTCTGGCCGGGCGTCGACACCTCTGCAAGGATACTCTGGGTATCGGAGTCAACCGCCCGGGAGCGTTTGCACAGTACATAGCCGTTCCGGTAACCAATGTCTGGCACCACAAGGATACAATAGACCGGGATATTGCGTCGATCTTCGATCCCTTCGGCAATGCGGTACATACAGCGCTCTCGTTCGATGTTCTGGGCGAAGATGTTCTTATAACCGGTGCGGGACCGATCGGGATTATGGCCGCGGCAGTGGTAAAGCATGCAGGCGCGCGGTACGTTGTGATCACGGATCCGAACGAATACAGGCTCGAGCTTGCCGGAAAGATTGGGGTAACAGTAGCCTTGAATGTGAATCAGGGCAGTATCCGGGATGTGCAGCGGGAGCTCGGCATGAAAGAGGGTTTCGATGTAGGGCTGGAAATGTCAGGCAGTGCCGCAGCCTTCGGGGATATGATCGA
>Ga0209536_100008357_pt1 | contig 15534 bp, 10 predicted proteins | sample DeeMarSeWOR28_12_FD_187461 | JGI IMG/M metagenome (GOLD analysis project Ga0209536, IMG submission 187461) | Marine sediment microbial communities from White Oak River estuary, North Carolina - WOR-2-8_12 (SPAdes) (version 2) | ecosystem: Environmental > Aquatic > Marine > Intertidal zone >...
TTTGATCTGGGGCTATTCTGTCACCTGGGCCTTTTTAACCGACCGGGCCAAGGTAATGGTTTATCGGCACTTTGGCATGGAGACTCGACGTCATCAGAGGTTTCTTAACAGGGTTAAGCAGGTTATTGCCCCCCATGTGGATAACGAGCCCCACGACTATGTTGGGACAAATCTACATGGATAGAAGATTGTCGCCATGGAGAAACATAGCCCGGATGTTTCATGAATGGCCTGCTGCGACCATGGATATGGCCGTCCTTCCGGGCGTCCTCGGTTGTTGGCCCCTGCGATGTACCATTCAGGTACGCCTCGGAGCCAACAACCTGCGGGTGCCCAGTGGCACGGTCATCTTCACGGTCTCGCGACGACAATCCATGAAATATCCGGGCTAGGCTAAAAACAAGCCAGGGGAGGTTGTCATGGCAAAAAATAAAGCCAATATGCCTCAAGAGGACGAGAGCATATTTGATAAGCTAAGGTCTTCATTTGGTAACATGTCGCCGCAGGCAGATCCCGGCCGGCGGAAAGTGCACTTTTCTTTCTGGTACTTTCTTATGGCTCTTTTGGCCTTTTCGCTGATTCAGGACTATCTCATCGCCCGGCAAACAGATACCGTTCCCTACTCCGTATTCAAGCAGGACGTCGTTGCCGACAAAGTGAAGAACCTGGTTTTGACCCCGCAACGCATCAGCGGAATCATTACTAAGGATGGCCAGGGTCGAAAGAATTGGCCTTTTGAGACCGTGCGGGTGAATGACCCTGGCTTGGTGAAGCTTCTTGATGCTCATAAGATAAAGTACACCGGTCATTATGAAAGCAAGTGGTTGTCCACCTTACTTTCCTGGGTCATTCCTATCGCTTTCTTCTTCATCATCTGGAGAGTGCTTATCGGTCGTGTAGGTGGTGGTCCTCAGGGGGTGCTCTCTATAGGCAAGTCCCGCGCCAGAATATATGCAGAAACTGAGGTAGGCACGACCTTCAGGGATGTTGCCGGCATTGACGAGGCCAAGCAGGAATTAGCTGAAATAGTTGAATTCCTCAAAACTCCCGAAAAGTTTACCCGCTTGGGAGGCAAAATTCCCAAGGGTGTTTTGTTGGTGGGCGCTCCGGGCACCGGCAAAACCCTTCTTGCCAAGGCAGTGGCGGGAGAATCCGGCGTTCCCTTCTTCAGCCTCAGCGGCTCGGATTTTGTTGAGATGTTCGTGGGTGTGGGTGCAGCCAGAGTTCGCGATCTCTTTGCCCAAGCTAAAGAGCATGCCCCCTGTATCATCTTTGTCGATGAGCTTGATGCCTTGGGCAAGGCGAGAGGAATCAATCCCATGGGGGGGCATGATGAGCGGGAGCAAACGCTCAACCAGCTGTTGGTGGAGATGGACGGATTTGACGCCACCGTGGGGGTTATTATCATGGCCGCCACCAACCGCCCGGAGATTCTTGACCCGGCCCTACTCCGTGCCGGACGCTTTGACCGGCACGTGGCCATCGACCGGCCTGATGTTCGCGGCCGGGAGGCAATTCTCAGGGTTCACGTCAAAGGGGTAAAACTCTCTGCCGAGGTGGATCTGGCCAGGGTTGCCGCCTTGACTCCGGGTTTTGTGGGAGCTGATTTGGCCAACCTCGTCAATGAGGCTGCCTTGCTCTCAGCCCGACGAAACAAAGGCAGTGTCGGCATGGCCGAATTTCAAGATGCCATTGACCGGATAGTTGGGGGGCTGGAGAAGAAAAACCGAATGATGAATGAAAAGGAAAAGCGAATTGTGGCCTATCATGAGAGTGGCCACGCTCTGGTGGCCATGAATTTACCCACTGCCGACCCGGTCAACAAGGTGACTATCATTCCTCGGGGCATTGCCGCCCTTGGCTATACCCAGCAGCTGCCCACCGAGGATCGCTATCTTATGACGAGGGAGGAATTGTTGGGCCGGCTCTGTGTCTTGGTGGGCGGCCGGGTAGCCGAAGAAATCATCTTTCAAGAGATATCCACCGGTGCCCAGAATGATCTGCAGAAGGCCACCGACATCGCTCACAGCATGGTTACAGAATATGGCATGAGTGAAAAGTTAGGCCTGGTTACTTACGCAAAGGAGAAACGTCCTCTCTTCTATGACACGGGGATGACGCCTTCGAAGGAGTACAGTGATGAAACTGCCAGAGATATTGATGCGGAGGTCTCGCTTCTTGTGGAAAAAGCGCACGAGCGGGTGAGAAAGATGCTTACTAAAAGGCGAGAGCAGCTGGAAATTGTTTCTCAAAAGCTCTTGGAGCAGGAGACCCTCACAGGTGACGAATTGCGGGAGCTGGTAGGAAAGGAATTTGCCGCAGAAGAAGACCCGGACTCAACTGAGGAAAGTATGTACGGTGAAGCTTCCATCGGCCATGCCTAGGCTCTTCTTCCCTGCACATGGTGGAGATGTGCTTACGCTTCAAGCGAGCCATCAAGAGGCGTAAAACCAGCATTTTCCCAGTTGCCGGAATCGAATCTCTGCCCTTAAGCGGAAGAACAATTCGTTATCATCTGTGAACAAAATATGGCTATGAAAAAACGAATAATCTATACCATGGTTGGATTGACTGTGGTGATCGGTGTCCTTGCCGGAATCAAGGCTCTGCAGATCGGCAAGATGATTGCCCATGGGGAACAGTCGGTACCGCCTCCTCTGCCTGTCAACGCGGCGGTAGTGCACAGAGAATCCTGGCAGTCTCTGCTCACCTCCGTGGGTTCACTCGAGGCTGTTCAGGGGGTCATGGTGACTGCGGAACTCACGGGCAAGGTGGTGCAGATCGCCTTTGAGCCGGGCACGATGGTGCAGGCGGGCGCTCCTCTGCTGCAACAAGATATCTCTTCGGAGAAAGCTCAGCTCCGTGGGGCGGAGGCCGCCTTGGATCTCGCCAAGGTCAATCTTGAACGGTTGAGCAAACTCCTTGCCGATGAAGCCATAGCGCAGTCCCAGTATGACGACGCCGCAGCGAAGTTCAAGGAGGACGCGGCCCAAGTCGACAACATCCGGGCAATTATTGCGAAGAAAACCATCCGTGCGCCCTTTGCCGGGCGCCTTGGCATCCGTCTGGTCAACCTGGGCCAGACCCTCAATGAGGGCGATGAGATCGTCTCACTCCAGTCACTTGACCCAATCTTCGTAAATTTTCTCCTGCCGCAACAGGAGGTGTCGCAGATCCAACTGGGATTCAGGGTGCAGGTGACCACCGATGCGCTTCCCGGCCAGACTATTGAAGGCAAAGTTACGGCGATAAACCCCCAGGTAGACTCATCCACCCGGAACATAAGGGTGCAGGCGACGGTGGCAAATTCGCAGGAACATTTGCGCCCGGGCATGTTTGTAAAGGTAGCCTTGGTACTGCCGGTTCAGGACAAGGTGCTTGCTATTCCGGCCACCGCCGTACTCTACGCCCCCTATGGCGACTCGGTATTTGTGGTGGAGGAACAGAAAAGCGAAAAAGACGGCCAGTCTGGTAAGATCGTGCGCCAGCAGTTTGTGCGCCTCGGAGAGAAGCGCGGCGATTTCGTCTCCGTGGTTTCCGGACTACAGGAAGGCGAAACTGTGGTGAGCACCGGGGCCTTCAAGCTGCGCAGCGGTCAGGCAGTGGTTGTGGACAACACTCTGGCCCCTGAATTCAAGCTAACCCCCAAACCTGAAGAGAGCTAAGCTGGAGGTACACATACGGTCTGCAGGCGGCGCCATTGTGCTAGCCCGGATATTTCATGAATTGGCGTCACGAGATCGTGAAGGTGGGCATGCCACCGGGCAAGTGCAGGGTTTTGCATCCGAGGCGTACTCGTACAGTACGTCGCAGGGTGTGAGACCCGAGCAGGCCCGGAAGGATGCCAGTATCCGCGGTCGCAGTAGACCATTCATGAAATATCCGGGCTGAAGTCTGTCAGAGCGCATTCATACCATGAAAATTACCGATCTTTTTATCCGCCGCCCCGTTCTCGCGCTGGTGGTCAACCTGGTGATCATCATTGCGGGGTTTCAGGCGATTCGCACCCTCAACGTCCGCCAGTACCCTCGTAGCGAGAACGCGACGGTTACGGTGACCACCGTCTATATCGGCGCCAGCGCTGAACTGGTGCGAGGTTTCGTCACCACCCAGCTGGAGAGGGCCATCGCGGCCGCCGACGGTATTGATTACATGGAATCCCAGAGTTCCCAGAACCTCTCGACTATCAACGTCCGCTTGAAGCTCAACTACGACTCCATCAAGGCCCTCGCGGAAATCAGCTCCAAGGTCGATCAGGTCCGAGATGACCTACCCCCGGAAGCGGAAGTGCCGGTCATCAACGTCGAGTCTGCTGACAGCCGGTTCGCTTCAGCATATCTGAGTTTCACCTCCGGTGTCCTCCAGCAGAATGAGATCACCGACTACCTTGTCCGCATCGTGCAACCGCGCCTTTCAGCCCTGGAAGGCGTACAGCGCGCTGAAATCCTCGGGGGCCGGACCTTCGCCATGCGTATTTGGCTCAAGCCGGAGCGCATGGCTGCCCTCAACGTCAGCCCGGTGCAGGTGCGCCAAGCACTGGCCGCCAACAACTTCCTCGCCGCCGTCGGCCAAACCAAAGGCTCCCTTGTCCAGGTCAATCTCACCGCCAACACCGACCTGCGTTCGGTGCAGGATTTCAAGCGTCTGGTCATCCGCGAGCAGGACGGTGCCATCGTGCGGCTGGAGGACATCGCCGACGTGGTGCTGGGCGCGGAGGACTATGACACGGAGGTCCGCTTCTCTGGCCAGACTGCGGTATTTATGGGTATCTGGCCCCTGCCCAACGCCAATTCCCTCGAGGTGATCCACCGGGTGCGCGGTGAAATGCAAGCCATCCAGAAGCAACTGCCAACCGGCATGCAGGCGCGCATTGCCTACGACGCCACCGATTACATCACCAGTGCCATTCACGAGGTGCTCAAGACCCTGGGTGACACCCTGCTCATCGTGGTGATCATCATCTTCCTGTTTCTCGGTTCGTTCCGTTCAGTGTTGATACCGGTAGTGGCCATCCCTCTGTCGCTCATCGGCGCAGTCTTCTTGATGCAGGTGTTCGGTTTTACCATCAACTTACTGACGCTGCTGGCTATCGTGCTCTCCGTGGGTCTGGTGGTCGATGATGCCATCGTGGTGGTGGAAAACGTCGAGCGGCATCTGAGCCTAGGTGAACCGCCCCTCAACGCCGCCTTGCTGGGTGCCCGCGAACTTGTCGGGCCCATCATCGCCATGACCATCACCCTGGCGGCGGTTTATGCTCCCATCGGTTTGCAGGGTGGCCTTACCGGCTCGCTCTTCCGAGAGTTCGCCTTTACCCTGGCCGGCGCCGTTCTCATCTCCGGGGTCGTCGCCCTCACCCTATCGCCCATGATGTCGGCCAAAATGCTGAAGCCGGGCATAGGGGAGCGTGGGCTGGCAGGCAAGATCGCCCGCTATTTCAAACGTATCAGGAGCGGTTACGGGCGCTGGCTCAACCTTACGCTCGACTCTCGCCCGCCCGTCTATTTAGTATGGATCTCTTTGAGTTTACTAACAATCCCCATGTTCATCATGTCTCCCAAGGAACTTGCGCCCAAGGAGGACCAAGGAGTCATTTTCGGCATCCTCGACGGGGCGGCTAATTCCACCATCGACCAGACCAGCTTTTACGCCGCGGCGGTCAACCGGGCCTACCTCAGTGTGCCGGAGACCAAATTCACTTTCCAGCTGACCCGTCCGACCTCGGGCTTCAGTGGCATGGTCGCTAAGCCCTGGGACGAGCGCAAGCGCACGATTTTTCAAATTCTACCTGAAGTACAGCGGAAGCTTTATGGAATTCCGGGCATCCGGGCGAATCCGGTACTCCCAGCGGCGCTCCCTGGGGGCGGTCAGTTTCCGGTGGAGTTCATCATCGCCTCCACAGCGGAGGAAGACCAGATCCTGCAACTTGCCCAGCAAATCCAGGTCAAAGCAAGGCAGAGCGGCATGTTTGCCTTCCCGCCGCTCATAGACGTCAAGATCGATCAGCCCCAGTCGGAGTTCGTCATCGATCGTGACAAGGTGGCGGACCTCGGTCTCAATCTCGAGCAGGTCGGAGCCGACATTGGCTCGATGGTGGGCGGCGATTTCGTCAACCGCTTCGACATTTCCGGCCGCAGCTACAAGGTCATTCCCCAGATCCAGCGAGTGGACCGCCTTAACCCGGCTCAACTCCAGAACATTTATATTACGGGGCCGAAGGGGCAACTGGTGCCGCTCAGCATCCTGGCCACGATCCACAACTCCACGGTCCCGCGCTCTCTGAACCGCTTTCAACAGCTCAACGCCGTGAAGATCAGCGGCGTGCCCGTCCGGCCCCTCGACCAGGCGCTGCGCTTCCTGGAGGATGAGGCGGCTAAGATCTTGCCCCCGGGATTTGTACTGGATTACACCGGCGAGTCACGCCAGCTCCGGACTGAGGGCAGCAAGTTCCTGCCAGCCTTTGGCCTCGCCGTGGTTCTCATCTTTCTGGTGCTTGCGGCGCAGTTCAACAGCTTCCGCGATCCCTTTGTTATCTTGGCCGGTTCGGTGCCACTAGCGCTGTTCGGTGCGCTCATCTTCACCTTCCTTAAGATACCAGACCCGAACGTGCCCTTTTGGACCAACGGCTGGACGACCACGCTAAACATCTACTCCCAGGTCGGTCTGGTGACCCTTGTTGGCCTGGTGTCGAAAAACGGTATCCTCATTGTCGAATTCGCCAACAAGCTCCAAGAACAAGGGCATCTCAAGCGTGAAGCAGTGCACCAGGCGGCTCTCACCCGCTTGCGTCCGATCCTCATGACCAGCGGGGCCACCGTTGCCGGTCACTTTCCTCTAACGCTGGTCACCGGCGCTGGCGCTGCAGCCCGTAACTCCATCGGTCTGGTGCTCGTCGGCGGCATGGCCATCGGTACCGTGTTCACGCTCTTTGTCATCCCCTCGATCTACATGCTCGTCGCTCGCGACCACTCCAAAGACCGTGCCCAGCAAGCCACCGTCTTGAGCGTTTAAGAGGGGCTGTCAGGATAGCCCGGGGACCATGTGGCCCAGTCTTGATATAATCTCAAGAGAGTCCCGAGGTGATGTTCGGGTAAACTCCTGCAACCTCTCTCGCTGTAGGACGGATACCGACACGAAAAGGTTTGAGATTCCTACAGCAGAATCAGACAGCCGCCGATAGCGAAAAAGTGCTTGCCGATGTACTTTTGAACAGAGAGCCGCACCCTTGCCCGAGGGGTTATGATATTGGCAGCTAGTGGTTCCCATGGCCCGGGCTGCTGCCAACGGAGAAATCAACCTCGTATCGCTATCTGTGGCAGTGGGGAGGGAGCCTGGGTGGTGGCCAACAAGGTTCCCGGTATTCGAGCAGGGCTCATAACGCACCAGTATTCCGGAGGTGAAAAAGCTATGAATAAAAACAATCTCCTAAAAATACAAGAATTCGGTCAAAGCATATGGCTGGACTATATTAGCCGGGGAATGATCCATTCCGGTGAGTTAAAGCGGCTCATCGAAAAAGATGGATTGCGCGGGGTGACGTCCAACCCAAGCATTTTCGACCAAGCATTTGAAGGCAGTCAGGACTACGAAGAACCAATTCGGGCCCTTAGCCAAGAAGGGAAGACAGCGGAGGAAATCTATCAGGCCCTGACCGTGGAAGATGTGCAGATGGCCGCCGACGAATTTCGCCATCTCTACGACACCTCGGAAGGAGCCCATGGCTTTGTCAGCCTCGAAGTCAATCCACATCTGGCTTACCGGACGGAGGAAACCATGGCAGAAGCCAGGGAACTCTGGAGGAGTTTGGATCGCCCCAATGTGTTTATCAAGGTGCCGGCAACCAAGGAAGGATTGCCGGCCATCCAGCAACTGATCAGCGAGGGGATAAATGTAAATGTTACCCTGCTCTTCGGCTTGCCGCGCTACCGAGAAGTGGCGGCGGCCTACATTGCCGGTTTGGAGGAACGGGCGGCGGCAGGTAAGCCGGTTGACAGGGTCCGCTCCGTTGCCAGTTTCTTTCTCAGCCGCATCGATGTGCTGGTGGATCCGAAACTGGAGGAGATCATGGCCGGGAGGGGCTCACAGGGAAAAACCGCCGAGAAGTTGCATGGCCAGGTGGCCATTGCCAGCGCCAAGGAGGCGTATCAAATCTACAAAGAGATCTTCGGCCACGAAAGATTCCAGAGGTTGGCCGACAAAGGCGGTCGTCCTCAACGAGTACTGTGGGCCAGCACCAGCACGAAAAACCCTGACTATTCGGAGGTCAAATATGTGGAACCATTGATCGGACCCGAAACCATCAATACCCTTCCGCAGGAGACTCTCAAAGCTTACCGCGCTCACGGGAATCCGGAGGAAAGATTGGAACAGGGGCTGGAAGAGGCGCGCAAGGTGCTGGAATTGCTGCCTGAGGTGGATATGGACATCGATCAGGTCACTCAGCAACTGGAGAAAGAGGGGGTTGAGAAGTTCAACAAACCCTATGACCGGTTGCTGGACACCCTGGCAAAAAAGCGAAGCCAGGCACTGGAGAAAAAATCGCAGGCCCAGGGTGGATAGGAGAAAAGAACAACGGGGCTGCAGGTTTCAGCTACTATGAGCCAAGTCTTTAAGGCAACATGGGGAGAAGAGGTATGAGGAAAGACACTATCGTTGCCCTGTTCTTAGATATCGGTAACGTTCTGCTGACCAACGGCTGGGACCATACCATGCGTCAGCAAGCGGCTCAGAAGTTTGCTCTGGACTATGAGGAGATGAATGAGCGACACCACCTGACCTTCGATACCTACGAAGAAGGGAAATTGACTTTGGCTGAGTATCTGGGACGGGTGGTGTTTTGCAGTCCGCGCTCATTTTCTCGTAAGGACTTCACCGACTTCATCTTCGCCCAATCCAAACCCAAGCCGGATATGATCCAGCTGGTGCAAGAGTTGAAGCAACGATACGGTCTCAAAACAGCGGCGGTGAGCAACGAAGGGCGCGAGCTGACACTGTATCGCGTCAAGAAATTTCAGTTGAGTAGCTTTATCGATTTTTTTATCTCATCCTGCTTTGTTCACCTGCGCAAGCCGGATGAAGACATGTACCGGTTGGCTCTGGACTGTGCCCAGGTGGAGGCAGAACGGGTGGTCTATATTGATGACCGGCCGATGTTTGTTGAAGTTGCGGCTGCGCTGGGTATCAATGGTATCCATCATAGCGATTTCGGCTCAACCCGCAAGGCTCTTGCGAATTTCGGCCTCAAGACATAAGAAGTGAGGGAAGGTATCCACCAGAGAACCTCTCCATCGCGGTGGTCTCGGGTTTTGGTTGTTGGCGGAGGCAGAATGACTGCTGGCGGTTTTGCCCTATGGGAGGAGGCTGTTGTTATGGGAAACAAGCGATGTGATCTTGGCTTGATCGGCCTGGGGGTCATGGGTCGCAATTTTCTGCTCAACGTGGCCGATCACGGATTTTCGCTGACGGGATACGATCTGGACGCTGACAAGGCCAAACAATTGAACAAGGAAAAATCGGACGCACATAATATTCATCCAGCCGGGGATCTGGCCGATTTTATTGCCAAACTGCGGCGGCCGCGGGTGATCATGTTGCTGGTGCCCGCCGGAGCACCGGTGGATTCCGTCCTCGAACAGCTAACACCTCGAGTGGATCAGGGAGATCTGATCATCGACAGCGGCAACTCACACTTTAAAGACACGGATCGCCGGAGCGACAAGCTCGAGGGGCAGGGCTTGGTCTTTATGGGTATGGGAATGTCCGGTGGCGAGTACGGGGCGCGTTATGGCCCCAGCATCATGCCCGGAGGCCCCCGAGAGGCTTATGGCCGGGTTGAGAACATCTTGAGCCAGGCGGCGGCCCAGGTGGACGGAGAGCCGTGTGTGGCCTACCTGGGAAAGGGGTCGGCGGGCCATTACGTCAAGATGGTGCACAACGGCATTGAATATGGGATTATGCAGCTGATTGGCGAAACCTATGATCTCATGAACAGAGGCCTGGGATTAACTGCCCATGACCTGCATGGTATTTACCGAAGCTGGAGCAGCCAAGAACTCGCGAGCTACCTGGTAGAAATTACCTCGCACATTTTTGCCACCACAGATGAAAAAACAGGCAAGCCGCTGGTGGAAGTCATCTTGGATGCGGCCAAACAAAAAGGAACCGGCAAGTGGACCGAATGGGATGCCACGGATCTGCAGGTGCCCACCCCCACCATCGATGCTGCTGTGACCATGCGCAATCTTTCAAGCTTGAAGAGAGAGCGGCAACAGGCCGCCGAGCAGTTGCGTGGGCCTGCTGCACCCTATGGCGGAGATCAGCAGAAATTTGTCGGACAATTGAAGGATGCCCTCTACAGCAGCATGATCCTCACCTACGCTCAGGGTATGGCCCTTCTGCGAAGGGCATCAACCCATTACGGCTACGGCTTGGATCTGGCAACCGTCGCTCGCATTTGGCGCGGCGGCTGCATCATTCGCGCCGCCCTGCTGGAGGATATCCTCTCGGTATTCAACAGCAGTCCCGACCTGCCGAACCTCCTGCTCAACCGGAATTTCGCCCAAGAGGTGATACTCCGTCAAAACCAACTCAGAGCTGTGGTTTCTGCAGCGGTACAGATGGGTTTGCCGGTTCCGGCCCTGGCTGCTTCGCTCAGCTACTTTGATGGTTACCGAAGCGACCGCTTGCCTGCCAATCTGATCCAGGCCCAGCGAGACTATTTCGGCTCGCATACCTACGAACGAAGCGACGAAGAAGGAACCTTTCACACCCAGTGGCGCCAGAGCTGAGGAGGACGTCATGGAAAAAGATATTACCCCGGATCCCACGGTCTTCCTGATCTTCGGGGCGGCCGGCGATCTCACCTGGCGGAAGTTGATTCCGGCCCTGTACAATCTATATCTGGACGACTGGATGCCGAAGCGTTTTATGGTGCTGGGGCTGGACCGTGTTGAGATGAAGGATGACGAGTTCCGCAACCATCTCCGTGATGGTGTGGAAAAGAACTCGCGCCGGGATAAGGTCGATAGCGACCGGTGGTCAACCTTCGCCGAAAATCTATTCTTCGCCAGCGGTGATTTCGCAGATGACAAATTTTTTAGCAAATTGGCCAAGAAGCTTGCCGAGATCGATAAGGGCTGGGATGGGCACGCCAATACAATCTTCTACCTCGCCGTTCCTCCCAGTTTGGTGGAGAACATAGTGCAGAAGCTGGGCAAGGCCAAGCTCAATCAGGATCGTCAACGGGCTCGCATCGTAGCGGAAAAACCCTTCGGCCGGAATCTGGATTCTGCCGAGGAACTCAACCAGACGCTGGCTGAGATTTTTCATGAATCTCAAATTTACCGCATAGATCATTACCTGGGCAAGGAGACGGTGCAAAATATTTTGGCCTTCCGTTTCGGCAATACACTTTTTGAACCGCTGTGGAACCGTCACCACATCGATCACGTTCAGATTACCGTAGCGGAGTCAGTGGGCGTGGCTCACCGCGGTGGTTACTATGACCAGGCTGGCGCGCTCCGCGACATGATTCAGAATCATCTCATACAAATTCTCTGCCTCATCGCCATGGAGGCTCCTGTCTCATTTAACGGCAACGAAATCCGCAACAAGAAGGTGGATGTACTGCACGCAATTCGCCCCATTCCATTTGAACAGGTCAACAGTTTCGCCGTCCGCGGCCAGTACGCAGCCGGCTGGATAGAGGGCGAGCACGTGATTTCATATCGACAAGAACCGGATGTTGCGCCAGATTCATTGACGGAAACCTATGCGGCTCTGAAACTTTTTGTCGACAATTGGCGCTGGCAGGGCGTTCCCTTCTACCTGCGCACCGGCAAGCGGCTGCCGGCCAAGACTTCGGAAGTAGCCATTCAGTTTCGACCGGTGCCTCACCAAACCTTTCCAGCTGCTGCGCTGATGGATTGGCGTCCCAACCGGTTGTTGCTGGCTATCCAGCCGCAAGAGGGTATTTTTCTGCGCTTTGAAGTCAAGCATCCCGGGCTGACCATGCACCTGTCGCCGGTGCTGATGCAGTTCTATTACCGAGAGGCTTTTCAAGCCGAGCCTCCCGAAGCATATGAGACGCTGCTTCTGGATGTCATGCGTGGTGATACGGCGCTGTTCATGAGAGAGGATCAGACCGAAGCTGCCTGGCAGGTGCTTGAGCCGATTCTGCAAGCATGGGAGAAGATCAAACCTTTTGAGTTTCCCAACTACCAGGCGGGTACCTGGGGGCCGGAGGAGGGAGAAATTTTGATCGCCCAGGACGGTCGCAGTTGGATAATCCCTACATACCTGCAGTGCCAGGAAAACTTGGCTGCCTGTCATATCGCTACGGGCCGGGAGTCGTAAAGGTGGGATTAGGGTATCCACCGTATTGTATTGCTTTCTACAAACCTTGTTCCTAAAATGGATACAGATTTTTCATCCCTTATCCTTTTCAAGCCCTGTCAGAATGAGTCGAGGGTAAAGTGAGGCAAACCTCGGAAATGTCCCTGATCCCGGTGCATTTCACCACAAGAAATTCCCTGTAAAGGGATTCACATGTGTGGTCGGCTGTGGACTGAATATGTCATCTCGGTGACCAGCCATAATTATTAATCTACGGGTAAGACACAAAGATGAAAAAGATTTACCTGTTTAGTACCGTGCAAAAGGAGAACATCTCATGAACAAAATGCTTGTGTATGGTCTGGTCGGAGTGTTCTTGGGGATCACATTGCTAAACGCACGCAGCAATGCCGGCAGCGAATACGATGAGGGGAAAAACCTCTATACGAGTAAATGCCAGATCTGCCATGGTATCAAAGGAGACGGCAATGGACCGGCGGCTTTCTCCCTCAGCCCCAAGCCACGAAATTTCACTGAAGCTGATTTTTGGCAAAAAGATGTGGAGCAGAAGATTACCACTGTAGTTACCAATGGTAAATCGCCAATGCCCTCATTTTCGTTAGAGCCCGGCGAGATCGAAGCCATAATCTACTACATGTCCCACACCTTTAAACCCGGCAGTGGTTCTGGTTCCTGATTTCTGGACCGGATGTTCACTCTGCCCAGGCCGGCCTGAGCCTAGATGGCGCAGCGGAAGTGGTTGCAGCCCGCCGGAGAAAGTCACTCTGGTGGTTTATTCTAGCTTTCGGCAACAACAACGAAGATCAGCGCCGGAGTCTCAGGCCTGAAGATTCAGGGAAAATATCACCCAGGTGGCGCAGCGGTGAGCACGGGCTGCATACACCGACCGTCGCCTCAGAACTCGCTTCAAGGCGAGTTGGAGAGGAGGTAGGAGTGATGGCTAAATGCAAAATCATGAAGCTTATCTCCGTTCTTGGCATCCTCGGGTTCTTGCTACTCTTGTCACCAAAAGGTGCCAGGGCAGTGCCGAGCTTTGCCCGGCAAACCGGTATGGCCTGTAATCTCTGTCACACCGCTTTCCCCGAGCTCACCTCATTCGGCAGATCCTTCAAGGCCAGCGGTTACACCCTTACCCAGATGAAGCAGATAAAGGCTGGCGAAAATGCGGTAAAACTGGAACTCAATGAGACCCTGCCCCTGGCGCTCATGCTTCAGGCATCCTTTAGCAGAACCGACCATAAGCAACCCGGCACCCAGAACAACAATGTTGAGTTTCCCCAACAGCTCAGTTTGTTTCTGGCGGGAGAGATTACGGACCATGTCGGCTCTTTTATCCAAACCACTTACACCCAAGAGGACGACAACCTGAGCATGGACAACAGCGACATCCGCCTCACAGACCAGTCCACCCTCGCGGGAAAAGAGATACTTTACGGGTTGACCCTCAACAACAACCCAACAGTGGAAGATCTGTGGAACAGTACCCCGGCTTGGTCTTTTCCCTATGCCTCAGCGGACTCAGTGCCAACGCCCGCGGCTGGAGCCTTGATTGACGGGGCGTTGAGCCAGGCAGTGGCCGGGTTGGGTGCTTATGTCTTTTGGGACGATCATCTTTATGCCAACGCCACAGCGTACCGGACGGCGGAGATAGGACAATTGCAGCCAACAGACGCCAGCGAGGATACCATCGAGAATGTGGCCCCCTATTGGCGGCTGGCCTGGCAGCATAACTGGGGGGACAACTATCTCGAACTGGGCCATTATGGTCTGTATGCCCAACTCTATCCGGAGGGCATATCCGGCCAAACGGACAAGTACACCGACATCGCCTTCGATCTTACCTACGAACGCAAGTTCGGCACAGATTTGCTCACAGTACACAGTACCTACATTTTCGAAGATCAAGATTTGGACGCCAGCTACGCTGTCGGAGATTCACAGAATGAGTCCAACGACCTCCACACCTTCCGCTTGGACGCAAACTATTACCTTGATGGCAGCGCAGTATTTTCGCTGGACTACTTTATGATCCGAGGAGATTCGGACAATATACTCTACAGCCCGGACCAGGTGGATGGCAGTAGGAACTGCAGCCCTGACAGCGACGGCTTGATTGCCGAGGTTGGCTACTACCCGTGGCAAAATGTCCGCCTCTCCCTGCAATATACAGCCTACTTTCAGTTTAACGGTTCCAGCAACGACTACGATGGTTTCGGCCGTGACGCCTCGGACAACAATACCCTGTACGCTTTGGTCTGGCTGGTATGGTGATAGGTTGCAATGGAAGGCCCTGGGGGAATCCGAGTTTCTCTAAGTTGGGCTGGCGGAGTTAGTTGTACCAGTGAGGGGCCGTTACAGGAGGGATGATGCTCATGCTGAAGCGGCTATTGAGAACTCTACCTTATACCCTGCTCATCCTAGCGATTATACCGCTCTTGGCCGCATCCGGTGCAGAGGGAGGAGATGAGCAAACTGCCACCTTGGCTAAACAAATCGAGGAACTGCGGCAGAGGATGGAGCGCTTGGAAGCAAGAGTGAGGGAGTTGGAGCGGTGTTTGCCCGTTCAACCCGCACATGAGCTTCAAGATCGGGGAAACACCGGTGCGAGCTCACCTCCAGCAGGTGAGCAGGAATCTTCTGGCCCGGCAGCAGAGGGGACGGCAGAACCCCACCCAGAAAAATTACCCTCGGCGGTGGATCAAGAAAAAGTGTCTATCCCTCAACGGTGGCGAACCCTCAGGCGAGGAATGACAGCCGAGGAAGTGGAGGCTCTGCTGGGGCAGCCCCAGCGGGTCATCGAGGTGGATTCCAAGGTAGTATGGTACTATCGTTACCCAAACGTTGGCGCCGGGTCTGTCGTCTTCACCCCAGATAAGCGGGTTGGCGGCTGGCAAAAACCACCCTTTCATGAGTGGTGGTGACTTACGCCGCCAGGCGAAGATAGGGTAGCAGCCAGGAATAGGCTGGCATCCGTGGGATCTCCCCGGTATCACCCTGTTACCAGGGAGATTTTTAAGGAGAGAATGAACCATGTTTGATCCCCTATACGAGTTCCTCGCGAAGGTGGGCTATCATCATCCCATCCACCCCACTGAAGTTCATATGCCCATCGGCATGGTGGTAGGGGCTTTGGGTTTTACCCTGCTTGCCCTGATCTTCCGCTGGAAAAACCTGCGGCTCACG
>Ga0209536_100008358_pt1 | contig 15534 bp, 14 predicted proteins | sample DeeMarSeWOR28_12_FD_187461 | JGI IMG/M metagenome (GOLD analysis project Ga0209536, IMG submission 187461) | Marine sediment microbial communities from White Oak River estuary, North Carolina - WOR-2-8_12 (SPAdes) (version 2) | ecosystem: Environmental > Aquatic > Marine > Intertidal zone >...
AATCGTTGCTTAAGAAATGGCCAGGTTCCAAACGCTGCATATCCTTGTATATTGTGCGAGGTGCCGGAATGCAGGTGTACTGCATACATTCCAGGATTGCTACCGGGTCAATTTCGGATTGGCGATTCCTTCCACACCGGGGTTCGTCGGAGTGTTCGAGGCCCTGACCCGGGCGAGCCTCGCCATCTACGGAGTGCCGGCTGCCGCCGCGATCTCGTTCGCGGTTGCATATCACTTCTGTTCCTACGCTCCGCTCACCGTGATCGGTCTATGGTCTTTGACGCGCGCCCGGATCCGGATGAGCGAGGTACAGGAGGAGGTGCACGAGCGGGTCAGCGGTGCGGTGCAACGGCTCACGGGGACGTATCAGGGGACTCTGTAGGGGAGAGACAGAGTAAGGTACGGACTACGGAGTCAGACCACCGGCACCGGCGGGAGACTGGGCCGCCGGAAAGCCGGGAGCGCCCTTTGGGAAGCCGGTGTCGGCCGAGCGCGGCCCTCAGGCCGGGATTGCCCCTACAAAGGGCAGCGTACAGAGTGTAGAGTAGCGGGTGCCGGAGACGGGCCGCCCCGGCAAACTTGATCTCCGCAGTGGTATGGTCGGATCGACATTCGGCCAAGACTCTTATTTCATTGTAAATCATTGAGTTGCAGACAAGGGGCCGCATCGTGGCGTGGAAGCGGCTGCGACGCGGACGGATTGGTTATAGCTTGACGGGGGCATATGAGTATATTAGCATGCTCATATGAGCCATAGACTACAGGTGTTGATCCCGGAAGACTTGGACATGCAGATCCGCAAGGCCGCTCAGCGACTGCGTTTGTCCAAGGGGGAGTGGGTACGTCGGGCCTTGGAGACGGCACTCACCCGTGGGGCTTTGAAGCTTCCCAACGGGGGTGATCCCCTGTCGCGTCTGGAATCGCTGAATGCGCCCACGTGCGATATCACCGAGATGCTGGCGGAGATCGAGTCTAGCCGGTCTTGAGGGTCTTCATCGACTCCAACATTCCGATGTACGTGGCCGGGAGCGACCATCCTAACCGCGGGCCGGCGCGCGCATTCCTCGCTCGTGTTCGGAGTGGAGAAGTGGAGGGCTGCACCAGCGCCAAGGTGCTGCAGGAGATCCTCTATCGCTACGCGGCATTGCGGCGCCGCGACCTGGCCAGCGAAGTCTATGGCCTGTTCGTCGAGATCTGTCCTGTAGTGTTCGACGTTACTCTCTCCGACGCCGACCGTGCGCTTCAGGTTCTCTCCGAATTCGAGCAGCTCTCCCCGCGCCAGGCATTACATGCGGCCGTAATGCTGAACCAGGGTGTCGAGTGGATAGCGACCTTTGACGGTGGCTTCGATCGTGTGCGGGGGGTGAAGCGGGTTGAGCTCACTACGTGAGAGTACGGGGTGCAGAGCGCACACGACAGAGCACTGCGAGCGGCAGCGACCGCAGGAATGCCGGGAGCGTCCTTTAGGACGCGCATGCGGCTAGCGTGTCCGGCGGGAACTCGAGACGCCGGCCCACTGGGAGCCACGTCCGCCAGTGTGTTAGCTCAATTTGCCGGCTACCGCCAGCTCGACAGCGACCTGCCTGAAACCTGCCCCTACGACCCGCCGTAGGGAAATGCAACCTTACAAAGTTAGGGTCCAATGGGTGGCAAGCTCTTTCTAGGGGAATTCGAGCACATGGTGCTCGCCGCGGTCTTGCGGCTGGGAGACGCAGCCTACGGAGCCGCGATTATCAAGGAGATTCGGAACGGGACCGGGCGCCGTGTGCCCAGTGGATCGCTCTCCATCACGCTGGACCGGCTGGAAGGAAAAGGGTACCTCGAGTCGCGTTTGGGACAGCCGGACCCCAACCGGGGCGGCAGGCCCAAGCGGTTCGTCGCGGTGACGAAACAAGGACTCCGAGCGGTGCGCCAAGCCCGCTCGGCGATGCTCTCCCTGTGGAGCGGCCTCGAGACGAGGCTGGACCAATCGTGATTCCCCGCCCTCCATGGCTGGCGCAGGCACTGACAGCCTTGTTCATCCCCGCGGGTGTCGCACGCGAAGGAGTCCTGGGAGACCTGCACGAGTTGTATGCGGAGCGGCGAGCGAGGAGCGGCCGCCTGGTGAGCGACGTTTGGTACGTGTACGAGGCGACGTTCGCTGTGATCCGCTACACGGTCGAGCGCTTCACCCGACGGTTGCCGCGGCGTGGCGGTAGGCAGAAGTCCGGCGCGGGTAACGGCGCCGGACCCGGTCCCGCACGTCGCTGGAGCGGTCTTCTGGAATCCACCGCCCAGGATCTGCGTTACGGATTGAGACTCTTGAAGAACAGTCCCGGGTTCACGCTCGTCGCCGCAATCACGCTCGCGCTCGGGATTGGGGCCACCACCACCATCTTCAGCCTCGTCAACTCGGTCCTTCTCAAGCCCGCCCCCGGGATGCGCAACTCGGCCGAGTTGGTGAAAGTCCGGACTGTCACCGAGGAGGGTGAGCTCGAGGAGGACATGTCGTGGCCGAACTTCTTGGCCTACCGGGACGGAACTGGCGGCGTTGCTGAACTGGCGGGCGTGTCACTCGCAACGGTGAGCGTGAGTGGGATGGACCAAGCTGGCGTGACGATGGGATTCCTGGCAACCCACAATGCGTTTGAAGTGATGGGAACACGGCTGGAGTTGGGCCGCTCGTTCCTCCCGGAAGAGGACCTGGAGGGTGGGTCCCTTGTAGCGATCCTCAGTCACGGCACCTGGAAGAGGCGCTACGGGGCTGACTCCTCGATAGTGGGCAAGACCATGCGGATCAACCAGCATCCGTTCACCGTAGTTGGCGTCACCGAGCCAGGCTTTCGGGGGCCAATCACGATCATCGAAGTGGGCGTGTGGCTCGGGATGGGAGCGGCCCCCGTGCTATTCCCCGAACGCAACCAGACAGACCGCGCGGAATCGTGGGTCAGGCCGGTCGCTCTGGTTCGTAAAGGAGTATCCCGCGAACAGTTGGAGTCCGCCTATAACGTCGTGAGCTCCAATTTGAGGGCGGAGTTCCCCGACGACAACCCAGATCATGGGATTGTGGTGCAGAGCAACGCGGCGCTGTCGCCGCGCGCGATGGCCGGAGCGCTCGCGATTACGCTGTTCCTGTTCCTCGTGTCCGGTACCGTGCTCCTGATTGCGAGCATCAACGTGGGCAGCATGCTGTTGTCACGCGCCGAACGACGCGGCAAGGAGGTTGCCCTGCGGCTGGCGCTGGGAGCCGGTCGCGGACGGGTGGTTCGGCAGCTCTTGACCGAGAGTATCCTGCTGTTCACGCTCGGTGCCACTGGCGCCGTGCTCATCACTGCATACGCGACCCGACTCCTGAGTGCCTATCAACTTCCCATCGAGCTGCCACTAGTACTCGATTTCTCGGTGGATCACAGGGCGCTGGTGTTCTCGCTCGCCGTCGCGCTGGCGGCCGGTACCGTGTTCGGCTTGACGCCCGCGCTTCAAGTCACCAAGCCCGACCTGAACACCACCCTCAAGGCCGATGGCAGCAGCGGCCGCGGTCCCAAGCGCTGGCTGCGCGGGGCGTTCGTGGTGCTCCAGGTGTCTGGCTCCACTTTGCTGCTGGTTGTGGCGGGGCTGTTTGCACGGGGGCTCTCCCAGGCGAACTCCGCGGACCTCGGCTTCGACCCCAACAACGTGCACTTCTTGAGCAGCGAGGTGGATTTCCACCGCAACTACACGAGCGAGGAGGCCCAGCAGCTACTACGTGATATCCTGGAGCGTGCCGCCGCGCTGCCCGAAATCGAGGCCCTCGCACTCACCAACTCACCGCCCGTAACACTCGGCTCGAGATCCAGTGCGTATACGGTTGCCGGCAACGAGCCCGTGCTGACGGAGGACTGGCCCGAGACGGACTACGCCACCGTCTCACCGGGCTTCTTTGAGACCCTGAGGATCCCGATTCTCCAAGGCAGAGGGTTCAACGAGAGCGATCGGAGCGGTGCTCCCCTGGTCGCGATCGTGAACGAGACGTTTGCCCGCAGATCGTGGCCGGGAGAGAGCCCGCTCGGCAAGCGCATCAAATGGGACTCTTCCGACGGTCCCGAGCTACAGGTCGTTGGGGTCGCGCGGGACGCCAAGTATGGGAGCCTCGGCGAGGACCAGCGCAACCATGTCTATTTGGCCCACGAACAGTTCCCGCACGCCGACCTGGTCCTGCTCGCCCGGTTCGTTGGCGAAGAGTCCGTCCTGGCGAATCACCTGGCCGAGATAGTACACGACCTCGATGCGGGGCTTCCGATCGACGCCAACACCGCGTACGAGGACATCATGGGGATAGCTCTCCTACCGAGCCGAGCGACCGCACTGATGACTTCGATCTTCGGCTGTCTGGGCCTGGTCATGGCAGCAATCGGTCTCTACGGAGTGCTGGCCTACAATGTGACGCAGCGGACCCGCGAGTTCGGTATCCGCGTGGCCCTCGGCGCTCAAACAGGGGTCGTGCGTGCTGCGGTCGTGTGGGACGGGATAAAGCTCGTGGCGATTGGGCTCGTGATCGGATTCACGCTCGCTATGCTGTTGGCGCGATCGCTCCGCAGTTTGCTGTTCGGCATCAGCCCTGCCGATCCGGTGACCCTGGGCGGGATTGCTCTGGTCCTGGCGTTGGTGGCAGCTGGGGCGAGCTACCTACCGGCCCTGCGGGCGACGCGGGCCGATCCCGTCGCGGCGCTGAGGGCAGAGTAGCAGTTCGGGCGGTCCACTCCGCCGCCCGCTGAACACTGACGTGTACCAGCGCCCCGGTTTCCCGACCGCGCGCGCTCGCCCCGCGGTCGCGGCGGCCGGTCTCCGCTCCGCGCTGCCCGCTCCCTGCTCCCCGCACCATTTTACCCATCCCCTGCACTCTACAACCCGTACGCTCCATCTCACCCCTCGCGCATCGTCCCAACAGACCGTACCTTCCACGCCCATGTCCGAGAACAACTCCCGGCTGTCATCCGCGCTTCTTCACGGGCTCCTGCTTGGAGTAGCGTCTGCCGCCCTGCTAGCCTGTACTCCAGAGGCCAAGACGCTGCGACTCTCCTGCGGACACGGGAACTTGGACGATTGCAACGAACTCGGGAACAGGCTCGTGACTGGCGATCGCGTCCTGAGGGATTTCGTTTGGGCAGCCAGCCTCTTCCAACAAGCATGTGATGGAGGTATGGCGCAGGGCTGCTACCGGCTCGGGCACATGCACGAGGACGAACGGGGTATCGTGGCGGATCACGGGCTCATGCTCACCCTGTACCGCAAAGCCTGTGACGCCGGCGAGGCTGAGGGCTGTAACAAGCTCGGAGTGATGTACCGGGACAGCGTTCGTCTAGTCCCCGATCTCAGGCTGGCGTTCGGACTGTTCGAGCAGGCGTGTGACGGGGGCTCGATGCTGGGCTGTACGAACCTGGGACTGGCGTACCGACAGGGCATGCGTGTGACTCCAGAGCTGGCGCGAGCTGTGGAACTCTTCGAGCAAGCCTGTGATGGTGATGAGATGTCGGGCTGCTACAGGCTCGGCGAATCGTACGCCACTGGTGGGGGTGGTGTCACTCAAGACCTCACCCGTGCCGCCGAACTATACGAGCAAGCTTGTGACGGTGGTGAGATGTCAGGCTGCCTCGAGTTAGGCGATCTACATGCTGCAGGCGTAGGCGTCACTCAGGACTTCGAACGGGCAGTTGAACTGTATCGCCAGGCCTGCAACCGCAGGCACGGAGAAGCCTGCTACAGCCTCGGAGTTCTGTATCAGAATGGCACCGGTGTCGATCGGTCGCCAGGACGGGCCGCACTCTACATCGGCCGTGGGTGCGACTACGGGTACGAGGTTGCCTGTGGGGGTCGATAACGTGAAAGTGCTACTAACTGCGGTGAAGCTGACCAAGCACTACAAGGACGTTGTCGCTCTCGACAATGTGAGTTTCGAAATCTCTGAGGGAATCACCGGCATTCTCGGTGAGAACGGTGCGGGGAAGAGCACGGCCATCAAGCTCTTTCTTGGCCTGATCCAACCGACCTCCGGCTTGGCAAAGGCACTGGGTCAGAATGCTAACGAGAGCGTTGCGGTACGCGCCAGGCTGGGGTACATGCCGGAGCATGATTGTCTACCGACCAATGTTGCCGCCACCGAGTTCCTGGCTCACATGGCAGAGGTGAGCGGTTTGCCGCCAAAGCATGCGCGCACCCGCGCGGCCGACACGTTGCGGCACGTGGGCTTGTTCGAAGAACGCTACCGATCGATGGGCGGCTACTCGACGGGCATGAAGCAACGCGTGAAGTTGGCGCAGGCCTTGGTACATGATCCAACGTTCGTGTTCCTGGATGAGCCGACCGCGGGACTCGACCCGGGCGGGCGTGAGGAGATGCTCGAGCTGGTCCGCAAGACACACCGCGAGTTCGGCATCAGCATCCTGTTCTCATCTCATCTCATGGCCGATGTCGAACGCGCCTGTGACCGGATCATCGTGCTGCAGGGCGGACGACTGATGCAGTCAGGTGAAGTGACGCACTTCACGAAGGAGACCGAGACCGTATTCATCGAAGTCGACGGCAACCATGAGCGTCTCGTCGCGGCATTGGAGCAGCGTGGTGTCGCGGTTGCCACTGATGGTCACGGTCTTTACATCGAAGGGCCCGACGAATCGGTGTACGATCTGGTCAGGGATGCCTTAGTAGAGTCTGAAGCTCCGCTACGCCGTATGGCGCCGCGTCGGCGTGCACTGGCCGAGCTGTTCCAGCACGAAGGCGAGGACTTCGCCAGCGAGCTGGTGCCATGATGGGGCGGCCTGAGGTGAAGAAACGAGAAGGCACCGTCTTCGATATCGGATACCAGAATTACACTGGTCCGCGCGAGGGGCGAGGCCGCGCTCGGCTTTCGGTGATCAGGAATGGTGTGCGCACTTCTCTAGGGTTTGGTCGTGGGGCGCTCGCCAAGGTGCTGCCCTGGCTCTTCATTGGCGTGCTGGTATTCATTGCCATCATAATGGCGCTGGTGGCAGGTGCGGCAGATCGGCTCGTCGGTCCCGAGGACGCGGACCAACTGAACCTACCGTCGCACTCCGACTACTACGGAATCGCGTCGATCATTTTCTTCGTGTTCGCAGCGGTCGGCGCGCCGGATTTGCTGTGTCCGGATCGGCGCGAGGGCACGATCAACTTGTATCTGGTGCGTCCGCTCACAGGTTCGGACTACGTGTTTTCCCGCTGGCTAGCCTTCTTCTTGGTGATGGTCGCGGTTGCGTGGCTGCCCCAGTTCATCCTGCTGATGGGCCTGCTAATGGGCGACCCACGGCCGGTCAACTATCTACTGGAGAACTGGCTCGACATTCCTAGATTTCTTTTGGCTGCAATCCCTCTCGCCGCTTACACGACCACGTTGGCTCTGCTCGCCGCAGCGTTCACGACCCGTCGCGCGTATGCCGCCGTATTCCTAGTTGGGCTGTTCGTGATCACGACACCGTTCACCACAGGTCTAGCTTCTGAAATCGGTGGCACCGCGGGTCAGTGGATTTCGATGTTCAACCTCAGCAACATCCCGGTGCACGTGAATGACGTGATCTTCGGCGAGCCCAGCGTGATCACTCGTTCGGCGCCTGCCGCCGAGATGTCCTCGTGGATACTGGTTGGCTGGTTCCTGCTGTGGACGCTGGGTCCGGCGGGCGTGCTGTGGATGCGCTACCGGCGGCTGACGCCGTGACGACAAACGGCGAAGCGCCCGTGATCAGGGTCGACCGCGTCTCTCGATGGTTCGGCAGTGTCGTTGCCGTGAGTGACGTGACCTTCAGCGTCACGCCCGGCATCACTGGTCTGCTCGGACCAAACGGGGCAGGGAAGACAACGCTACTACGGATGATGACTGGACTGGTAGATCCCTCCGACGGAACGGTCACTGTTTTCGGAGAACCAGTTCGGCGCAATCCGCCGCTGTACGGACGCATGGGAGTGATGTCGGAGCACGAAACGGTATACGGCTTCATGAAGGGCCGTGACTTCGTGCGAATGATGGGTAGGCTCAGAGGTGTGACAGACGAGGCAGCGGTGGACAAGGCCATCGACCGGGTTGATCTCGCCGAAGCTGCGGATCGTCCCATGGGTACGTACTCCAGAGGGATGCGACAGCGCATGAGGCTGGCAGGGACACTGGTGCACGATCCTGAGATTCTGATTCTCGACGAACCGCTCAATGGTGCGGACCCCAGACAGCGAGTCCACTTCCAGAGCCTGCTACGCAAGCTCGCCGCCGAAGGTCGCACGATCGTGCTCTCCTCGCACATTCTGGAAGAGGTTGAGCAACTCGCCGACACGGTTCTCCTCATCGTGAATGGCAAGCTCGCGGCGTCGGGAGACTTCCGTGCTATTCGCGTAGCGCTCGATGAGCGGCCGTACCACGTGCTGGTGGTTTCCGACTCGCCGCGCGAGTTGGCCGCGGCTGTGGTTCAACTCGGCTCCGTGGATGCCGTGAATGTCGATCCCGACGGGACCCTCGTGGTACTCAGCCGAAACGTGCGTGACTTGCAGATCGAGCTGCCTCGCCTGGCACAATCAGCGTCGATTAGCTTGCGACGAGTGGAGCCGCTGGACGATTCGCTGGAAAGCGTCTTCGGTTACCTGGTGGAGCGATAGCGATGCTACCCATCTTCGTGCTCACCCTCCGCCAGCTTTCTGGCAAGTGGCGACTGTCGATCATGTCGGTGCTCGCGTTGCTGCCGGTCATCATTGCAGTGCTCATGGTGAGTTTTGAAGGTGCACCGACCGTCCGGGAATTCGAGGATGCTGTGCTCAGCGGCATACTCGCTGGTGCGATCTCTCCTCTGGTGGTGCTCGCCATTGCCAGTGCCGCATTCGCGAACGAGATCGAAGACAGCACACTCGCGAACCTGGTTCTCGCTCCCATCCCCCGCTGGCAGATCGTGGTGCCAAAACTGCTTGCTGCCATCTGTGTGTCTGGGCCATTCATCGCGATCAGTGCTTTCCTGACAGGCTACTTCGCATACAGCGCCGACTTCAGGTCCGCTCTCGCGGTTACGGGTGCCGCCATCGTGGGCGTGGCCCTCTACTCCTCTGCCTTTGTGTGGCTCGGACTCATGACCACCCGGGCCATCGGCTATGGCCTGATATACATCGTGTTGTGGGAAGGGTTTTTCTCGAGTTTCGTGATGGGAGTGCGGTTCTTCAGCGTCCGGTACTATTCGATTGCTTGGATGCACGGGTTCGACGCACGACGGTTTGCCGGATTCGACGACTTCGGCTTTGGGCTAGCGGTTGTAGCGTCTGTTGCGGTGTTTGGTGGTTTCTTGTTGTTGGCGATTAGGCGGTTGCGGTATATGGATGTACCATAGGGTGGTTTCCCGGGATCCCGGACCGCACCCTCTGTCACGAATGCAATGCCTGGACCCTCCTAAGATGATCGGGGCTGAACGAGCGGCCGGGCGACCATGCGATCTCGAGGCGATTGCTGAGCTCGAGGCATTGCACGAGGAGTGAGGAGAGGGTTGCTGATTTGACAGCCACGGGGAGCGACGTGTGCCGTGTAGCATTAGTATGCCGCGTTGCCGCGTGACCACCTGCGCTAAGACCTGTAGAATGTGTGTGTTGCCATCCAAAGTTTTTCGGGAGCTGAGATGAAGGGATCAGCAATGATCGGTGCACTACTCTCTTTCAGTCTGGTGGCGGTAGCGCAGCCAGTCCGTGCTCAGACTGACGAAGAAGTGCAGGAGGTCATCAAGAAGTTCGAGGAGGGTGACCCCGGCATGCGGGCGTGGTTCCGTGAGGCATACGGCTACGTCGTGTTTCCCTCGGTCGGCAAAGGCGCCATCGGCATCGGTGGTGCACGCGGCAAGGGCCTCGTGTACGAGCAGAAAGCACTGGTCGGGAAATCGACTCTCACGGCCGTGACGGTGGGATTTCAGCTTGGCGGGCAGGCGTTCAGCGAAGTGATCTTCTTCAAGGACAAGACGGCATTTGACGACTTCACCAGAGGCAATTTCGAATTCGGCGCACAAGTCTCGGCGGTAGCGCTGACAACGGGCGCCTCGGCCGACCTTGCCTACAACGGCGGAGTTGCAGTGGTGACCGCGACCAAGGGTGGACTGATGTACGAGGCATCGGTAGGCGGTCAGAAGTTCAGCTACGAGAAGATAGAGATTTAGCTGGTCGTGGAGAAAGTTGGCTACCGATAACTCATTGCTAAGTAGGGATGCTTGAGAACGGCAAGGGAACATCGCTCGTTGGTCTCCTGTGTTCAGCGGGCGATTCGTGGGCTATGAGCTACTCCATGGATCATGCCGTGACCGAGCGTTGCGCTTCCCAATCTGGGAACTGAGAGGACAAGCCCCAATGCCTAGTCGAAGACATACTTGGGTCGTCTTGGTCTGTCTGGTGGCCCTGTGGATTCCCTCGCGGTCAGGTGGCCAGATCACGACCGTGGCGGCTGAGGCCACCGTTTTCCCATCGCAGGCAACCTGCGACTACAGCCGTCTCCCTGGTGCGGTCTGGTGGGGAACCAAGCAGCGGATGACGCTCAATGAGTTTGCATCCTATACCGCTCCCATCTACTGGTTTTCTCCCGATGAGCCAACTATGGATGACTTGGAAGGTAAAGATCTGAGAATCCCACAGGCATTACCGTTCGAGTCACAGCCGGATTCGCCGGTGGTCTACTACCAGTACAACAACATAGGAAGGCGTACGGACGAGGAAGGGCCGGCGTTCATACCCGACTCGACCAACATGGCCAACTCGATTATCGAGCTGCAAAATGTGGTTGCCATGAATCTCAAATACATCGCCTACTTCCCCCGCGAAGAGGGTCTCGGAGGTCACGAGCATGATGTGGAGCCTGCGGAGTTCCGAATCTGGGTGCTGCGGAGTACGACGCCGCTTCTAATCGAGGATTACGGAGTCGAATGTGATCAGTTGATGTACGTCATCGGTGTGCTACGCGTGACCGCCGAAGCTCACGGACTAGAGTGGTACTTCAACGTACTAGATGTGGACGAGTACACGAAGTTTCCCATGACGCTGATAGCCGAAGAGGGGAAGCACGGCATGTGCACCGACAAGAACGCAGACGGCTATTATACACCCGGGTTCGACGTGAACGTGCGGAGGAACGATGCCTGGGGTGTGCGTGACATAATCAGGGGCGGGACGTTGTTCACGGGAAAGTACGAGGCATGGATGGCGAAGGTGAGACGCCCCGAGCATCGCGTGTTCCCACCCTTGCCGGAGGATAGCCCGTTGCGGGCAGGTCACACAGAAGATGGGGAGTATGCTCCCGAGAATGCGATCTACGAGTTACGACCGTTTCCGGCAGCAGAGGAGGCCGGCGAGGACGAGCTGTTGCACGAGAAGATGGCGGAGAAGGCGAAGATCGGGTGGCCCGAGTTGGACGAGGTTAGCTCAGTTGAGCAGTTCTACCAGTGGACTGAGGCAGGCCTGGCGCTCAAGTCGTTCGCCATTTCGTTACGGGCTGACGGAGACCTTGGTCTGTCCTTCGTATTCCCATTGTTCATACTCAAGAACTTCGAGGACCCGATGACAGGCGGGTTCCTGGTGCACCGAATGTACCTCAAAGACAGGCGGCTGAGAGACTTCGGTTGGCAGCTGATGTACACCCCCTCCGCATCACGCTGGGTCGACACGTACTTTGCGGCGGGTGTTGAATTCGATCGGGAGGACGTTACGCCGCCACCTACGGATCCGGATTCCTCCAGAACATCTACAGAGACTAACTTCGTGTTGGAGACCGGCGTCAAGTTCCGGGTCAACATAACAAAGTCACCGCTCAAGTTCCTCTCGTTCCTGACGGAGTTCATGGGATTCAGGGTCGGCATCAAGAACGCCGGGTTCTTCGATATCAGTAGACTGACTTACGTGCTCGAGTTCGGGGCCGGGGTGTGGTGAGCGTACAGCGTACGGAGTGCAGAGTACAGGGCGCAGGGAGGGGGGAGCGAAGAGCAGGGAGCGGATGCGTCCTTCACGACGCCGTTCTCGGCCGTGCGCGGCCTCTGAGGCTGGAATTGCCGCGAGGAGTACAGAGTGCCGGGCAAAAAGTGCAGGTAAACGGCGATCAACATTCTACGATCGTAATTCGGTGGTCGCGGATCGGGACTGGAAGGCGTTATGAGGCTTAGGAACACTTTGATATTGGTAAGCGGTGCATTGCTCGGGCTGGCTCCGACACTGCTGGCTCAGGATTCCCACTACTGGACGATGCAGTACGGTCCGCGGTCTTCGTTGCTCGGCGGAGCTGTGCTGGGGAGTGTGGAGGATGTGAGTGGCACATACTACAATCCGGGTGCCTTGGGGCTGGCGCGAGATCTTACCTTTGCCGTGAGTGCCAACGTGTTCGAGTACTCGGGCATCGCGCTGGAGGACGGTGGTGGGCAGGGTGTCGATCTGGGCACGTCGAGCTCGGGACTGCGTCCTTCTCTGGTCGCGGGGACCATCAAGGCGGGACTGTTCGGCAGTGGCGTTCTGGCCTATTCCGCCCTCACCCGCATGATGGGCTCACAGGACCTGGCGGGCTACGCCATTCTCTCGGGCGCGCAGATCCCAACGGACCTGCAGCTCGATAATCTGGCTGGCTTGGTGCAGTACGAAGGAGAATTCAGCGACGTCTGGGCCGGACTCACTTACTCTCACGCGCTGGGGTCACACTTCGGGCTGGGAGTGACCTGGTATGGCGCGTTTCGCAGCCAGCGGCGGCGCGGTGAAACGGTGACCCAAGGGATCGGCTCCGATGGCTCCGGAGCGGCAGTCCTGGAAATCGCGGGCGGGAAGTACTCGACCCTGCGAACGCTGTTCAAGCTCGGCGCGTACGGTTCGGTGGGACCGGTCACCGGCGGGCTGACCGTGACGACCCCTGGTGTTCACATAACCGGTAGCGGCCAGCTCGGCGTCAACCGCGGCACCTTTGGAGCGGACACCGCAGCACTGGCTGCCAGTATTCAGACAGATCTTCCGGCGAGATTCAAATCGCCGCTGTCAGTTGGATTCGGCGGAGCATGGCGCATCGGCGGCGCGAGAATCCACGCCAGCGCCGAGTGGTATGACGCCATCGCGCAATACGTCGTGATTCAGGGCGAAGACTTCGTCTCCCAAGAACCGGAAGAAGTCGTTGCGGTGGACGCGGTTCAGCAGCTGGACGAGGTGTTCAACTGGGGCGCTGGTGTCGAACACGCCTTCTCGTCCAGGGTCAGTGGATACGTGTCATACTACACCGATAACAGCGGTCTGACCGATCAGGTTGAACGCGCGAGCCTGTCCGCGCTGCCCATCGATATCCAGACGATCACTGCCGGTGCCGATTTCACGGTCGGCTCGGCCCGCTTCACCCTCGGCATTGGCTACGGCTGGGGGCGCAAGATCGATGAGCTCCTCACCTCCGCCTTGCGGCAGGAAGATCAAGAATTCGAAGCCACGTTCGTCTATCGCAGCGTCAAAGCGATATTCGGGTTCGAGATAGGGATTTGAGCACTCTGTACCCTCAATCAATCCGGTACGCTACCAAGCGGTTGCCTAGGAAGGTCGGGATGACGAGCAGTTCGCGGTCGCGTACGAACTCGAAGTCGGCTGTGTTGAGCCGCTCCGTCATCGTGTCGAGGATCTCAACCACCTGTCCGTCAGGCGTGATCGAGTAGACCTGTCCCGCCCAGTGTGACACCAGGTAGTTGCCATCGTTGTCGACCCGAATACCATCGATCACGCCTGCGCCGAGGCATGTGACTCTGGTGATGTTCTTGGTGGCCAAGTCGACTGCCTTGAGAAATCCGTCTCCGGAGTTGCCCACCAGCAATTTGTCTTCGTGGACGAAGGCGCCGTTTGATCCATCGATGCCCTCGCTGAGCCAAACGTCGAATTCCCCGTCCTTGAATCGATAGATGCGGCTATCGGCATGTGACGACGGCCGCGTATCGGTGATGTAGATGTTCCCATCAGCATCGATCGAGAGATCGTTGGGGAACTCGACGTCAGGAATCGGATAACGCTGCACGACCTCACCGTTGTCTGGATCGATCTCAGTCAGGGAGCCGCGTTCCAAAGCGTACAGCAGATCGTTGTAGATGCTCATTCCCGTTGGGGCGTTGAGACCGGTCACCCACTTCTGGTCTTGTATCGCTCCGTCCAGAGTGACCCTGGAGATGTATCCCGTCGGTTCAGACGTGCTCGCGAACTGTGCGTCGAAGCTGGTGACGTAGAGAATGTCGCGTTCGGGATCGTATAGCACTGACTCCGGGGTGAGAAATACGTCATCAGTCTCCCACACCTTGGTCAGCCGGTGATGCTCGTTTCTCGGCGGATCCAACTCGACACTTGCCTTGCCCATCAGACCCCAGCCGCCGAACGTCTCGGTCACCATCATGAAGATCTCGTTGAGGCCCTTTTCCAGTCTGAGAGTCACATGGTCGTGTAGGCCGACGACACCGAGGAACGACGGATCGCGGTACTGATAGGAGTTGTTCCCTGCGAAGACCTTTTGTCCATTGAAGAACAGATCGATCTCATCGCTGTAGCCGAACGAGAAGGTGATGTCTTGTGCGCTGTCCGACCGAATCTTTGTTCGAGCCAATACTAGATCGGCACCTCCCTGGCTGCGTTCCGCATAACGGGCGATGTCAACCAGGCCGGAGGGCTCCGGAGTCACTTGCTGCCAATCTGCGTTGAAGATCGCATAGAAACGGGGATAGGCGCCGCGATCGACCCGTTCGGCCTTGAAGGGACGGGATAGCTCCCAGTCCATGACGGTACCGGGTGAGGTAGTAACGGTGGGTGGTTCGTCAAATGCTGTCGGGTCGGTGGTCGTGTAGCTGAAGTTCGCAAAACATGCCGTTTGGTTGTTGGGGCCGAGTACACCAATGGCGCCACTACTGCTTCCGTGTTTGAGATAGTCGATGGCCAGAGCGGGCTCCGCAGAATCGCCCAGGTAGACTCGTGCCTGACTCCCGTTTACCTCAAGCTTCAGGTGTACCCACTCGTTTTCTGGAAGCACCACTGCGGCCGTGTAACCCGGACCGTTGTACAACTGCCAGCCGGCCACGTGGTTGAACACTGGCGTGTATTGCAGAGCATCGGGATACAGCCCGGCTCTATGAGGCCGGATGTAGAACCGCTCGTAATCCTTGTCGGATTGCATGCGGAACGCCAGGCCAGGGTAGGAACGCGATCCGTCGACGACGATATCGACTTCAATCACACCATTTTCAAACTCGACGTCCGGAAGAATAGCCGTACCTGAGAAGCACTCTCCTCCCCAGTTGTGTACGACCTCACCTTCCACCACCTGCCACCGGTCGGAATCGAACGGGATCACTTCGCTCTGACCACTGGCTGCAGTAGCCAGGAACAACAGGCTGAGGGTACACAGCAGCAAGAAGCCGAGATTGATTTGCCTTTCGTCGCCCATCTGTTTGTCTCCTACAGGTCAAGCCTTGGCACACTGAATCGGTGATGCGGTTTCCCGATCTCCCAGCGGGCCCGACGGTCTATCACTGGACTCTGCACGGTGCAATCTGCACTCTGTACTCTGTACCCTACTCGGCCCCT
>Ga0209536_100008359_pt1 | contig 15533 bp, 10 predicted proteins | sample DeeMarSeWOR28_12_FD_187461 | JGI IMG/M metagenome (GOLD analysis project Ga0209536, IMG submission 187461) | Marine sediment microbial communities from White Oak River estuary, North Carolina - WOR-2-8_12 (SPAdes) (version 2) | ecosystem: Environmental > Aquatic > Marine > Intertidal zone >...
GTTTTACAGCCATTTCACGGAGCCGTATGTTGTGCTGTTTGCTGCCGGTAAAATAGGCAAGCGCTGCACCGAAGGAATCTTCACCCACAACTCTGAAATCCACCTGAATGCCTTCGCGCGTGACGATACTCGATTTTGTCGGCCCCTTCATAAGGACCTCTTTTACCTGAGGCAGATGGATGAAAGCCTCCATTGCCTTCCGCGGGTCCTTCGAAGTAGCCAGGATGTCAATGTCTTTTATCGTATCTTTCCAGCGTCTGAGGCTCCCGGCAATGCTCAATTTGTTCATGATCGATTTTCCCCTCAACTGTTCGGCTATCTCTTCAGCAACCGGCAGCACCCGCCCTATGGGGAAGCGTCCCGTTTGTTTTTTGATCATTGCAATTCCTTTGAGGATATTCTCCTCTGTCTTCGCCTGGATGCCGGGCAATACTTTCAATGTACCGTCTTTTGCATGTTTCTCAAGATCGTCAATATCTTTTATATGCAGTTTGTCAAAGAGGATCTTTGCTGTCTTTGGTCCAAGCCCCGGTACGGACAGGAGATCAACAAGACCTGAAGGGACCTCATTTTTTAATGCATCGTAAAATCTCAATGCCCCTGTCTTTACGTATTCCTGTATCTTCTCCGCGAGATCAGCTCCTATCCCCGGGACCTTTCTCAAATCCTCGAGGGACATCTCTGCAACATCTTTTGCCAGGCCGTCAATATTCTGTGCGGCCCGCCTGTACGCCCTGATTCGAAAAGGATTATCCCCTTTTATTTCAAGGATGTCTCCAATTTCATTAAAAATCTTTGCGATATTCTGATTGCGCATAATCAAAGTATACCACCTTAACAAGAAAACTCCCGACCACTGAAATTTACATGGCACGGGATGATCTGTGAGGGTATTTTGCTCTGCTGACGCAGCTATTTGCCAGACCCTTTAAGGTGTCACTGCACTTGAAAAAGAGTTATAATATAAATAGGAGATAAGCTTGCGACCCCTGGAATAGATTAAGCCTGAGGACCAAGCAAATTGAGTTAGGGAGCGGGAGTTGGATGTGGTGAGCGGTTCCCCGACGTCAAGGTGGAAATGCCTGAAACATCCACCGAAGCACCCCGCATAAAAAGCAGCTCAAGAGTCTGATCGTCCGGGGGCTCCGCACAATGGGTATAGAGCCATCTGAAGGCGAATGGTCACGCTGTGATAGCTGTGGCGATGATGGACGTATCGTTAGCGGTGTTGTCCAAGGAAGCCGGCCGGAAGATGACTCTATTTTCTTTGCCGCACATTGAAAAACTGTCACACGCCTGAGCGAGAATAATGTATTCTCAGGCACTTTTTCACTACCTCACGTAGGAACTTCCGCTCTCACATTTTGTGCTACTATTTAGGAAAGACTATTAAGATGGATGACGATATTACATGGTGCTAATGTTCATACGTTATATGTCCGGCACTCACAGCAGTGTAATATGCCTGTGGGAGGCGGAGACAGAATTCACGAGAACTGAGTGAAAGATTGTGTGATAATAGACGGCTCAATGGGAGAAGGGGGAGGGCAGGTACTCCGTACGTCCCTTGCCCTGTCCCTTGTAACGGGCAGGCCCTTTCGTATTAACAAAATACGGGCAGGAAGAAAGAAGCCCGGTCTCCTCCGGCAGCATCTGACCGCTGTGAATGCTGCAGCTGAGATTGGCAATGCTGAAGTTCAGGGAGCTGTCCGGGGAAGTACTGAACTCACTTTTGCTCCTGATAAAGTCCGTCCGGGTAACTATACCCTCTCTGTGGGAACAGCGGGAAGCACGACACTGGTGCTTCAGTCAGTGCTGCCCGCTCTTATAACCGCTGCCGGGCCGTCACGGCTTGTGATAGAAGGGGGAACGCATAACCCCTATGCTCCTCCCTTCGAATTCATCGAGAAGTGCTTTCTTCCCTGTATACGGCGGCTGGGTCCGGAATGCTCCTGCACACTTGATCGTCCCGGATACTACCCTGCTGGAGGCGGAAGAATTACCGTCACGGTCAGCCCGGCGGCAGAGCTTAAACCTCTTGAGATTAATGAACGGGGAAAGGCCCTGTATCATGCTGCCAATGCTGTCATCTGCCATCTCTCTCCGCAGATAGGCAGAAGGGAGCTCACGGTAATGAAGAAGATGCTTGGGTGGGAAGAAGAGTGTCTCAGGCTTGTGGAGATGCATAATGCGCAGGGACCGGGCAATGTACTGATAGCAGAACTGGCCTGTGAGCAGATCACCGGAATATTCACCGGTTTCGGAGAACGCGGAGTCCCCGCCGAAAAAGTGGCTCAAGGGGTTGTCCAGGAGATAAAAGACTATTTATTCGTAGATGCGCCTGTCGACAAATACCTGGCTGACCAGCTTCTGCTACCCCTTGCAATGGCAGGCAGAGGGTCGTTCAGGACGCTTCCTCCGACAACTCACACGCTGACAAACATTGATGTGATAAGAAAATTTCTTGACATTGATATCAGGTGTGAGGAAGTTTCTGAAAAGACATGGCAAATAAACCTTGGCTGATGTTTGGACCGGGGGGGCACTCTGCTGCACATTCTTCCTTCCTTTCCCTCCTGTTGACAGAACAAATGAATATGTTATCCTACTTATGAATTTTACAGACTGTTATTAAGAGGATTCCTTATGAGCAAAAACGCCGGACTGCTGCTGTTTGTATTTATCGGGGTGCTTGTTGTTTTCATAGCAGGCTCTTCCATATTCAACTTATATATTGACTGGCTGTTCTTTGATGAAACCGGATTTGTGGGTGTTTTCAAAACCATGCTTTCTACCAAGATTACCGCCGGTCTCGCATTTGCCCTCTTTTTTCTTGTCTTTTACGGAACGAATATTTATTTTGCAAACAGGGCCGAATTCCCGCTCAGAAGCCTCCATTTATTTGGCGATACCATCTATCCGGTCAAAACCATAACGATCGACAAGCCGGTGAAACTGATCTCAGCGGCAGGCGGCCTGTTTATCGCTCTTCTCGTTGCTTTTTTCGGCGCTTCAAAATGGGAAGAAATCCTCCTTTTTCTGAACGGCCTCGAAGTGGGGATGCAGGACCCGATTTTCAGCAGAGACGTCAGCTATTATCTTTTTACGCTGCCCCTCATTGATTCTGTTAAAAGCTTTCTGGTTCTGACCATTGTTTTGACCGCATCGGTTGCCATGGTCAGCTATTTTCTTCGTGGCGGGATATCCATTTCGGAGAAAAATATATCCTTCCATCCAATGATCAAAAAACATGCCGGTCTGTTCGTTCTGCTGTGCTTCGTCCTGCTCGCGCTCCATTTTTACATCGGCATGTACAAGCTTATGTTTACCCAGCACGGCTTTCTCTACGGCGCCGCGTATACAGACATCAATGCAAAACTCATGACCCTTCGAATCCTTGTTGTCCTGTCCGTCATAACCGGGGTCTTATCTTTATCCGCCATCATAAAGGGATCGTATAAACTGGTGTTGTACGGCGCCGTGTTAACGGCTGTTGTCTACATAGCCGGATTCGTTCTCTATGCCCCCTTTCTTCAGAAATTCAAGGTGGCCCCGAACGAGCTTGAGCTTGAAAAACCGTATATTGAGAGCACCATTTCGTTTACCCGTTTCGGTTACGGCCTCAACCGCATCGAACTGAGACCGTTCGATGTATCCTATGAACTCGATGCCGCAGACATTTCCAGAAATGATGCCACAATAAAAAATATACGCCTCTGGGACAACAATCCCCTGCTCAGGACCTACAGCCAGCTCCAGCAGATACGGACATATTACAAATTCATGGACGTTGACAATGACCGGTATGTAATCAATGGAGAGTACAGGCAGGTCATGCTGTCTCCACGGGAGCTCTCATATGCCGACCTTCCGAGCAAATCATGGATCAATGAGCGCCTGGTCTTTACCCATGGAAACGGCGTCACCCTCGGCCCGGTAAGCAGAATTACAAAGGAAGGCCTGCCGGAGCTTATCATCAAGGACATCCCCCCGGCATCCTCCGCAGACATAAAAGTGACGAGGCCGGAGATTTATTATGGTGAGATTCCCAATGATTATGTCATCGTGAAAACAACGCAGCAGGAATTCGATTACCCGACGGCCAATGAAAATGTTTATACAAAATATGACGGCCATGGGGGGGTCCCCCTTTCTTCCTTTGTCAGAAGACTGCTCTTTGCCATGAAGTATAATACTGCTAAGATTTTTCTTTCCTCTGACATCATGCCTGAAAGCCGTATTCTGTTTAACAGAAATATCAGGGAGCGGATTGCAAAGATCGCTCCGTTTCTCCTTTATGATTCTGATCCCTATATGGTTATATCTGATACAGGTCGTCTGCTCTGGATGGTTGACTGCTATACGGTATCAAACTCCCTTCCGTATTCGTCCCCCATAAACAGCTCTATTAACTATATCCGGAATTCGGTCAAGGCGGTGATAGACGCATATAACGGAGACATTGCGTTCTACATCAGTGACCCCGACGATGTTGTTGTAAAAGTTTACGCCCGTTCGTTCCCGGAATTGTTTAAACCCCTTGATGAGATGCCCGATGACCTGAAACGTCACATCCGGTACCCGCAGGGCATGCTCGACGTTCAGGCAAGGATGTTTGCCTCCTATCACATGACTGATCCGATGGTTTTTTACAACAAGGAAGATTTGTGGGAAATACCTTCATACAGTGACAAACCAATGACCCCCTACAACACGATTATGAAACTGCCTGGTGAGAACAGGGAAGAATATATTCTGCTTCTCCCCTACACGCCTTCCAAACGAGACAATCTGGCAGCATGGCTTGCCGCCCGGTGCGATATTCCAAACTATGGGAAACTCATTGCCTATGTCTTTCCGAGAGACAGGCAGTTCTTCGGCCCGCGACAGATCAATGCGCGCATCGATCAGGACGCTTACATCTCGCAACAGATCACCCTGTGGGGCCAGGTAGGATCGCAGGTCATACGGGGCAGTCTGCTGATCATTCCGATTGAAGATTCACTGCTGTATGTTCAGCCGCTGTACCTTTCTGCTTCAGACAGGGTCGGCCTTCCGGAACTGCGCCGGGTAATCGTTGCCTTTGAAAATAACGTGGTCATGGAGGAAAATCTCGAGCTTGCGCTTCAGCGTCTGTTCAAAGCAGGGAAGGCAATACCCGAGGCAGAAGCACCTGTTGAGCAGATTGAGACGAAGCCGGGCAGCCTCGCCCGGGAAGCAAAAAACATCTATGAAAAAGCCCTTGAACTTCAGCGGCAGGGAAACTGGGCCGGCTATGGTGAACAGATCAAAAAGCTCGGGGAGATCTTAAAACAGATGGTGGAGTAATTAAAAAAGCAGTCAGTTTTCAGCTGTCAGCGGTCAGAAGCAAACTTGCCGACAACGTTCTTATGAGAAGTTATCTTAAGGTCGGATTATAACATCAATAATCCATGTGAAGTCATTCCCGCGAACCTGCCGGCAGGCGGGAGCGGGAATCCAGTCTGTTAGAAATATTCTGGAGCTGACAGCTGAATGCTGACTGCTTATAACTGATTAAACAACCCCGTGCTCAGGTACCTGTCCCCGCGATCCGGAAAGATTACCACGACTCTCTTTGCTTTGCCCAGTTCTCCTGCCACTTTTAACGCTGCCCATGCAGCAGCGCCGGACGAGATGCCCGCGAGAATCCCCTCCTGCAATGCCAGACACCGGGACATTGAAGCAGCATCTTCATCAGTAACCGGTACGATCCGGTCATAAATTTTCGTGTTGAGCACCCCCGGATAAAAACCGGCGCCAATGCCTGCTATTTTGTGTGGCCCGGGATCACCTCCTGACAAGACCGCGGAAGAAGCCGGTTCCACGGCAGTGATCAATATGTCCGGGTTTTGAGATCTCAAAACTTCTCCAACACCGGTAATGGTCCCTCCGGTACCAACACCCGCAACAAGACCATCGATCTCACGACCAAGGGCATGGATAATCTCGACGGCAGTTATCCTTCTGTGTATATCAGGATTGGCAGGGTTTTCAAACTGAAGCGGCATAAAATAATCAGGATGCTTCTTCTGGAGAATCGCGGCCTCCTCGAGTGACCCCATCATTCCCTTTGCTCCGGGAGTCAACACCATCTCAGCGCCGTATGCCTGAAACATCTGCCTCCTTTCAAGCGACATTGTCTCCGGCATCGCAAGAATCAGTCTGTATCCTTTCACAGCGGCGATCAGTGCCAGCCCGATTCCCGTATTCCCGCTGGTCGGTTCAATAATAGTTCCTCCCGGTTTTAACACTCCATCCCTTTCAGCGGCCTCTATCATGGAAAGGGCGATCCGGTCCTTTACTGAACCGCCGGGATTGAAACCCTCGAGTTTGGCCCATATCTCCGCATCGTCAGGCCCCGTAATGTGATTGAGTCTTACGAGCGGGGTATCCCCGATGAGATCAATAATAGTATTGAATCGTTTCATACGTGCTCATAAAAAATATGGTGAATTATACCATAGCATACGGGATATCCTGATGCATGGCATGGATTTCATTTGGACATAACACAAAAATGATCTGATATTCTTTCCGACTGAAGAAATGAAAGAAAGTCCTGTGCATGCCCGCTGTTGGCTTAGGCGGTGGTACTTACGAGTTAAGCACTCATTATATCAGATGTTTATGAATAAGCAAATGATTTTTTTCAAATTCATCTATTAATTTTTTTTAGTTGACATCCAATCGAAAACAGACTATAAAATTGCTAAATTTACTGAGGGCTTAGCACGGAAATACCGTAATGAGAGGGCAAGGGAAAGACATTGAGTCCCATTACAAAAAAATTGGTTGATTTCAGTGCCAGGGTGATCCTCGGTAAAAACGCCTATCCCAGCCGCATAGAAAATCTTTCAAATGAAGATGTGTGCCTCCTTGTCCCGTCATCCATGCCTTCCAATGAATCATTCAAGGGTTCAGAATGCACGCTTGAGTTTTCAAATCCTTCAGGAGAAAAACTGAATCTTAACTGTACTGTCAAATGTACGTATAAAACACCTCCGCACGGGCTTACAAACAGCATAGTCATGGAGGTCAAAGAACCATCTGCACAATATAAAAAATTACTCGAATCTCTTTAGCAGCGTGTCCGCTTTTTTCACCATTCCAAAGAGGATTTCTTTTCTCCCGCCCGTTGTGTGACATTGTCACATACAAACAGATATAACTTTACTACTATTTAATTATACCTTTGGCGATGAAAGGATATTCCTTTCATTTCCCTCCCCCCCGGGCAGTCACTCCCCCCGTGGCTGCCTGTGTCTTTTTTGCCTTGAAAGAATCGGGGGACGAAATGAACCCGCATTCAAGCGGGAAAGACAATTTAATCATAGTGCCACGGTGTATCAGGCATTCTCATGGCTTTTCGTCTGTAGCTGATGTTCATGCCTATTCGATAGGTAATATTACGGGGGCTTCTCATGCATCTTTTTAATATGCTGCTCCATGTATATGTTTTTCTGAATAATGCGTAGTAGCCCTGCTGCAATTCATCGGCAGTCATATTTTTTGGACTGAAAATAACTTCGCTGGTATGATATCTGGTCCAGTCACTGTCTGTTATCCTTCCATCATCTTTCATTGTCTCATACAATCTCGTCCCCGGAAATGGTGTCAGGATATTCAGCTGGGCAGCGTCAATTCTGTTTTCCTTTATAAAATCATAGGTCCTTTTAAACACTGATGTATCATCTTCATCAAGTCCCACCATAAAGCTTCCGAGTATGTTGATGCCTGCCTTATGTATTTTTCTTATTGCCTCTTTATAGGCATCAGGAGTGTTCCATGACTTGTTCATTTTCTGAAGGTTCTGCTCTGACAGGGACTCAAAACCGATAAAGGCATACTTGCCCCCGCTCTTTGCATAGAGTGACAGTAGTTCATCATCCTTTGCAATGGTTATTGAAGTCTGCCCTCCCCACGTCCTGTTTAACGGGATAAGGGCCTGGAACAGTTCTTTTGCAAAGCTTTTCTGGCCTGTTATATTGTCATCAACAAAAACAAAGTCCCTTGTATCAAATCTCTTTATCTCATCGATCACATCAGACACCGGTCTCGTCCGGTACTTTCTTCCGAAGAATGCCGTAACAGCACAGAATTCACAGTTAAAGGGACACCCGCGTGATGCCTGAATAGTATTAAAACAGGACACATACATCTTTCTGTCAAGGAGTTCTCTGCGCGGGAATGCCATGCCCTGCATCTCAATGAGCCTCTCAGACCGGTAAATGGGTTTCAGCTCTCCCTGCACAAAATCATTCAGCAGCCCATTCCACACAGGCTCTGCCTCACCAATCACGACACTGTCAGCATGCTGAAGGGCTTCTTGAGGCAGGGCTGAAACATGGATCCCTCCCATCACCACTGCAGTCCCGTTCTTTCTGAAACCGTCAGCTATCTCATAGGCACTTGGGATCTCAGCGGTGAAACCGGTAATGCCGACCAGATCCACTTTCCTGCTAAAGTCAACAGGCGCGGCCCTGGCATCAAGTATTTCAACGTCCCAGTCAGGGGGGGTCATGGCCGCAAGCGTAGGCAGGCTTAATCTGACAAACCCGGTCTTTCCTTTATTTGAAACCTTCCCCCAGTATCCCCGGTCATTCCGGGGAAGCACGAACAGTATTTTTTTCATAATGTAATGGTCTTATTGATACATTGAAGTTCAGATGGCCAATGAATGTGTACTATAGTATCAGAATGAATTTTTTAAATGAATGTTCAGCTACTCTCTATTCGAAATCTGAGGATTTTCTTCAAGATAGGCCTTTATTGAAGCTATGAACTTTTCTCCGTAACGCTCGAGTTTGATGCCCCCTACACCGCTGATTTCTGCCATATCAGGCATTGCCTTCGGATAACGCCTGCACATCTCATGAAGCGTCCTGTCGGAAAAGATAATATAGGGCGGAACCTGCTGACCATCGGCCAGTTTCTTCCGCAGAGTGCGAAGCCTTTCAAACAGCGCTTCATCATATGGATCAAAATCGCTTCCGGCCTGCCGCTTCTTTTTTGTCTCTTCCCTTTTCAGGGCTGATATTTTCTGACTGCCAAACAGGACCCCCCTCCCCTTTTCAGTCAGTTTCAATACAGGATACCTGTCTCCATCCTGAGATATCGCATCCTGTGCCAGGAGTTCATCCGCCATACAATGCCAGTAACTCCTGTCCCGGTGGCTGCCTGCACCGTATGTCTTGATCCTGTTGTGCCCGAGCTCCCGGATACGCTTTGTATCTGCTCCTGCAATAATGTCAATAATATGCCTGATTCCAAAACGCTGTCCGGTCCTCGACACAGCTGACATAAATATCTGCGCATCAGTCGTAACATCGACTTTTTCAGCTCTCCCTGTGCAGATGTCGCAGGCGCCGCAGTTTTCAGCCATGTACTCTTCGCCGAAATATGCAAGGAGCTGTTTTCGCCTGCAGACATTTTGTGAAGCATAACCAACTGTCTGATTCAGTTTTTCCATTGCTATTGAGCGCTCTCCGTCATCAGCCGCCTGATCGATAAAGTACCTGATCTTCGGGATATCACCCCTGCTGAAATAGAGGACGCAGTCAGCCGGCTCGCCATCACGTCCCGCCCGCCCGGTTTCCTGATAATAACCCTCAATGTTTTTCGGCAGGTCAGCATGAACAACAAAGCGGACATTCGACTTGTCTATGCCCATACCAAAGGCAATTGTCGCAACAATAACACTGACTTCATCCCTGTTAAATGCCTCCTGGTTTATCTTCCTCACCTCCTGTGTCAATCCAGCATGATAGGGGAGCGCTTTTATACCGTGTCCGGTTAATACATCCGCCAGTGACGAAACCGCATCCCGCGTCGTGCGGTAGATAATGCCGGAGTCTCCTTCATGATCACGGAGAAATTCGATGATCTGGGATTGAATTCTGTTTTTTCTCTTTACCTGATAAAAAAGGTTGCTGCGGTTAAATGAAGCGCGCACAGCAAAGGGTTCTCTGAGACCGAGCTTGCCGATAATATCATGCTCCACCTTTCTGGTAGCCGTAGCCGTAAACGCCGCAACCGGGACATCCGGGAACGTTTCTCTAATTTTCGACAGAGTCAAGTAATCCGGACGGAAGTCATGCCCCCATTCCGAAATGCAATGCGCCTCATCTATTGCAAAAAGAGAAACCGGGATGCTTTGTATCAGTTCAATAAAATTCGGCATGGCAAAACGTTCGGGTGCAATATAAAGAAGTTCCAGCTTCCCGCTTCTCATCCTTTTGATAACATTGGATATGTCCTTCAGTGCAAGGGAGCTGTTTATGAACGCAGCAGAGATTCCGTTTACCAGTGCCCCATCTACCTGGTCCTTCATCAGGGATATGAGAGGGCTGATCACAACAGCTGTCCCTCTCATTATTTTGGCAGGCAATTGATAGCAGAGTGACTTCCCGCCGCCAGTAGGCATAACGGCAAAGACATCTTTTTTATCGATTATATTTCTGATTATGGCTTCCTGATTTTGACGGAATGATTGAAATCCGAACACTTCCCGCAATGTATTTAACATGAGCTTCACCTCCAGACCGAATAAATTCGACAGAAAAGTCCAGGTTCATCAGGAGATAACACAGCCTGATCAGTCATTTGATGTTTTATCAACGCACAGCCACCATCCCCGAACAAGTTTATTATATTTTGAATCTCCGCTTTTTTCAATAACGGGGTTGGCGTCGATTCACAGAATACAGCAAAGAAGATGTCCCCTGAAAAGAATTGGTGGAGCTGAACGGGATCGAACCGTCGACCTCTTGAATGCCATTCAAGCGCTCTCCCAGCTGAGCTACAGCCCCACACCAGTGAAGTTTTATTGTAAATTCTACATGTTATGCAGTACTGCTACTTTTTAATTTTACCTCTTTCCAGCAAAATTGTGAAGTGATTGTGAAGTAAAATAATCCTTTATCAGTGCGGAATAATTATACCATAGAGAAATACAAATTTTTATTGATTCCGTAAGCTTCCCTAAAAAAGCAGACATATTATTTATACCACCACGACATCTTCAAAACTGATTAAAATCATAAATTCACGACAACAGCTGATTATAATTAATTTGTTTTGGCATTAAATCAGTATTTGCGTCATCGGACATATTTAAAATTATTAAATGTGTATAAGAACATATTGACAAAGGTATTGATTTGAGCTATTTAGACTATAAGTTCGCATAGACAGAATATCTTTAACCACCACTGCTAATCGGGGTGAATCATGCTTGAAAATATTAACAGAAAAATGGATGATTCAATGTTCGAGGTCAGGGCACGTGAAGCAATTAATGCAATGGTAGCATGCTTGTTGAATAATGAAGGTAAAATTTGCAAAAACTGCAATGACGTTGATGTTTGTACTTTTCTAGCGGAAGCTATATTTGCCTATCGCCATAAATTTGGAAGAAAATATCCATCCACTATTAGTACCTGATTCTTTCTTTCTAGACCTGAAGTCCACCGGAATGAACATTTAACGTTAACGTGACTGACCATACCCCTGTCCACTCCCGGTGTGGACAAGAGGCAAGGCTATTTATCGAAGATGTTCTTCACTTCCGGGGAATACTCATTTTTCGCCTTATACAGGAAAAGAGGAGGATCGATTCTAAGCCAGACACCGGCACCCTTGGCAGCCTCAATTAAAACCATCTTGGCTTCTTCTCCTTTCATTGAATGCACAAATCTCATTCTTTTCGGCTCAAGTCTTGACTCCCGGAGCAGCGTTGTTAATTCAGCGAGTCTGAATGGGTGATATATCAAAAAGAACCTGCCGGAGTGCTTCAGCAGATACGCTGCAGCGCTTACCAGGTCAGAAACCGTCATTTCTATCTCATGCCGTGCCACGGCGCGCTCTTCGTCGCTGCTGATCCGCCCGGTCTTCGGTTTTCTGAACGGAGGGTTGGAAAATACAAAATCAAATGCATTCGTTTCATACATAGTTTTTAATTCCCTCAAATCTTTTGAGAGAATTGCAACCCTGTCATCAAGACCGTTTAAATGAATATTTCTTCGGGCACGTTCAGCAAGAGACTTCTGAATCTCAACGGCTGTCAGGTTGACTTCTTCCATTCTCTTTGCAAGCAGTATGGAAATGACGCCGGAACCGCATCCCAGTTCAATCCCGTTCCTGAGTTTTCCCGCAGAAATAAAGTTTTCAAGAAGGACTGCATCAACACTGAAACGGTAACCGTCTTTGGCCTGAAACAGCTTGATGCCCTTTATTGTGTCGAGTGTCTCGTTTTTTTTGGGTTTCAGAGAAATGTTCATGTGTATTTACAATGATACTATCTATAATTTATTTACCCTGTAGAAGCTGGTGTTTAAACACTCAAAATTGTAAAGTTTGGAATTTACTTTTTCTTATTTGTGATTTATTTGCTGTGTGGTGCTTGAATTTTGTAATCCAATGTGATTGTCATTCAATTATCTTGTTCCATTTTCGGAATAACCTTCAGCAGTTCATCAAACCTGTCAATGATAACATCGGAACCCTCCAGGGCCTCCCGCGTCCTGAAGCCATATGTAACCCCGATGACCCTTATGCCCGCTGCCCGGCCCGCTGCCACATCATAGTTACTGTCACCTATGATAACCGCTTCTTCCTTTGCAATATCATATTTTTCGAGCAGGTCAAGAACTGGAACCGGCGAGGGTTTTTTTTCACGAACACTGTCACTGCCCAGGACACAATCAAAATATCCAAGGAGACCAAGACCCTCAAGCACTCTCTTCGAATAGATTTCTCTCTTGTTTGAAATAACCGCCTTTGTATAGCCATTCAATTGCGACAATGTCTCCTGTACATATGGATATACTACCGTGTTGTCAATAAGATGATTATCATAATAATCCAGGAACCGTGCAGTGACAATTTCCTTCGGGGTGCCAGTTTCCCCATTTGGTAAAGTCGCATCAGGGGGAATCAGCGACTCCAGGAGTCTGGATATCCCTGAGCCTACCATCGCCTTTGTTTCTTCCAGTGAATATTCTCTTCCGTGAAAAGGCTTCAGGGCATGGTTTAGCGCGTTTGTAATATCCTGCCCTGTATCGGCAAGGGTCCCGTCCAAATCGAATATCAACAGTTTAATCATGACAAGCAGGAGAAATTATAACAAATTGACAGATCGTTGGGGCAGGTTTTAAACCTGTCCAATAATATGCAGAACACATACGCGAATTGCACAACAAAAAATCAGGGGCAGGTTTGAAACCTGCCCCTGCAAACATGTATCTTGCTTAATGGTGAAATTAGTTATTATCTATCGTGCCTGACGCTTCTCAGCTACCTGAACCCTCGTAACCGCCCGCTCTATTGAAGCAGTAGCGCGTGCCTCATCAATTTCCTCTGCCTTTTTAAGGCGCTCTTCCGCACGTTTCATTGCCTCTTTGGCCCTTTCAACGTCTATGTCCTCTGACTTTTCCGCACTGTCGGCAAGTATGGTAACCTTATCAGGGCCGACTTCAGCATAACCCCAGTTCACAAAGAAAATTCCGGTTTCGGAGCCCTTCTTATATGTCAGCATCCCTACCTTCAATGTTGTCAGGAACGGTACGTGGTCCGGTAAAACGCCAAACTCCCCCTCACTTCCCGAAGCAACAATCTCGTCAACGTCATCAGTGAAGACATGTCCGTACGGCGTAACAATGTCTAAAGTAAGTTTTTCAGCCATTTAATATCCTCTTTTAAAAACCGTTATAGGTTATTTGTTATTAGCAACAGCTGCCGCCTTCTGGTTCTTTTCAAATAACGATTAACATATAACTTATAACTAATTTACCCTTTTAACTTCTCAGCTTTTGCAATAACTTCCTCTATGCCGCCAACCATGTAGAATGCCTGCTCGGGCAGGTCATCATGCTTTCCTTCAACAACTGCCTTAAACCCTTTAATTGTATCTTCGAGTTTGACATATTTGCCGGGAGTTCCGGTAAATGTCTCAGCAACATGGAAGGGCTGGCTCAGGAACCGCTGCAGTTTTCTTGCACGGGCAACCAGGATTTTGTCATCTTCGGAAAGCTCTTCCATTCCAAGAATTGCGATAATGTCCTGCAGTTCCTTATATCTCTGGAGCACCATCTGGACCTGCCTCGCCACCGCATAGTGCTCTTCCCCGAGGATAAGCGGGTCGAGAATCCTTGATGTTGAATCAAGGGGATCAACAGCCGGGTATATTCCAAGTTCAGAGATCTGCCTTGAAAGAACAACCGTTCCGTCAAGGTGTGTAAACGCTGTCGCAACAGCAGGGTCAGTAAGGTCGTCAGCAGGGACGTAAATAGCCTGCATCGAGGTAATAGCGCCCTTATTTGTGGAGGTAATTCTTTCCTGCAGAATACCCATGTCGGTTCCGAGCGTCGGCTGGTATCCGACGGCTGAGGGCATCCTGCCCAAAAGAGCTGACAGCTCGGCGCCTGCAAGGGTGTACCTGAAAATGTTATCAAGGAAGATAAGCACATCCTGGCCTTCGTCTCTAAAGTACTCAGCGGTCGTAAGGGCTGAAAGTGCAACCCTGGCCCTTGCTCCCGGCGGCTCATTCATCTGCCCGTAGATGAGGGCGGTTTTTTCGAGGACCCCTCCCTCTTTCATTTCGAGATAGAGGTCATTCCCCTCTCTTGTTCTCTCACCAACACCGGCAAACACGGACACACCGCCATGAACCATCGCAATATTGTGGATCATCTCCATAATAACAACGGTCTTTCCAACACCCGCGCCACCAAACATACCCATTTTCCCGCCTTTCACAAAGGGGACAAGGAGGTCAAAAACCTTCACACCGGTCTCAAAGACCTGAGTCGAGGTATCCTGTTCGGTGAATTCAGGAGACGGCCTGTGAATCGGCAGCCTCTCCTTTGAATCGATCGGTCCCATCTGGTCAACAGGTTCACCGATAACATTCATAATCCTGCCGAGTGTTTTCGCTCCTACCGGAACGGTGATCGGCTGCCCGGTATCAACGGCAGGAGTGCCTCTCACAAGACCGTCAGTCGCCGACATTGCAACAGTCCTGACCATATTGTCACCAAGGTGGGCCGCCACTTCGAGCGTTATATTAATGTCCGGAATGCCCTTTTCCTTGTCGCCAGGCTGCGCAATTGTCAGTGCGTTTAATATTCCAGGTAATTTATTTCCAAATTCAACATCAACAACAGCACCGATGACCTGAGCTACTTTACCTTCATTCATGATCTATGACCTCCAAAATATATTGTTCAAATATTGTTCAATATTGTTCAAGATGGTTCAAAGTTGTTTTTCCACTACTTTTGAACCATCTTGAACTATCTTGAACCAGGTCTTTATCCTTTCAACGCCTCGACACCACCAACGATGTCCATAAGCTCTCCGGTAATGGATGCCTGCCTTGCCTTGTTAAACTGAAGGGTCAAACTTTCTACCATTTCCGTACAGCTCTGTGTTGCATTTTCCATGGCGCTCATTCTTGCAGCCTCTTCAGAAGCAGAACTTTCAAGAAGCGCCCGGTAAATCTGTATATCTACATT
>Ga0209536_100008360_pt1 | contig 15531 bp, 16 predicted proteins | sample DeeMarSeWOR28_12_FD_187461 | JGI IMG/M metagenome (GOLD analysis project Ga0209536, IMG submission 187461) | Marine sediment microbial communities from White Oak River estuary, North Carolina - WOR-2-8_12 (SPAdes) (version 2) | ecosystem: Environmental > Aquatic > Marine > Intertidal zone >...
CACGTCATCTCCACGGATGCCCGCTCACCAAGCGATCAGGGTCTTTTTCCGACTCCCTGCTCCAGCATCCGCCGCGCACGCACCGGATTGTAAGCACCGCACGGACAGAAGCGGGCTAGGATCGCAGCCGCTTCCTCCGGCTTGCGCCGAGCCTCACGCACCATATCGATCATCTTCTTGGCCAAGTTAGCCGAGATCATTCCGTGGCCGCACATGGTAGATAGCTCGAGTACCTGCCGATCCGGAAGGTGGTCGTGTGGATCGGTAAAACCCAGAGAATACTCGACGCTGTGGCGCTTGATGCCACAATCTGTGGCCACGCGGATCGCACCCTCCACCGAAGTACTGACATTGACGGAAAGCCCCAGGTCGGCCTCGATCAGATCGCGCAGGCAGGCCTCGGCCTTGTCTCGCGAGTCGAAGACCGCTGCTGCGGTGGCCGCTCGATGGACGCCCTCTATGACAGCGCGATGGTCCGCAACGTGCTCGCGCTTCCAGTGAACGGAGGGTCCCAGCTCCTTCGCAGGACGGTAGCTGCCAAGCGAAGAGTTCCCGATGTTGACGGGTCCGTACCTCGCACAGATGCCGAGGAAGATCCGCAGCTTGTCGACGGCACCCTCGTCGTTCTTGCCCTTACAGGCAATGGCAAAGATGATGTAATCGTCGTGGAAGCTCTCCGCATCGCCGTACCGGTGTAACGTATTCGTCACTCTGTTCCGCCGGCAGGCTGGAGATTCGTGATCCGGCCGAGACCCATGTTCGTCTTGGCCCGCGCTACTTCATAGTCGAGGCTCACGAGCAGCGGAGCCAGCAGGTCGTCGTTACCGTTCTCGTCACAACGGGTCGAGACACCCACAGCCACGACCGTATCGATCTGCCGTGACACAGCCGATACTGTCCGGAGTACCTCCGGCACGGCTTCAATCGCGGTCTTGATCTCGACTATTGCAGAGAGGATCTTCTCGTCCAAGAGATCCTCCTTGAGAGTCCCCTTGGCCTGATCGACCATGAGATGGGTTATCGGGTTCTTGGGTTCGAAGGTCGGTCCAATAGCTGCCAACGCCACGGTCATGCCCTGAATCTCACGGAACCGCACTCCGACTCCCGGCCGTCCGAATTCGATCACATAGCCGACCTCGCCTATGCCCACGCGGTCCGAAACGTCGTTGGTTTTGACCTCTTCGGTACCACGACCGTGGATTCCGGTGGTGGTGTGCTCCACCAGGGGATCGCTGAAGACGCGCCGGACTATACGAGGCCAGGGAAGGTCATCCATGACGAACGCGGCCGTGGGACACACGTCCGGCTCCGGCTCGAACCTGAACCGGAACAGTCTTGCCAGCCATCTCACTGCCCGAACGGCAGTCGGGTTGAGGCGCTCCTGGCTCATTCCCCGAAAGCAGGTGCCACACTCCACGCATTCGTCGTAACCGATAACGGCCCGGTTAGTGGCCGCGTCAATCGCGATGGCACCCATGGGACACACAGGTACGCAGTTGGCACAGGCGACACATTTCTTCGGGTCGATTTGCATGCGGATTCATCGTTCGGCTTGCCTTCTAAGATAGGGACGGGGCGGAGATTACGGAGCCACTGAAAGTACAGCGTCAGGGAGCCGGGAGCGGGGAGCGGATGATGGCCGACGGGAGCGCCGGGAGGACGGAGCGGGGAACCGGGAGCGGTGGCCGCGATGGCGGGGCATCGGGATGCGGGGATACCCCGCTAGCGAATGACCACCGAATCCGGACCGGCACGCTTTTCAACGTGGCAGCGGCACGGGTCTGGAACTGCAAATACGAAGTCGGCCACGAACTCGGCGTTTTCTTTCGTTCCAGTTACCCGCACGGTGTCACCACGGCTCGAGAAGACTTCGAGCATCGCGTCATCGGCCACCACGTATACACCGGGCCGCAACATCCCGAGCCACCCCGGATCCAATACGCTGCCGGTTTTGACGTGAACCCGAGTAATGGCTACGTCACCGACGAGATCACCACCGTCATCGACCACACTGACCGTGTAGGTGCGAAACTCCTCCGTGCATGCGCAAGGGCTCTGCGGATCGTAGCAGGCCACGACCAAGAACGCCGTCAACACCAACGAAACCCGATTGACCGACAGCAAGTAACCACCTTTCGCTTGCTCCAATGAGGATACCCTATCCGCGACGCGGGGGTCACACTGGACGACTCCAGAGCTGAGGTGTCTGGCCGTGTTTCCGGACAAGTCCCATATTGTCGCCGGACGGAGTACTGTTCCACACCTGCGAACCTGCCCGAGGACAATTATGAGGCGTCCCAAGATCACCTTACTAGCTCTGCCGCCGTTGGTGGCGCTCCTCTCTGCGCTGCTAACCGGCACGAGCTGCACGCGCGGGACGGAGGCCACGTTCCGAGACAGTGCGGGAGTCGTGATTGTCGAGAACCCGGGTTCCCCGCGGGACGTCAGGGGATGGAGTATCGCGTCCGAGCCTCACCTGACCATCGGAACGGTCGAGGGCGACTCGAGCTACCAGCTCTACGGAGTGGCCGGCGCCCATCGCACCGTCGAAGGACATATTGCCTTGGTCAACGCGGGCAGCTGGGAACTGCGGATCTACGATGCGCGAGGCGGTTTCCTCCGCTCGTTTGGCAGGCGAGGCGGTGGCCCTGAGGAGTTCGGAATGCCGGTTCTGGCGGGAGCAGTCTCCGATACACTCGTCGTGGTGGACCGGGCCCAGCACCGTGTGGCCATGGTCCACCCTGAGGCTGGCTTCGTGCGGCTCGCCCGCGTGGACGACGAGGTGGGTGGGTATCTGAACCCGTCGGGCACCCTGAGCAACGGGCAGGTGGTGTTCGGGGGAGCGTTCGACATGAGAAGAATCGGAGAGCTACAAGAGGGTATGAACCGCGCGCACACCTTCTATCGTTCCTGCAATCCCGACGGATCGATTGCTGCCGATTTCGGGGACAAGCCGGGGGCGGAGTTCTTCATCAAGACAGTTGGCGGGAGCGGGCCCGATTCCAGGCCGGCCTTGATCCCGTTCGGTAAGCAGCCGCTGGCCACGGTGTCTCCCGACCGATTCTTCTTCGCCGCGGGAGACGAATACGAGATAGAGGCGTACGAGCCGACGGGTAGGCTCTCTCGTCTGATCCGCCTGGAGCGTGATCTGGTCAATGTCACAGTGGAAGACGGCAGCCGGCACATCGAGGAGATGGCGGCACAGGCGAATCAGGAGAGTGAGGCTCGCGTGATTCGGCAGCGGCTCGCCGATCTACCGCTGCCCGAAAAGTTCCCGGCGTTTGCCAACCTCAAGGCCGACGCTTTGGGATTCCTCTGGGCCGAGAGATACCGGCGGCCGGGCCAGGAAGACTCGGCCTGGGACATCTTCGATCCTGAAGGAGTCCTGACGGCGCAAGTCGCATTGCCGCCCCGGGTCTACCCCCTGGAGATTGGCGCTGACTACCTGCTGGCGCTGCACTGGGACGAACTCGACGTAGAGTACGTCCATCTGTACGCCCTGCAACGCCCGCAGGGGCAATAGGCGATACCGGCGGCCCCAGCGAGCGGGCACCCAAGGAGCCGCGTCTGACTGGATAGGTGCTGCTACCTCGGCCCCGCCTGCGCCGCTCCGCGCTGCTGCAGCTTCCGCCCGGCCAATCGCGTACCTAGAACGCCACTCCAAACCCAAAGATCAGCTTGATGCTGCGGTAGTCCAGCTCCGCGAACGGCGAGTCGCCCGGGACTTCTACGGGCTTTCTGATGGCATCGGATCCCCAGCCGTACGATGTACCCAGCGTGATGTCGATGTTGCCCAGCACGAAAACGCCGCCCGCACTCAGGTGCCAGATGTCCCAATCGGCCAGAGCGACCGGGATGTCCCGGTCCCTTCCGTCGGGAAGTGCGGAGCGATCGCTGAAGAAGGCGCCGTAGGCCTGGAACCGGTCACTCAACTTGTGTTCCAGCCCGAAGCCGAAGTTCAAGACATCCTTGAGTCGGTAGATGAGGTCATTGGACAGCGTGTCACCCGTAGTCTGGCCTACGAACTCCCCTGCATCGAGGATGGTGTATTCGTCCACGCCGTCAAACCACTCCGCGGTGGCGTATGCAGTCGTGGACCCGAATCGATATGAGGCACCGAGAGCAACCGACGGTGGAGATCTATAGGTGGAGGCGATGCCGTCCTGGAAGTCAGCCACCAATTCGTTGGCCGTAGCGCTGTCACCGAGGTCTATCATGATTAAACCGTCGTTGGTGAGCATGCGGCCGCTGCCAAACAGAGTGATGCCCGGCGTTGTTATCGTTAAACCGAGCGTCAACGGTCGCAAGTCCAATGCGACGCCGGCCTTCCACAACAGGCGAACATTCCAGTAGCTGAACTCCTGAATGAACCGGGTTGAAAGCCCACCGCCAGCCGAATCGACTTCCTGCCCAAACACCTGTCTCCGCCCAAACTGACCTCTAGCGGCAAAGTACGTGGTCACACCCACACCCAGCCGCTGTTTCACAGGATGCGACCAGGAGAGCCCGGCCCAAGCCTCACCCAATCGGTGTCTTATGTTGGCCTCCAGGCTCCGCCCTGTCGGGATTGCGTTGTCCGCGAACTGTTCGGCCGTAGGGATCCGAGTCGCCTGGGCATCGGCTTCGAAGCTGTGCCGCGTAACGGCCGATACGGCGAAGCGATGTTTCCCCGCCTTGATTGGCAACTGAATGGCGAAGATGCTCGGTGCCGGGCGTAGGCGGCCCGTCCGCAGGTCGAGGCCCTGGGGCGCAATATCGTCGAAATCAAACGACTGGTACTCCCAAGCGTCGGTGGTCAGTACCAGACTCGGATCGCTGACGAATGCGATCGCCCCGGGGTTGTAGTACGTGGCGCTCAGGTCCAGGAAACTGCCCACTACCAGGCCACCCACCAGTTCACTGCGGGTCCCGTATTGGTTCGTCCAATAGTGGGCGTCCTGGGCGATGCCCGGTGGGGGCACCGAGAACAATATACCGCTCGCAACCGTAGCGATCCGCAGTGCACTGATGTGGCAGCCGTTCATGGGCCTGGTTTTCGCTCCCCTTCCCGGTCTGGGTAGCGAGTGCATGGCACGGCGCACGATAAGCCCACTCGTCAGCTGCGGATGTCAGGCAAGTTCAAATCCGGTGGCTGCAGACCGGACGCCTTCAATCGACGGTAAACACCGTGACGCCCGCCGTCTCCCTGGCCTGTAGTTGCGCGTGGGCCCTCGCCGCCTCCTGCAGCGGTACGGTCTGGCGCACGGGCACCACCACCGACCCCGATGCCACGGCGTCGAACACCGCGTCGCAGCCGTCCCGCAACTCCTGCGGGTCGGAATAGTAATGCGCGAGGCTGGGCCGTGTGAGAAACAGCGATCCCTTCTGCGACAACAACAGCGGGGCAAACGGTTCCACGGCTCCCGACGCGTTGCCAAAACTCACCAACATGCCCCGTGGCCGCAGCACGTCGAGCGAAGCGGCGAAGGTGTCCTTACCCACCGAGTCATACACCACGTCCACCCCTCCGCCACCGGTGACCTCGCGGACCCGCTCAACCACGTCCTCATTACGGTACAGTATCACGTGGTGGCAGCCGTGCTGGCGGGCAAGCTCGCCCTTGGCCTTCGACCCCACCGTGCCGATGACCCGCGCACCGATCGCACTGAGCCATTGGCAGGCGATGAGACCGACACCGCCCGCCGCGGCATGCCACAACACCCAGTGGTTTGCCCGGACCGGAAAGGTGCGCCGGATCAGGTACTCCACGGTGCAACCTTTGAGCATGAGTCCGGCCGCCGTGATGTCGTCTATGTCGTCCGGCAACGGCACCAGCCGACTCGCGGCCATCACACGCCACTCTGCGTATGAGCCCGGTGGGCCATTGCCGGTATAGGCCACACGGTCCCCGTGCTTGAAGGCCGCGACCTCGGGCCCGACCTCCTCGATCACACCGGCCGCTTCCACGCCCGGCGTAAACGGCAACCCCAGGGGATAGAGCCCCTCGCGATGGTACACATCGATGAAGTTGAGTCCCACCGCCGTGTGTCGCACCAGCACCTCGCCGGCCTGCGGACGTGCGAGGTCCACATACTCCCACTCGAGCACTTCGGGTGGCCCGTGCCGGCGTACGACGATCGCTCCGGTGGTCTTGTATGGTTTCGTCATAAGGTAAATGTGGGGTGAGGTTACAGCGGACCGCAAACTCCCAGGCGTCGGTTCACTTCGATCTTCTACTCCACCCCTCTCATCTCCTTCCAGACCCCGTCCAGCAGGTACTGGTTCGTATCCTCAGGATGGATGGTTTCAAGATAGAAATCCACATCGTCCACCATGACGTTGGTCATCCCCCATGCGATATCTTCGTTGTGCCCGGCGATAACAAACGGCGCTCCCGGAAGTACTACCCCCGATACATTCAACCCTCCCTCCACCACATGGTGCATCTGGTACCAGATCCCTGGCGCCATCAGTCCCAGGTGCATGTCGTTGGCCATGATGGGGAAACCTGTCTCGCTTCTGGCTCCGGACACGGCCCAGTTGTTGGAAGCCTGGAATACCTGAAGCCCCATTTCCCGGATGGCCTTAGTTCCCCGGTCAATGAATGAAGCCATTTCCGGGATGCCGCCTCCAGCCTTGAATTCAGGAAAGACCGGAGGACCCTGGTAGCCGTTGTCGGGAAGCAATTCCATCAGCAGGGTATCACTGATCACCTGTTGCAACTTAAAGAGTGCAATCTCCTGTCCCGCTCCCCAGCTGAGGTCCCAGGCCATATAGCCTATCAGGTTGAAAGTATGGATGGGTTCCCAGGGCTCCGGTTTGTAACCCAACAATGTGAATTCGAAGGGCAGTTTCTTGGGGTGACCCTCCATAAACTGGTTAATCCCGTCGGAGAACGCTTCCACACATGCCACGATCACGGGATCGGTGGCAGCCATGACCCGTTCCGATTTTGCCGGTATCTCAAGTGCCCTGAACAGCTGATCCGTATCCACCAGTCCGGGATCCAGCACTTCCGATAACCTCCCGGTGGTGACCCTGCGCATCAGGTCCATTTGCCACAGCCGGTCCTGTGCCATGACATATCCCGCGGTGCGATACAGATCCAGATCGTTCGATGCGTAGATATGCGGGATGCCCAGGGAATCCCGAAACACCACGACCTCTTCCCTGAGCCTCTCCAGATCCACATCTTCACTGTAATCAGGGATGGCCCTGGTTCTGATGTGATTCAGATAGATGACCCCGCTGATGAGAATGGCAGCGATCAGGATGGAAATCAGGATTAATACTCTTTTGGGAGACTTCATTATCAGGTAGTTATCTGGAGTTTTCAGGAATGAGTGCGATATGCAACCGGACAGGCTGATGGTCACTGTATTGGAAGTCGAGATCGAGGGTCTGCACCTCCTTCAGCCTGATATTGGGAGAAAGCAGGTAGTAATCGATGATGGTGGTCAGGGATCTGTTCTTATCATAAGGGACGGAAACCCGACGGTTGGTGGGCACCAGGGGGTCGTAGGCCCAGTTCCAGTCCGTTGCGGGATATCCCTCCTCTACATAGGTCAGGTTGATGGTATCGAACAGGTGTTCCGGCAGTGCTGGTGGAAGGCCATAGGGAGACTGGTTCCAGTCTCCTCCTGCCACAACGTAATTTCCCTGGTTGTATTCTGACAATAAGAACGCTTTCAGGTGGTTCATCTGCCCCCTCCTCAGTGAACCGTCATCGTAGGCGGAATTGTGTGTATTGATCACCACCAGTTCACGTCCGCTTGTAAGCGGATAACGGTTCACCAGGAAGCAACGGTCGAGCATGAACAGATTCATGGGCCAGGAGTAGTTCCCCGGAAACTGATGGCGGGTCACCCTGGCCGGTGCGGGTCCCGACAGGGTCATCAGGCCTGATCGCACCCTGCCCATCGGTTCCTTCAAAGGAATCGGGACGAAGGGAACCCGGTAATTCATTCCAAAATATGCACTGAATCCCGCGAAATGCTCTTCAAGGATCTCGTACTGGTTGACGTGATAGCTTCTCTTGGAGTCCTGATCCACCTCCTGAAGCAGTACAAGATCATACTCCCGGAATGGAGACAGCTTTTCCACGATTCCCTTCATGTTGCTGATGACCTTTTCCTCACTGGGCCGCGTCTGCCTGCCTCCATCGTAGAAAAAATCCATGGAAGCATCCAGCCCGCCATAACCAATGTTCCATGTGACCAGTTTCAGGGTGGATGAATCGGATAGCGCAGGGGCCTGGTCGTCCTCCGAAATGGTTACCAGGTCCGGAGGCCGGTAATCCTCCACCCGGACATAAACAAGGAAGAGTATCAGTGTACCGAGCAGGACGGTGATCAGGTAGAGAAGTGGCCTCAGGATCCGCATTTTCTGTAGCTTCTGAGATTAAATGTACACATTTATTCAATTTCGGATCGATGGGTATCCGTCAAAATATTTCTATATTAACCCCGTTAATTCACCCCCGATGAAAAGAACCATCCTGCCCGTTTCCCTGCTGTTCATTTCCGTTTTCCTTCTCCCGGCACAGGATCAGGACACCACCTCCAGGAGAAGGGACGACCAGGTCAAGACCGGATTTTCCCTGGGCGGCTTTCCCTTTGCTTCCTATGATTCGGACATAGGATTGCAATACGGAGCGCTGGTCAATTTATACTGGTACGGTGACGGATCGCGCTATCCAAAATTTAACCATTCGGTCTACCTGGAGTGGTCCCGTACCACCAAAGGACAGGGGATCAACCAGATCACTTACGATTCGGACCGGCTGATCCCTGGAGTACGCTCCTATTTCGAGGTGAGCTATCTAACGGAGATCGCCCTCGATTTCTACGGGTTTAACGGGTACCAGGCGGTGTATGATATGGATTATGAGGATTCAAGGGATCCGGAAGGGTTGGCCAACAGGCTCTATTACCGGCATGCCAGGCAGCTTTTGAGAATAAAGGGTGATTTCCAGGGGGAGATCATCGGTCAGAAACTCAGGTGGCTTGCAGGGATCGCCTATTTCGGGACCAACATCGATTCTGTGGATATCGATGACCTGAATAAGGGGAAGGAGGATGACCTGCTGTCCCACCATTCACTTTACGGTAATTATGTGGATTGGGGAATGATCCCCGAAGACCAGGCCAACGGGGGAGGGCATACCCTGTTGAAAGCAGGACTGGTGTTTGATACACGCGACAACGAGCCCAATCCATTTTCAGGGATCTGGACCGAAATGCAGCTCCATTATGCACCGTCGTTTCTTAGCAATACCGATTACAGCTACAGCCGGATCGTACTCACCCACCGGCAATATTTCACCCTTATACCGGAGTGGATGAATTTTGCATACAGGTTCTCCTACCAGGGCAAGCTGACAGGGGAGATGCCGTTCTATATGCTCCCCTATATCTTCAATACAGTACCCATACTTACCAGGGATGGTGTGGGAGGGAAAAAAACCGTCCGCGGCGTCAGACGAAACCGGATTGTGGGGGACGGGTTCGCATTCCTTAATGTGGAACTGAGGGGGAAGGTTCTCCGGACCACGGTATGGAACCAGAACCTTTATATCGCACTCTCTGCCTTCATGGATGGGGGGATGGTCACCCAGAAGTACAAATTCGACACCTCCGGGATGCCTGACCAGCTACCCGATGAACTTCCGGCCCAGATCATTGACCTGGACACCAGAGAGACCCCGCATCTTGGTTTCGGGGGCGGTGTCCACATCGCACTGAATCACAATTTTATTGTAGCTGTTGATTACGGATTTGCGGCCAGGAAAGAAGACGGGGATACGGGGCTCTATATAGGCCTGGATTTTCTGTTTTAGCGGGTTTCATTCCTCCGGTACTGACGGAGATGGTCCGGCGGTACCTGATGGCATTCCCGGTAAAACCGTTCCAGGAACTGAAGCATGAATGCATGACGGTCCTCAGCCAGGGCCCGTCCGGTGGCAGTATTCATCAAGTCTTTGAGCTTCAGTAATTTCTCGTAGAAGTGATTGATGGTGGGGGCTTTGGAACGGTAGTAGGAGCGGGAATCTTCATATTCGGTGACCGGCACGGTTGGATCATAAATGGGAAGGTTTTTGTAACCACCATAGTTGAATGTCCGTGCAATCCCTACGGCCCCCATGGCATCCAGCCGGTCTGCATCCTGGACGATCCGGAATTCGATGGAATCGATCTCCACCTGTCCCTGCCCGCCCTTGTAGGAGACGTTCCTGATGATCTGTCCAATGTGTTCGATCCTTGCATTGTCCACTCCCTGCTCAGCCAGGAAACCTGTGGCGAGCAGGTGGCCCGCCTCTTCATCCCCTTCATTGAATTTCGGATCGGATATATCGTGAAGCAATGATGCCAGCTCGATGGTCAGCAGATCGCCCTGCCCCTCCTTTTCCCTGACAAAAAGTGCTGTTTTCCACACGCGTTCAGTATGATACCAGTCGTGACCCCCCTCGGCACCTTCCAGTATCTTTTTCACATGTGATACGGAGCGATCAACTATTGCATCAGACATCACCTCTAACTTTCCTTTCCCTTTCAACTTTTCCCTGACTTTTCCCTTTTCAACTTTCCCCTGATTTTCCCTTCACCCTTTTCCCCTTTCCCTTCTTATCCCTCTGCACTTTAAACTTTTACCTAAACGATTCCGGCAAATCCCATGAAAGCCAGGGCCATCAGGCCTGCCACAATAAATGCGATGGGAACCCCTTTCATCCGGGCAGGGACCTGAAGCAGATCCAGCTGTTCCCTGATGCCGGAGAAAGTGATCAGTGCCAGTCCGAACCCGATGGCATTCCCGATGGCGAAAACGGTACTTTCCAGCAGGGTGAAGTCTTTCTGCACGGCCAGGACCGCTACCCCCAGCACGGCGCAGTTGGTGGTGATCAGCGGCAGGAAGATTCCCAGCGCCTGGTAGAGCGGGGGGCTGATCTTCTTCATGATGATCTCAACCAGCTGCACCAGCGAGGCAATCACCAGGATAAAAGTGATGGTCCTCATATAGGTCAGGTCCATGGGTACCAGGATGCCGGAATAGATCAGGTAAGTGACCACGGTGGCAATCACCATAACGAATGTAACCGCTCCGGTCATTCCGAGAGCTGTCTCCACCTTGCTGGAAACGCCTATAAAAGGACAGATCCCCAGGAACTGGTTCAGCACGATGTTGCTGACAAAAACAGCTGCAATGATGATCAATACATATTCCATGGTCAGGTCGTTTTTTCTTTTATCATGTTGGCCAGCACGATCAGGTAGCCCAGGGCGATGAAGGCACCCGGGGGAAGGATAAACAGCAGGAGGGCATCACCGCCGATCATCTTCAGGCCGAAGATGGCACCGCTGCCCAGCACCTCCCTGACAGCTCCGAGGACCGTCAGGGCCATGGTGAATCCGAGTCCCATTCCCGTTCCGTCCACCACGGAGGTCCATATGGTGTTTTTTGAGGCAAAAGCTTCAGCACGTCCCAGCACCAGGCAGTTCACCACGATAAGCGGGATGAAGAGACCCAGGGCATCGAACAGTGCGGGGACATATCCTTTCATCACCAGCTCCACCACTGTCACAAAAGTGGCAATGATCACGATGAATGCCGGGATCCTCACTTTATCCGGAATCAGTTTCTTGATGATGGAAACCACCAGGTTGGACATGACCAGGACAAAAGTGGTGGCCAGCCCCATTCCCAATCCGTTGATGGCCGAGGTGGTGACACCCAAGGTGGGACACAATCCGAGGAAGAGGGTGAAAACCGCGTTCTCCTTAATGAATCCTTTGCTGAAGTTTTTCCACTGTTGCATGGTAAATGGTTAGGAGTTATTGGTTAGGAGTTATAGGTTAGGGGTTAGGGATGAAGATGAGATCTGCATGTAGCCGTCGTAGGCGCGCTGGACCGCATCGCAGTAGGCCCTGGAGGTAATGGTGGAGGCGGTAATGGCATCCACATCGCCCCGGTCCTTTTTCACGGCCAGCTTGAACTGATCTGGGTGCTTTCCCATGAACTGTACGCTGAAATCGGATTTCTCCTTCTGCATCTTGTCTCCCAGTCCGGGTGTTTCCGCATGCTTGACCACCGCGATATCGATAATCGATCCGTCCTGTGCAAATCCAACCATCAGTTTGATCTCACCGCTGAATCCCAGGTTGGTAAAAGTCTCCACAGCCGTCCCCAGGACCTGATCGCCCTTCCTGGCGGTATAGAAGTAGAGGGTATCCCCGTCCACGAATAGTTTCCTGACCTCCTGCGAAGGTTCATTGTCAAATCCCGGGACCACTACCTGGATGGCGTCATTCTTTTTCTTCAATTCCGCCAGCCTGATCGGTTCCTTGGTCAGCGCAAAGATCGAACCGAGGAGTCCTGCTGAAACCAGGGTAACCACCACCAGTGTAACCACCATGTTCAGAAATGTCGATTCCTTCTTAGCCATGGGCCACCTCCTTTCCGAATCTGCTTGGTTTAACATATTTGTTGATCAGGGGGGTGAATCCGTTGAAAATCAAAATGGCAAACTGAACACCCTCGGGGTAAGCCCCGAAGATCCTGATCAGTACTGTGACAATGCCGATCCCCACACCGTAAATCAGCATGCCCCTCTTGTTCATGGGAGAGGTTACATAATCGGTCGCCATGTATATGGCACCGAGCATGAGACCTCCGGTTAGCAGGTGAAAGAGCGGATCGGCAAAACGGTCGGGATTGACCAGCCAGAGGATCCCGGTAAAGAGAAACACTGTTCCCAGTATGGAGACCGGGATGTGCCAGGTGATGATCTTTCTGAACATCATGTAGAGCATGCCTATGAGAAGCGCTGCAGCCGATATTTCTCCGGCTGATCCCATCATCTTGCCCATGAAGAGGTGAAGAAATGAAGGCACTTCAGGCATGATTTCGCCCACATTGCGGAAGGCGAGGCCCTCTTTCATGATTCCCAGAGGTGTGGCACCGGTAACAGCATCTGTATACTTCATCCACTGTCCGGGCTCAGGCCAGGCTGTCATGGCCACCGGAAATGAAATGAACAGAAAAACCCTGCCCACCAGTGCAGGATTGAAGATGTTGTTCCCCAGGCCCCCGAAAGTCATTTTGCCGATGCCGACTGCTGCCAGTGCACCTATCATCACCATCCAGAAAGGTATGTTGGCTGGCAGACAGAATGCCAGCAGCAATCCTGTAAGAACTGCCGATCCGTCCAAGTGGCTCGGCCTGACCTTCATGATGTAGGTCTGGATCAGGTATTCGAACAGGATGCATGAGAGGATCGACACGGTGGTGATGATAATCATCCCGATCCCGAAATAAAACACCGAAACGCCCAGGGCAGGAAGCATCGAGATGATCACCCCGTACATCAGTTTCGGAACGGATTCGTCCGAATAGACATGCGGAGACGGGGATACAATGAATTTATTCATCGGGTTCGTTCATTAAACATTGACTCATACTAAGATTTTCTGGCGCGTATCAGTTTATTCACTTCTCCTTTGCCCAGCCTGATGTAATCGAGCAGCGGCCTGGATGAGGGGCAGGTATAACTGCAGCTGCCGCACTCAATGCAGTCCAACACCTTTTCTTCTTCCATTCGTTCATACATGGCCTTCTCAGAAAGGGTCATCAGCAGGTACGGTTCAAGGCCCATGGGGCACACCCCGATGCATTTGGCACACCGGATGCAGGGTAATACCTCTTTCCTGCGTGCTTCGGTCTCATCGAGCAGCAATATTCCTGAAGTGCCTTTTACCACAGGTACATCCAGCGATGCCAGTGCCTTACCCATCATGGGTCCCCCGTTGATCACCTTGGCGGTCTGCTCCGGCAAACCTCCTGCTGCTTCGATCAGGTGAGAGACAGGGGTTCCGATCCGCACCCTGAAATTGGAGGGATTCACCAGTGATTTACCGGTGACGGTGACTACCCTCTCGATCAATGGCCTGTTCTTCATGACGGCGTCATACACGGCTGACACTGTCCCCACATTGAATACCACCACTCCCACATCGATGGGTAATCCTCCGGAAGGAACTTCCCTCTTGAGGAGTGCCTGGACAAGCTGTTTTTCTCCCCCCTGCGGATATTTCACCTTCAGTCCCTGAACTTTTACCGGGCTTCCGGCGGTTACCCGTTTCATGGCTTCAATCGCGTCGGGTTTGTTGTTCTCAATTCCCACGATCGCTTTTTCCACCCCGAGTCCTTTCATCATGATCTGTATCCCGGAAAACAACTCATCTGAACGCTCCAGCATCAGTGCATGGTCGGCTGTCAGGAACGGCTCACATTCCACCCCGTTAATGATCAGGTATTCTGCCTTTTTTCCACTAGGCACCGTCAGTTTCACGTGGCTGGGAAAGGTGGCACCCCCCAGGCCCACGATTCCGGCCTCCAGGATTTTTTTACGGATGTCCCCGCCGGAGAGTACGGTCTTGGGCACCAGATCGTCCGATCGGTCCACCGTATCGATCCATGTATCTCCTTCCACCTGGATCTGAACGGCCATCCTCCGGTATCCCGTACTGTCCATGAAGTTATCCACCTTTAGCACCTTTCCGGATACGGAGGAGTGAATGTTGGTGGACACAAATCCGGCAGCGGAGGCGATGGGTTGTCCGACTTTTACCTCGTCACCCCTTGCCACCAGTACTTCTGAAGGCACACCAAGGTGCTGTGAAAGTGGAATGACCACGGTTTCCGGAGGGGCAAGTTCCTCGATCGGTTGTCCCGAGGAAAGTTTTAGCTCCGGAGGGTGTACGCCTCCCCTGGCAAATGTTTTTAAACTCATTGATCAACTATTTGGTGGCTTCTTCAACGGGTTCCTTCGTTTCGGTTTTCCGGGGCGGAAAGTTTATCTCATGGATCGCATCGGTGGGACATTCCACCACACACTTCCTGCAAAGCTTGCATAAATCGGAATCTATGAATGCCAGGTTGTTGTTCATGGTAATGGCCTCATACGGGCAAACCTTGAAGCACTTGGAACATCCGATGCATGCCACACTGCAGTTCTTTTTTGCTACCGCTCCCTTCTCTTCATTGATGCAGCTGACAAATATTTTCCGGTCCTTTTTATTCTTCTTGCGTAATTCGATGATCGCCCTGGGACAGGCGGTCACACAAGCTCCGCAGGCAGTACATTTCTCGAATGCCACCTGGTGTACCCCATTGCTGATTGAATGTACTTTCTCCGGACATTGCTCCACACACAATCCACAACAACGGCAGAGATTCTCATTGAACATCAGAACAGTTCTTTCTGAACGGGATTCCGGATTATGGCACCATTTGCATTGCATCCTGCATCCCTTCAGGAATACAGTTGTACGGATACCTGGTCCGTCATTGATGCAATAACGCTGTATTTTTAAGATCCTCCCTTTCACATTAAGAAACTAAACCAATCCGGGACGAAGCAAACCTCCAATGAATTCATCCATAAAACGGATATGTTAAAAGTAACTTACATGCCCGACCATGTGCAGAGAATTTTATCAAAAGAGTTAAATCCTCCATGAAAACTTTTGGAATAAGTTACATGGATCTTTGAAAACG
>Ga0209536_100008361_pt1 | contig 15531 bp, 12 predicted proteins | sample DeeMarSeWOR28_12_FD_187461 | JGI IMG/M metagenome (GOLD analysis project Ga0209536, IMG submission 187461) | Marine sediment microbial communities from White Oak River estuary, North Carolina - WOR-2-8_12 (SPAdes) (version 2) | ecosystem: Environmental > Aquatic > Marine > Intertidal zone >...
CTCTTCTTGTGCCCGATGGCCGCCAAGCACTACGTCGCCGATCCTAACAGCCTCGTCACAGACCCGGCGATAGACACCGTCACCAAGAAACGCTTCTGGGCCCTGAAGTACATTGGCGCCGGCACGAGATCTCACGCCTGGCTGCTGTTTGAGCCGAAGCCTCTCTGCAGCTACGGCCTGAATGACTGGATCATGGATCGTCCCGCCGGCCCGCCGGGCACCGACAGCCTCTGGAGGACTTCCAACATCAGGGACGCAAGCAACGTTCCTGTATTCGGCGATTGCGCGTGGAGGGGAGCACGTCCCCATTACCTGGACCCACCTCTGCCGGACGGAGATATTCCGCTCAGGGATCCGCTGAATCCTTCCGGCAACTACAGCGCGATGCAGTATTTCTGCATCGATCGCCATGGAGCAGGTGCCAACAGCGTGTTCATGGACGGCTCTGTCCGGAAAGTAGGGCTCAAGGAATTGTGGACACTGAAATGGCATCGATACTTTCCGACAAACGGCCCCTGGACCAGAGCCGGCGGCGTCCGACCGTCCGCATGGCCGCAATGGATGCGCCGATTCAAGGACTACTGAAATCCGGCTCGGATGCCGCTTCAGGGAGGTTCTCGGTTCCCTGGCACCGACGGACTCATGCGTAACCATTCCTTTTTCAACCTGAATCGAGCTGAATCCGTAGGTCCTCACGACGTATGACGCAGAGGGCCCCTGGTGCGGAAAAAACGGTAAATGCAGAAAAAGCGTTACGTTTGGCGCAACCGATGGCACTTATTGACAGATTTGACGATAGGTTTGCTCAAAAGCACGAAACTGCGTCAAAAAATTTGGAAGCTCCTGGGCAAGTGTATTTCTTTTGCACTGCCATATAGGCCCCTGCTTAACTCAACCCACCTCCTCCTGAAAGCAGGGGCTTTTTTTCTATCTGCACCTCGAGAGGCGGCTCCCGGATTGGTCCGGACGCACCAGCGGCAAGGGCTGGCAAAAGGGCGTGCTGTGCAGAGACACTGCTGGTGTCCACCGGCATCAGTTAATGGGATTGGGGTCCTCGAAGCCACACCAGAATCTAGCGGTGTTCTTGGTCTTGTGCAGCCAGTCCGCGTGACCGTCGAAGAAAAGATTGTTGCAGCCGTCCCCGCGATGGCGATTGGCGGCGATCCGGCGAGTGAGATTACTGCCCTTGGTTTCCCGCGTCGAGGCAGGCAGGTGCGTGCTCGACCAGACGTCCAGATAGTTGAATCTGGAAAGGATGTCCAACTCATATCTGTCGCGAACCACAGGGCGCCACTCTCCCGCAGAGTTGTCCGCCATGTAGATGCGCATGGCCGGAGATTTGATCTGACCGAGCTTGGTCGGTTCATCCATCTGGTTGCCCCTGTCGCCGGTCGAGAATCCCGGATCCGTCATATCCCAGGCGTTCACAACGTAGTCCACAGTCTGCTCGCCATTGCTGTGACCGTATTGGCCAACTCCCTGACGAGGAAAGGATGGGCACTGGTATACATCCACCTCCCGGTAATCCTGGACATGCTTGTACTCGCTGCCCAGATAGGGAATAAATGCCAGTATCCATTTTACCTCATGGTCCAAGGCCCGGGGAATGTAATCCTTGTTGTCCATGGCATAGGCGGTCATAGCCACCCCCAGCTGCTTTAGGCTGCTCAGACAATAGACGGCTCGGGCCTGTTTGCGCACCCGCTGCAGAGCCGGCATCATTATCCCCATCAACAGCGCAATAATGGCGATCACAACCAACAATTCAATCAATGTGAAACCCCTGGCGCTGTCCTCTCGGCAACCCTTATCCTCACTGGTCATTCTGCCACCTTTCTCAGTCCGCCCCGACTGGTTGTTTCCCCACACGCCCATGACTCGGCCATACTTCTCCAAATCGCCAAGTGATACGATACCATATATCCAATAGGAGTACAAGACCAAAGAGCCAAAAGCGCTCTCTGGGCGACTATATACCCGCGGCAGGGCCAGTCGCCAGCCAAACCGGCGGAAAAAATGTTAAATTCGGAAAAAACGTTACATTTGGCATAACCGCTGGCACTTCTAAGTAGTCTTAGGATTGCTCGTTCTCCAGGGACGGAGGCACAAATAGTGTATTGGACAGACACTATTGCCAAGGTCCCTGCCTTACGCACTCCCACTCCTCCTTGGGGCAGGGACTTTTTTCAAAGAGCAGGCAATATTGTCGGATTCGCAAGCGTCTTGTTCGATCGACGGTGCGAATGAGCGGTGTCTGCAATGAGCCCCTGCCGACTTCACCGCCCTCCTTCAAGCAGGGGCTTTTTTCCGTTTGACAATCGGATGTGTATAGGCTAATAGAGAAATAAGTTCGAAATACCCATTCATTTTAGGAGGTACACGCAATGAAACAGTCAGCAATTCGCCAGATTTTCCGAACACTTGCCTTTGTGATTCTTCTGACACCGTTGGTTCCGGTCTCGGCGGGCTCTGCCAGGCGGCCTATTGAAGGGGACTGGCGGCTCCAGATCGACGTCGATGGCCAGCAATTGCCGTCGATCCTGTCGCTTTCCACAAACGCCGACGGCTCGCTCAAAGGTGAGTGGCTTTGTTTCTGGGGCATCACCGAGCTTAGGGAAATCAAGTACGAAGGCAGGCAACTTAGTTTCGCGATGACCATTCGACTCGACGAAGGCGATACTGACACAAGATTCACCGGATCTCTCAAGCAGGGCGAGCTATCAGGGGTTTTCTCAAATAGTACGGGCGAATACCAGGCCCGGGGCCGACGTATCAGAGGGATACCGACGGCGGCGGGAACCTGGCAGACAAAGTTCAAGATGGGCGAGAGGGAAGTCACCGCAGAGCTCGTCATAAAAGCGGACGATCAGGGCAAACTCAGCGCCGATTGGAAAAGCCAATACGGCGAACATGAAATAACAAACGTGCAATTCAAGGCCGGCAAGCTCTCGTTCGACCGCAAGAGCAGGATCCAGGACCGGCAGTGGGAATCGAGCTTCGAAGGAACAGTCAAGCAACACAGGCTTTCCGGCACTATCAAGTCGGATCGCGGTGAGATTGCGCTGGAAGGAAACCGCGCGGGCGCCCTGGTTGTCGGCCAGTGGGAGCTTGACGTCAAAGCGGACTCGTGGACAAGGAAAGAATTGCTGAGGGTGTTTCCCGATCTGAGCGCAAGATATGGCGCAATCCCAATCGCAAGGGTCAATCTCGACGGCAAAGACGTGACGTTCAAGACGACTCTTGAGGTCGGCTACGAAACATTGGACATCAGCTTCGAAGGCCGAATCGAGGGAAGGAAACTTGCCGGCAAGATCACCAGTTCGGTGGGCACTGCTGAGGTGACGGGCGAGAAAAGGCGCCTGACGCGTGCCGGCAGGCAAGCCCCGCGGATAACGAAGGCCCCTCGCGATCCGGATGTCATCTATGTCCCTACGCCGCAGGAGGTCGTGGACAAGATGCTCGAAATGGCGCAGGTCACAAAGGACGATCTGGTTTACGACCTCGGCTGCGGGGACGGGAGGATTGTCGTGACGGCAGCCAAGAAATACGGATGCAAGGCCGCGGGGTACGATTTGCGTCCCGGGCGGATCCGAGCGTCGTTGGAGAATGTCGCAAAGAGCAACGTTGGACACCTGGTCACAATAGAGCAAAAGGACATTTTCACTCTGGACCTCAGCAAGGCGGATGTGATCACGCTCTATTTACTTCCCGATCTGAACGTCAAGCTGATCCCACAGTTGGAAAAACTCAAGGACGGCTCGCGAATTGTCTCGCACGACTTCGATATGAAGGGAGTCAAGCCCGACAAGGTGGTCGAACTTAGCCTTGAAGACGATTGGGACCAGCACACCATCTATCTATGGACCACACCGCTAAAGAAGGAAAGCACAGGAGATTAGGACACAGAGTTCGGGTTTAGTCTCTGGTTAGACCTGCGCGTCAGCGCTCAGACGCGTACAGAGAATTCGCGAAATGTCGGATGGGAAAGGTCAATTGGAGATAGGACTGGAAGCCTTAACTGGATTGCTCGATGAATTTCGAAGCGGAAAAACAACCAACCGGAGGCTCGACGGGCTCGCACTGGAGCACCATCTAAGAGAGCTATCCGCAGGATGGGACCGGAGATTTCCAGGCTTGCCGCGAGAAAGATATCCCTATGCGTCCTTGAGAGGCGTATTTCGCAGAGGCCTCAGGGATGAGTACTTGAAGAAGATCATCGAGAATCTGCTGGAAGCTGACGGGCTGGAGACTGCAGGCAATGCAATAGTGAATCCCGCCTGCGTTTTCGGCAGGCATGCGAGGGACATCGCATCGCGTCTCGGTCATTTCCAAGTCATAGCAACCGACATCGACCGGCGGTTCAATTGGCTTTACGAGCGCATCGTCTGGCGCAGAAATCCCGACAATTACCAATTCGCGCAGGATGACATCTTCAATCCAAAACTGAAAGCGGAACCGATAGCGGTTGTGTTCTTCGGGGCATGCGGTTCGGTATCGGACGGTGCGATAGACTATGCGATACAGACCAATTGCCCTTATCTGATCTGTAGAACCTGTTGTCATGACAACATCGGCGGAAACACAACGATCACAAAAAGATTCAACGCCTTGAATTGGGCCTTCAGGCTGAAGAATTCCGTATATGCCACAAGACGAGAGAAAGGCGGGGGCGATTATTTCTCGCCCCAATACTCCAGGGATCGATATCCCCAAAGCCAAGCGGCAGGAGTCCTGAGCAATTCGGATGAATTCATGGAGATAAGCCGCAATTCTGTTGATAGTGACGTCTGCCGTTCAATCATTGATCTGGACAGATATCTGCATCTTGTCGAAGGCGGCTATGACGTCTTGTACAGAGCCGAACTGTTCGTTGCCCGAAAGAATAATTAGGCTGACGCCAGACAACAGACACCGGCAATGTTGAACGTTCGAGTCTTGACTTGCCGGCGAGTTGTCTCAACTAGGTTGCATTCGCGACCTTTCCGGGTATAATGTGCCGATGAAAATGTACAAGCATGCTTTAGCACTGAATCCGTATTTTGGCCATTCCACTCCGACCATGGGGATGTTTCCCCCGACCGGTCTCGAGTATATCGCCGCGAGCATGAAGGATCTCGTCGGCAAGGTAACGCTTCTCGACCTTCGATATGAAAGGGCCTACCAGGACCCCAAGACGCTTTCGGCGTTCATCGCCAGTGAGATTGACCTGCTCTGCATCAGCGTCCAATGGGGGGCTCAATACAGGAGGATCTGCGAGTACATCTCGCAACTACCCCCCGACGTCTGCACGGTCATCGGCGGTTACAAGGCCACTCAGGACGTCGAGGAAATGTTCGAGAGTTGCCCGAATATCGATATGATCGTGCGAGGCGAAGGCGAAGAGATCATCCAACAGATCGTAAAAGGCGTCCCAAATGAGGATATTCTCGGGCTTTCCTACCGCAAAGACGGAAGAGTCGTCCACAACGAAATCCATCCTTTGCCGGATGTAGCGGCTATTGCGTATCCCAACCGGTCCCTCAGAAGGCACGATTACTACTGGATCCAGCTCGGCGTCCGACTGAGCAGCATTAGCTTCGATACGATACTGACGACGAGGGGATGCCCGTTCAAGTGCAAGTTCTGCACGTTCAGTCTAAACCCGCTTGGGCAAAAGAGGAGCTACACTGAGCGCCCGCTCGAATCGGTTATTGAGGAACTCAAGCAGGTAAAGGCCGATTTCGTCCTCTTTAGCGACGACAATTTTTTCACGAATCCCAAACGAAGCGAGAAGCTTTGCGATCTGATTATCGAGAACAATATCAACAAGACGTTTGCCGTCCAGGCCCGCATTGACATGGCAAAACATCCCAGGATCCTTGAGAAGGCATGGAAAGCAGGCTTCAGGATATTTCTGATAGGGGTCGAGTCGCCTCACGATCGAATCTTGAAACATCTCTCCAAGGGTATCACCCAGCAGCAGATCCGGGACGCGTTTGCAGTTCTGGAGCAGTACGATTTCTTTCTGCACGGCTACTTCATCTACGGCAACATAGGCGAGACCGAAGAAGAGATGCTCTACATCCCAAAGTTCGCCAAGGAGCTCAAGCTCGATTCCATCACTTTCCAGAAACTCCGCGTCGAGAAGTTCTCGCCCCTGAAGGAGATAGTCGAGTCAACGCCGGGCTACCACTTCGACCGTATCGGCGGCCCCGTGTATTCGGACCAGTACGGGCGCAACGAGTTGAAGCAAATCCGAAATAAGATTCGGCGAGAGTTCTACGACAGCCGACAGGTTATCCACATCGTCAGAAAAATCGGTCGGCTCGGGCTTTTCGGTTGGCGCGATTTGATGGTCGTGCTTCCCAATCTGCCACGCCTGTTTTACAAAATGGCCAAACGAAGCAGCGGAAAGAGGAGATAAGACGGCCCCGCGCAGCGGCGAGAAGAACTTGTTCGGCTTTTTTCGGCTGGCTTAACCAAGAGCGTTCGGTTATACTTGCCCCAATTGAAAGGATGGCTCGATGATCGAAGAAAAGAAGGAACTGAGCGACAGTGAAAAACGCGAAGCATCGCTGGAACGTCTTCGTCAACTCCGAGAGAAATTGTTCTCAAAGGACATATCAACTGCCCGGCTGGCGGGATTCAATCTTTCGTGGATGCAGGAAGACGGTTTGGCTATCCTCAAGGAGGCATTGTTCGGCGACTATCCGAAGACCACCAAGAAAGCCGCGGCCTACGGGCTCAGAAGCATGCACGGCCGGATGAAGAAATTGGGCGCCGAGGTTCTCGAGCAGGGGCGAAGTCATAGCGACCGCATGACCAGGGAAGCATGTGTCAAGGCCCTGGCGATAATCAAGGGGCAGATTCCCAAGCGGACCGGGCCCAAGCCGGGCAAGGGCAAGATAAAGGGAATCGCCCAAAGAAGAAGTGCGGGGCCCCGGTCGGCACGGAGACGATAAGCTAAGATGCCTCTCAAGTGAGAAGGAGCATCGGGCATGAACGATCAACTTGTTCGACTCAAAGCAATGATGCTGGCCTTTCTGGCCGTATGTGTACTGCTGGCAATGTCATGGGGCTGTCGGGGCAAGGAATCCGAGCCGGAACCCGCCGAACGGGTAACCGACAGTAATGCCCCCGAGACTGTCACCGAGACTAAAACGGCACCACAAGAAGAACCAGCCGCATCTTCGGGCAAGATACCCTTGCGAGTCTTGTATGTCGGCCTGCCTGAGACCGAACGTCAGAAGGATTTTGTGACGTTCCTGGGCAGGCATTTCACTGAGGTCGAGACCGCCGACTACAACAGCTTCAAAGAGGAACAAACCGAGGACTGCGACGTGGCTATCTTCGATAAGGACGGGCTCGAATGGAAAGCACTCGATATTCGTGTTTCCAACCGGTATTGCCGCCCCACAATCTCCTTGGGAGTGCCCGGAGCGTTCTGGGTACGAAGCGTCAGCAGAAAGATGGGGTACATGTGAAACTGCTTAACTGATGCGGCTCATGGTGAGTCGTTCGACCATCAGGTTTTTCACAGTCCACTCAAGGTTGACGTCAAGCTTGAAGAAGTTGACACTCCCGGCAGCTATCTGCAGACGCTGCCACCCGGCATCACGCTCGGTAAGAAGATGAAGGTCTGGTATGTCCAGAAAGCGAAGACCCGAATAGAGGGCGTTGTTTGCAGAGTGAGAGACCCAGAGAGCACGCCGGATCTCGAGACCGTCATGCTGGGCTTCGCCCCGGGCAAGTCCTACGCAGCCGCCGCCATTTGTCGTCACGGCAACTTCTTGCAGTGGGGCTACGCCGCCGCTCCGTCTCGAATGACCCCGGCTGGACGGAACCTGTTCGTCAACTGCATAGCCTATATCCACAAATTCGACGGCCAGCGTCCCAGCTATTGAGGCCTGCCCCGGAGAGCACGCGTTATTCGATAGTGTAATTGGCTCAGAGCCAACTCATCTGCGTCGGGCGTGTGGTTGTCGCTTTAGAACGTAAAGACGGGGCTCAGGAAGATTGGCTGAGTCTCGCTGGCGTTGGGTTCGCAGACATCAAGCGCCCAAAGGTGGTCCGTCAAAGGAACCAGCTTGGCCGGCTACCGACTCGACCGCCTGAAGACCGACGGTTTTGGGATTGTTCTCGATGGCCGGATCGGTGCCAGAGCAGACGCAACAGTCCAGGACACCGACTTTGGCAGCTCGAGCTTCTCCGGCGAAGTGTCATCAGAGTGGCCTGGTTCGGGAGTTCTTCAGGGCATCGAACAAATGGCTGCCTCGACACGGCCTTTTTCCTCACCCAATCGGTATCCCGAGAAACCGCTTTTGGGGCCACACAGAGCGTTTTCGCGCCCCCCGGGCGTTGTTCACGAGCCAAATTGTGAAAAAAAATGCAACATTCCGAAAAGAGCGTTACGTCTGGCATTTCGGCGGCACTTTACTATAGTTGTTACGAGGTCCTATAAAAGACGACCAGAAAGGCAAACACAATCAGCAGGACATAAAGAATGGCGCAAACGCATACTTAGTTCACATCCCCCTCCTAAGAAGCCGAGTTGGCCGGCCGCACTCAGGTGTGGCCGGCGGACTTGGCAAAGATAGAAGCAAAATCGCTGTTCATTGAGTGCCCCTCTCGTCATGCTCTCGCAGTTCGAGATCGTCATGTTCGTCCATTTTTTCTCGTGGCGCCGCCAGGTCGATCTTGAAATCTACCGCCGCCACACGCAGCAGCAAAGTGCAGGCAATCAGTGCGTAAATGCAGGGCGTCTTGCGCATGTGGCTGGCGAAAACCGAATACATGATGCCGAGGAATATAGCCGGTCGTGCGCGGAAACCGCGGTAGAATATCTGGGGCGCCTCCCTTGTAGACACTTTTCTGTGCAATCCGCTGCCGACCTCTGATCGTGCCTCCTCCGGCGGCGGTCAGAAACGCGCAAATGAGAATGCCGAAGATGTCAAACCGCTTCCTCTGACCGACTTAAGCCCCGTAGGCTGTGAAAGCAAACGCCCCTAAGAGGTCGAGAAAGTATATTTCTGCCGGCAATGCTCCGCACTCCTACGTGTATTTCGCACACAACGCCACCGCATCCCCTGTCTGGTCTTTTCCCTCTGCATTGGCTGGGCAGGTTTTTTCTATGCTGACGGAACTGTCCAGCCCGGCGTTCAGGAACAACGTCTGTGGCTCGGAACGAGCATCATAATCCGGACAATTGTTGTATACAAAAAAACCGTTACATTCGGAACATCTTCTGGCACTTAACAGTAGTTAAGTATAGAAGTTAGGTTTTCCATGGAAGGAGGTTGATAGTGTGCTGAGAAGTACACTATCGCATAAGCCCCTGCTTAACCATTCCTCTCCTCCGTCAAGCAGGGGCCTTTTTCAATCGCACTTCACTTTCGCCTGAATTTCTCGAAGCACTCCGGCTGCAATCGCGTATCTGGTGCCATCCGGCCGGGCTTGTCTTGATCGCCGGCTGCGCCGATTTCGCTGCGCGGCTCTTCGCTTTCGCTCTGTGTAAATATGCCTTGGCCACGCTTGCGGCGACAAGTCCAGGATATATCACAATCTACGCCATTTCGGGGCACAGCTTTTTGTTTGTATTTGAGCCCAGGCTCGACCAATGATCAGCTTGGCGACTCATCGGATCGTGTCGCTGCGAAGTCTGTAAAAAACCCTGGGACCAGACCTGCGATGGCACCCATCCTGAAAAAAAGTCAGAAAATTCCAAAAAAGTCCCGTCATTTTTGGTTTGGCAGACGCCTTTACTTGTATGGAGGTAAGGGTGGGAATTGAGGTGTACTTAGCTATTTGTTCAGGCCCCTGCTTGTCAACTGGCCCACGGCCCCCAAAAGCAGGGGCTTTTTTCTTAGCCGGCGTCGAACAAACAACAGACGGCATCCGTGACTCGGCCTGCCGGAGCAGGAACCAAAACGCATTGTCTCCCACTGGCACCGTGAGACAGCCGACACCCCAACACCCTCGTCATTTTTTCGTGGGAGCATTCCGCTTCTCATACAATACTCTTTGATGGGACAGCTCTATCGAAGATGGGGCTGTTCAGTGTCCACAGGAGTCTGCTCTGGCTCCAAATCCTCACGGTCGGCGTGTCCGCCCACGCGAAATTGGGGGCAGGCCGTCCACTGCTCTGCAGCCCTGTCCTGCAGCCTTCAGGTATTCTGTCCTGGAAGTGCCGCCGGCCTCGCAGGTCCCACGCCGCTATGCCCGAAACGCCTGCTGCTAGGCACTTGCTGGAAGTAAACTCGCTCCTTGTTGCCCAGAAGGCGTATCTACCGCTGAGGCCACGAGAACGGCGTTATATGCAGAATAACCGTCAAATGCGGAATTAGTGTTACATTTGGCACAGATGGTGGCACTTGACTATAGTCCTGGGCATATTTCAGTCGTTTGGGCAACGACACAGCGAAAAGAAATGAACATTCGCATCGATCAAGCCCCTGCTTTGGGTTCTCTCCCTCTCCTCCAGGCAGGGGCCTGATCAAAACTCGCCAGGGGGGTTCGTCGCAAGTTCCAGAGAGAAGTTGAAGCGGCCAGGTCTTGAGCCTGCTTGCGCCAAACGAGGCGGTTGCCAGAGAAAAACCATATAAGGCCCGCGGCCGCTGATGGCTGCCGCTCACGCGCCATAATGGAAAAACGGCAGACCCAGAATAGGGTCCGCCGTTCGGAGAAGTAGTATCTGCACGTTGCTTCGTCCAAGCCCTTCATTTTTGCCCGGCACTCTTCGTATTCACCGGTACTCCCCACCTATTCCCTATGATAACCAAAACTGAATCCGGGTACATCGGGGCTGAGCCTGTTTTTGCCATCGGGAAATTTACCACTGACCGCATCGGGGATTCTCCCCCGGCCCTGTCGGAAGGCTCCGGCGTGGGCCTTTGAGCGAGCGCCTTTAACGCCGGGCCAAGCCTGTCCCGAGCGACGCCGAGCCAACTGCAGCGGCCGATATCGGGTCTCTCGTCGATGGAGCTGCCGGCGCGGCGGTACAGGCAGACGGGCAAAGGCGACTGGCGTTGTCCGACATTCGCTGGGACAGGGGCATGAAAAAGCCAAAGAAAATGAGCTGCTCGAGGCCAAACGAGTTTTCCGACCAGTGTCCAATACTGCGAGTCTGAGACGAGGTGAGCAAACCAGATGCGTCTGCGTTTGAGGGTAAGTTTGCCTGTGTGGGCGGTCGAAACACGGTGGCTGTGTTGAAGCAGAATCACCTGTCGCTTTGGACCGGTTCGAAGATTCGCACTGTGTTCTTGCCGGCCTGCTTGGCTGCGTAGAGTGCCTTATCCGACCGGCTCGTAATGTCTTCAGGCGTGATGTCGGCATCGTACCGACCGAGACCGACGCTGATGGACAGCTCTATCTGCTGTTTGTTCCAAATTACAGGAGAGTTCCCAACCGCTTCGACCATTCGCTCGGCGACAGCAAGGGCATCATCCAGTGATGAATTGAGCAGTATGACGGCAAATTCATCCCCGCCATATCGTGCCGCCGTGTCGATCTGCCTGATGCACTCCTTCATTCTCTTGCTGACTTCCCTGATGACTTTGTCGCCGGCCCTGTGGCCGTAAACGTCGTTTATGGTCTTGAGATTGTCAATGTCGATCATTATCAGCGAGATTCGCCCGCCGTATCGTCGCGAACGCCACAGTTCCTTTTCGAGTGTCTCGTAGAATGTCTTGTGGTTCACCAGCCCGGTCAGGCCGTCGGTCGTTGCTTGACGCTGTATCTTCTCAAACAGCTTTATGTTGCCCATCGAGGCACCGACTAGCTGGCTGAAAAGCTCTATGAGCGCGGTGTCCGCCGAGGAAAAATGATCGGAGTCGGTTTTGTCAGCCAGATTCAGCACGCCGACGACTCGGTCCTGACAGAGAAGAGGGACTATCGCACAGTTTTTGGTCCGATAGTTGTTTGAGAATGCCCTCTGTGACTTCCGGATTATGGGTTTCTTGTGGGTGTCTATGTCCGGCACCAATATCAGCTCTTTGCTTCTGACGGCCATGACCATGAGGGGACTGGGATTCTGATTCAGCGATACAATCTGGTTAATCGGGAACGGATGATTATGTTTGTAAAGATGAAGAATGTTGTTAGTCTCATCAAGCATGTAAACCGAGGCAAATCTGACACCAACCAATGCCGGAATGCGTTTGACGCAGACATCAGCTATGCGGTTGATGTCCAGGCAGTTTATCTGCCTTGCCAGAGGCGTAACCTGTTCGAGCAGGCAGATACTACTGGGCGGATCTGCAGGGTTCTTTTCTGTTCTATTCATAGTCCAAGAGCGATTGTCTCTACTGCGTCCTGGCAATTTCAACTGACTACCACGGTTCCTATTACCGTTCTATCGGATATTTTGGCACGAGTATTCTGGAAAAAGCGTCGGCCGGACGCGAATTGACCTTGAGCCGCCGCCTCGCATGTGGTCGCTGCCTACAGGAAGACGTGCAGGTCCCGGCTACATCGGTTTCTTGGGTGGTTCATCTTCGAACTGATCCCTGAGCCAGGCTCGGCGAGAGTACGGCCCCAAGGCTGCGCGAGCCGATTGTACCGGCGTCGGAAGGGGGGCTGTGTCTCGAGTAGGCCATCCTGTCGCTGCGGCAAAAAAGAGCTGTGCGGAGCCCCTTTTCAGCAATATTTTTTCAGTACGTCTTTTCTAACTGCCCGATAAAAACGCCAAAAGCAGAAAGGCACGGTCGCGGTCAGCAGGGCACTGCCGCGTCATTTGCCGACAATGGCCCGGGGAGAATTTGAGCCCGGGAGAAGAGAAACAATTTTTCCGAAAAAAAACAAAAAAAAATTGACACTTGGAAAAATGTATTTTACATTTTGCAAAATGTAAAATATGATTGTACTGATCATTGTGGCGTGATCGCCCGTGGTTTCGCAGAAGCTCAGTGACAGGGATGTGAAAAATGGCCGTCGACCCCAACCGAACATTTGCTGTCTTGGGACGCGTGGCCGAGTGCTCGACCAGCAACGCGTTGTGCTTTGCTGCGTTGGGGGCCGATATGTAAAACAGGCTTTGAAGAAGCGAACTATGACCGTGCAGACAGAACCAGAAACAGAAAGGCTGCCGATACCCGCCAAGCTTTATAGGATCGGCGAGTTAGTCAACTGCACACCCTTCTCGCGACAGACTATTCACAACTATACCATAATGGGTCTTATCCGAGAGACTAGATGGACTGAAGGTGGGCACCGACTCTATGACGAGTCCGTTTTTGAGAGATTGTCGGAAATTCTCCGGCTCAGGAAAACGAAGACACTTTCGCAAATAAGGGAAATTCTAAGCAAGAGACAACGCCGTAGCTGACGATCGGACGGAACGACTAAAGAAGGATCGCTAAAACACCTATAGGAAGGGTCACGTATGAATTTGACGTCACTAATAACGGACAACATCACTGAAATACTTATTAAGATAGTCAAGTTCACACAGTCTCGCCAAAAGATCCTTATCCAAAACATAATCAACATTCACAATCCCGGATTTGTGCCTAAGGAGCTGGAAGTGGATGAGTTCTCCAACGTGCTCAACAACGCTATCGATGAGCATGTCCAAAACCAGCGACTTGTCCTCTGTGACACCGAGAACATCAAGTTTCACCCGGCAGGTGACCTTGAACTCAGACCGATCGTCGACAAATGCGGCGAAAGGCTTCTTGAAGAAGACTTGGACGAATACATCGAGTGGCAAATAGACAAGCTCTGGGAAAACTCGCTCAGCCAAAAGGTTGCTGCTGAACTGCTGAGGCAAAAAGAGGGGACCGTTGAAGTTTATTGCTGATCGATTCTGCTAAAGTTATCGGCGGAAGGAACGATAATTAAGCTAGGTATGTGCAGTGGTTGATCGCACAGCAGCCAAACAACGATAGAAGGCAGGGCGGTATTGTCTGAATACCTGCAGGAATTGAAATAATCCGGCTCCCGCGAAGCGGGATGCTTTCACGGAGGAAAGCAGTGGAAACCAAGGAAGAACTCAGCATCGAACAGGTATGGGAAAAGTTCCATAAGACCCACGATCAGGAGTCCCGCAACCTGCTCATGGAGAACTACAGGAACCTGGTTCGTTACTGCGCCGAACGCCTACACAGCAAGCTGCCCGATAAAGTTGAGTTGGACGACCTGATAAGTGCAGGCGTCTTCGGCCTGATGGACGCTATCGACAAGTTCGACCCCGGGGTGGGTGTCAAATTCGAGACATATTGCTCGCCTCGAATCAGGGGCTCCATCCTCGACGAGCTTCGCAGCATGGACTGGGTCCCCCGGTTGGTTCGCGCCCGGGCCCACCAGTTAGCCAAGGCAACGCATTCGCTCGAGACACATCTTGGTCGCAAGCCTACCGGAAAAGAGATCGCCAAAGAACTGGACATGGACATGGACGAGTTTAACAGGCTCCGGCGCGACGCCAACGCCGCCAGCCTGGTCTCGCTGAGCACCAAGTACAGTGACGGCGAGGGCGAAAAAGACATCCGCGAAATAGATATCATCAAGGATCAAAGAAGCAAGAACCCGGTGATCGAGGCTCAAAAGCGCGACCTCAAGAGCCTGCTCACCAAAGGTCTGACCCGCGCCGAAAGGCTGATCATTGTTCTCTATTACTACGAAGAGATGACGATGAAGGAAATCGGCGCAACGCTCGATCTCTCCGAGTCCCGGGTTTCCCAAATGCACTCATCCATTATCCAGCGCCTCAAGGCCCAGATGAACACTCGAAAGAAAGAGTTCTCTGTCAGCCGGTCGTGAACCCAGGGTACCGAAGAGTACTCCTGATGTTGCCGCCGATGACAACATCTTTAAGTTGCACCTGAATCCCGTCACTGGCAATCTACCTGAAAACCGTCCACTCTTGTGGATGACGTTCATGGAGTCAATTCCATCGCCCACCCCAAGGCCAGAAGTTCGGGTCAGGCACTGCGACTCTGGTTTCAATCATATACTTCTTCTTGAGAATCTGTTTTGACACAGCATGCAGGTCCACTATCATAGTCGGGGCGTGCCGGCAGCGAAACTCAGGATGGATTCACTCTTGTAGTCTGTGGCAACCGCCGCGGCAATAATTCAAGACGCCCCAATTTTTGCCGACCTTTGAGCAAGCAGGGCCAATGTGTGAAAGGCCTGATTCGTCGTAACCTGCGGTTTGGAAAAGGATTATGCAGATGAACAAAAGCAACAGAACCAGTCAGAGCCAATTTGAAGATTCCTCCGCCACTAAACTGCATTCATTCGCCGCTAGTTTGTCGTTGAAGATCGTCGTGATCATTACTTTGGCGGCCATTTCGCCGGCAAATCGCGGTTTTTGTGCCGAAATCGAGTTCTTTGTTTCACCCGACGGGAATGACGTTAACCCCGGAACCAGGGCGCTGCCCTTCAAGAGCTTAGAGGCGGCACGCGACGCAGTGAGCAGATCCGACCGTAACAGCCAGAGAATAGTCTGGATCAGGGCCGGGGTGTACGAGCTTGACAGGCCGCTCGTCTTGACCGCCGAGGATTCGGCAGGCCCCGGAAAACGCGTTCTGTATCGCGCCTGGCCCGGTGAGAAGG
>Ga0209536_100008362_pt1 | contig 15530 bp, 12 predicted proteins | sample DeeMarSeWOR28_12_FD_187461 | JGI IMG/M metagenome (GOLD analysis project Ga0209536, IMG submission 187461) | Marine sediment microbial communities from White Oak River estuary, North Carolina - WOR-2-8_12 (SPAdes) (version 2) | ecosystem: Environmental > Aquatic > Marine > Intertidal zone >...
GGCTTGTAGTTGATTAATGATTGCGGGTTTTGTCAATAATTATTTCTAGCTGGAGGGAACACGTCTACCCTAATATAACAAAACTCCTCGTTCCACAAGCTTCAATCTACAATCCTTTATGCCAAATCCACATTCCGAATTCAGCATTCCGCAATCCCAGATCCCACATCCGTCATCGGATTCGCTTTGCCCACGCCGGGTCGAACGACCCAAGCCAGCGTTGTACGGCTTTCTTGAGTTCAACGTAGTAAGCCTCCGAAGACCCGAAGAACCTGCGGCCAAACCAATAGTTGATTTCCACCAATAGAGGTTGACAGGTCCTGTCATTCTCATCGAACATCAGGTCGATGCCAGCCAAATCGATTCCGGTTTTTCGACAGAAATAACGGACCATTTCCTCGGCCTTTTTTAGTAGATTTAAGTCTGATCGCTGGTCGATGATTCCCCCTGCGCTCAGATTGGTGAGGAACTGCTTTGGGTCATTTTGTACTCTCCAGTAGCTGAACAAACGATCATAGAGGACCACGACACGCACGTCGCGGCCACGGTGGCTGATCCACTGCTGAGCGATGAATCCCTGCATGCCACTGTTTTCCATAGCGCTGAACTGCTCAAGAATGGACTGAAGCTGATGGCTGTCGAGAACCCTAAAGACCATGTGGCCCTCGCCGCTGGTGTTTCCTTTCAGAACGAAGGGAAGGGGAAAGGGATAGCGATTTCGTTCTGGTGGAAAGTGTTGGCGATAATCGGCCACATCGCTAAATACTGCAGTTTTAGGGTGAGGCAGTCCGAGATTGCGGAAGAGCAAGGTGTCACCAATTTTCCCGGGGTGTTGAAATCTGTGGTCGTGATTGGGAAAGATTCGCCGGCAGTGACTCCGGCACAGGTCGTAAAGATCCTGGCGTACACCTTGGTGGAGTACGATAGCATCAGCCTGCTTGATCAGAGACGCTTCTTCTGGCCCCGGGGCCCTACCGGCGACTATAATGTTGGTATCGGCATCGATACATGGATGGAAAGAAAGGATCATGGATTTTTTTAAGCTCGGAATGCGGAACGCAGAATTAGGTATTCGTCTCAGCTTTATGATACACATGCTCCAGGAGTACAAATATATCTTATCAAAGGTATCTGTTCTTTGACAGGAGCTTATTCGCGCAGTGACATTTTATGTCTATTGTATCGTGGAGAGAGCATTATGTTCCGCGAACGGAACGAACACAAGCCAGCCAGAAGGTGACAAGACCGATGAAAGATTCCCGCCACATTCCAGTGCGATTCATCGCTGCAACCCCCAGGGGCGATGTGGTTCTGAACGGGGACCGACCGAAAAGATATCTGCCCACGGACCCGCAAGCCGAGGTTGCGGAGAATGGACTGCGCTACGGGCCGTACCTGGAAGCGGTGCGGTATTTGCTCCTGCGCCAAAACTGCCAGAAGATACTGGAGGCGCTAGCCCGTCGGCTGGGTCGAGCTGTAAACCTCGAGGAGATCGACTTCATTGAGATCCGGACAGAAAAGCATGGCGCCAGTTACCATGTGGCTCGGGTCGATCTGAGCGTGTCAGGCAGCCTATTGTCATTCGCGGTGAATGTGGCCGCATCCGATGCAGATAGATCTGAAATGAAGAGGGACTTTCGTCTGTTAGACAAACTCGGGCGGCGCTACCCTCACCCATTTTTGCCCCAGGTATATTTCAAGAGCGCGGGGCGATACCGTGAGGTCGGCAAGAGATCACGGTGGCTCCACATGTATGTAGCAGAGTGGCTCAGGGGCTACCACGAATTTCACCTGCATCTGGACCAACAACAAGGTTGTTATCGATTGCTCTTGTGGGATCTGGATCGCGGTTCACGCTATTTGTCTCGAGCACAGTGTCTGGATCTCTATCGGCAGGCGGCTAGAATCCTCACCGCATACTATGACTGGAACACCTTCAGACAAGTCTACCCTTGGCACCATGCGGCTGGTGACTTTGTCCTCAAGGAAGAGGGGGGTGAGGTAGAGGTCCGTTTGATCACAATTAGGGACTACGGGCCAGTGGTTGACTTCAGTACCGGGAAGAGGGCGGGAAGACTTCTGGCCCTCATCCTTTTCTTTTTACATTTGACCATCCAGAACCGGCTTGATCGTCTGGACGGCGTTGGTGAGGTGGTCTGGACTGATGATTATTGCCTTGAGGGAGTTGTGGCTGGCTTTTTCGAAGGGTTGGCCTTGGGGGGGGATGTCAAGGCAAGGAGGGGTATGCCGCCTAATGAGGAAATCCTGGCTTTACTCCGGTCTCTTGCGCGAGATGAATGGCTCCAATTCATGCGGGAATACTTGGATACATACACTTTATCCCAGGAGGAACTGTCTCTCATTCAAAAGAATTGCGACGACCACCTGGATAAACTGCAGCAGGTTTTACTAATGAGAGCATAATATGGTTTGCATAGAACCTCGGCTTCTATGTTGATGGAGGACCATGAAATCTTTTCTAAGGTGACTGGCGGGAGGCCGGTGTTCACTTCCGCAGTTGTGAGTGGGGGAGCCCCTGGCCCGCCGGAGCGAAGCGGAGTCGGGAACAGGGAGGGTCCGCCTTCCCCCACGCACAGCTGCGCTAGAAGTGACCCGGTCGGGAGCCTCGGAACCACAGAAAAGACTTCATGATCCGTACCTGATAAGAATGCAATCTATTGGATGCTCTCATTAGTAACAGCTTTCGCCTAACCATACGATCGGTTTTCACTGTTGTTCTCTTGAAAACCACGTCCACCGGGTCTGAGGCTTGGAGAGCGTGCATGCTTCACTTGATCCAGGACTTTCGCCATTTTTTCGGGACGAATAGAGCGACAGCCACGGCCAAGTGGGAGGCTGATCCACAACGAGCAATTGAATCCCACTGAAGCGGGATTCGAAATGTAAGGTAGATGTCTCATCTTATTGTAGTTCGCTCGCAGTCTCGCAGTCCCGCCGAGACGGGACTGGCTTGGTGCTCGCTGAAGCATTTTCGCGGCATTGATGGCAGTGTTCCGGTGAAAAACGCGCCACATCTCTCTGCTGGCCTTTGCCAGACTGAGATAACCAAAATACCGGTGGCTCAGGTGCTCGTTGTCTCGCAGCCTCCCACTTGGCCGACCGAAACGCATTTTCAGTTTCAAACTGTGCACAACCTTACCGATAACCTGAATCCACAACCGTCAGACATCATTTTTTGGGGGAACTCCTGGTTACTTTATCCGCTTGACATTCCTGCAGACCTGTCGATATACGTCAGGGAAAACCAAGCGCTGAACGCTCATAATCACAATGACTGGAGGCGGTATGCGAACAAACCAACTGCTCTATCTTTCCCAGGCTGATGTTGAAACCGTAGGTATTACAATGGCCGAAATCATCGACGCCCTCGAAATCGGCTTTGGCGCCAAAGGGGAAGGCCGGGTTGAGATGCCCCCTAAGCCAGGCATCCATCCCGGTGGTGGAGACAATTTCATTCATGCCATGCCGGCGTACATTCCGGATTTGAACTCAGCAGGTGTTAAATGGGTGAGCGGGTTTCCGGAAAATCAGCTGCGTGGCCTTCCCTATATAACCGGCCTGCTGATTCTGAACGACCCAGAGACCGGCCTTCCCATTTCGGTGATGGACTGCATATGGATCACAGCTATGCGGACCGGAGCCGCGACGGCTCTTTCGGCTCGATACCTGGCGCGACCCGAATCGTCGGTGGTTGGTGTCCTCGGCTGCGGGGTTCAAGGGCGCACCAATGTGGAGGCGCTAAAAGTGCTTTTCCCCCTTGAAAGAGTGCTGGCCTATGATACGGACCCCGAAGCCCAGCAACGGTACGTTCAAGAAATGAACGAACGTTTCGGGCTCGAGGCGATACCAGTCCATACACCCCGAGAAGCTGTGAGCGGATGCGACATGGTGGTCACTGCCGGGCCGATCTTGAAAAAGCCTCACTGCACTATCCTGGCAGGTTGGATGGCTAAAGGCGCCTTTGCGTCGTTAGTTGATTTTGACTCCTACTGGCACCCGGATGCTATGCAAGAAACGGCCAAATTCTGTACGGACGATACCCCGCAACTCTATTACTACAAAGAGGCTGGATATTTTCAGAATATCCCGGAGATTCATGCAGATTTGGGCGAATTGGTTACGGGTGAAAGGGTAGGGCGCGAGTCCGCAGAAGAGATAACCATGACCGCAAACCTCGGGCTGGCGCTGGATGATATGGCAGTGGCGCCATTAATATATAAAAAGGCCGTGGAGAAGGGAATCGGCACACTGTTGCCTCTGTGACACTCATTGGAATCCAGGAATCTTGGTCATTCGGGCCAGGTAAGTAGTTATAGGACCGAATTGTAATGGCAAGAGACGGCTTTGACGTGATCATTGTGGGCGGGGGGGTTATGGGGTGTTCAACCGCCTTTTATCTCGCAAACTCAGACAGCGGGCTCAAGGTTGCGGTGATCGAACGGGATCCGACTTACGAAAGGGCATCCACCACCCTGTCCTTGGCCAATGCGCGCGTACAGTTCAGCCTCAAGGAAAATATTCAGATTTCGCAGTACACATTTGAAGTGCTGGAACGGTTCGAGAATGAGATGGCGGTTGACGAAGACAAACTCAGCATTTCCTACCGTCGCGAAGGAAATCTTTTTCTCACCGATGATGGAGGGCGCCAAGCAGCCCTGAAGGCATTGAACCTTCAGAAAAGCTTGGGTTGTCTGGTGGAATGGTGGACGCCTGAAAAGATCAAACAAGCGTATCCCCTTTATGAGGTAAAGGATCTCAAGGGGGGAACCTTCGGACCCCAGGATGGCTATTTTGACGCGTACGGTGTGCTCATGGGATACAAAGCCAAAGCCAGATCGCTTGGGACACAGTTCATTACAGATGAAGTCGTTGCAGTTAAGACCGCCGGCAACCGGGTTGCGGGAGTTGCACTGGCGGATGGAGGATACCTTACTGCTGCTGTTGTAGTGAACTGCGCTGGTGCGTGGGCGTCTCAGGTGGCCCAGACCGCCGGAGTCAAGCTGCCGGTGCAGCCGGTCAAGCGCCAGGTGTTTGTCCTGGATACCAAAGTCAAACCAGAAGGGGTGCTGCCGCTTACCATCCTGCCGTCCGGCCTTTATTTCAGAACCGAGACGGGTGGGCTGATCCTGGTGGGAAAATCCCTGTACGACGACCCGGTAGGGTTCGATTTCTCATGGGATGACAAGCGCTTCAGAGAGATTCTCTGGCCGGAGCTGGCCGAATTTGTCCCGGCCTTTGATACCTTGAGGCTGGCCCGGGGTTGGGCCGGGCTCTACGCGGTCAACACCCTGGACGGCAACGCCATCCTCGGTGAGTGGCCTGAGCTTAAGGGGTTTTATCTGGCTAATGGCTTCTCAGGCCACGGTCTTCAACAGGCACCGGCGGTAGGGCGTTATTTGTCGGAACTGATCCTGGATCGTTCGCTTTCCCTCGATCTCTCAGTTTTCGGACCCGAACGTGTTCTTGAAAACAGACCGTTGAGCGAGGAGGGACTCGTTTAAGATTTCGGAATTCGGATTTCGGGATGAGGGATGTGAGGTGAGGGAATAGAGATTTCGGATCAGGGATGCAAATTTGCTATTCAAGTCCTTTGTTTGCAGTCTTAAATCCGCAATCCGAGATCCGCATTCCGCAATCCTTCTATTCCCCCAGATACGCCTTTTTTACTTGTTCATTCTGCAAAAGAGCCGAAGCCTTGTCGGTCAAGACGATGCGACCTGTCTCCATGACATAGCCGGTGTTCGAGATACTCAGGGCCATATGGGCATTCTGCTCCACCAAGAAGATGGTCACGCCGCTTTTGTTGATTTCCTGAATCGTTTCGAAAATCTTCTCGACCAATTTGGGTGCCAATCCCAGAGAGGGCTCATCTAGCAACAGCAACTCCGGTCGTGACATGAGCGCTCTGCCGATAGCCAGCATCTGCTGTTCCCCCCCGCTCAGGGTCCCGCCCAGCTGGCGGGTTCGCTCTTGTAAGACCGGAAAAAGACTGAACACCCATTCCATGTCCTCTGCCACCGCGGCCTTGTCGTTACGCAAAAAAGCCCCCATCTCCAGGTTTTCCAGAGTCGTCATGCGGGGAAAGATCTGCCGACCCTCTGGAGTTTGCGAAACGCCCAAGGCGGCAACCTGTTCCGGGCGAAGGTGGTGAATCGGACGGCCTTTCCACAATATCTCACCTTCGGCTGCTGGGTGAACGCAAAATATGGTCAATAGGGTCGTGGACTTGCCGGCCCCGTTGGCTCCAATCAAACAGGCGATATCACCCGACGGAATGTCACAGGAGACCCCCTTCAGCGCGTGAATGTTGCCGTAATAGGTGTGAACGTCTTTCAGTCTCAAAATAGGCTGTTCAGTCGACATATCCTACACCTGATCCAGGAAGCCACGTCCTTAACCCCTGAAAGGATTGAATGGGAGGGGTCTCGATTTGGCTGAATACACCCTGCTTAAGGTTTACCTAAACTGAGAGATTCTTGAGACACTAGCCTGAAAAGGATCCTGTTCATCTAATGCGGTTGCAATGATGGGGTTTCAATCGATAGGTGCAGTCACCCCCACCCTCACCGTTCGGCTGAGCTCACGGCCGAAGCCCTCCCCCGTCGATAGAGAGGTAACTAGTTGAGAACCTTTAAGATTATCCCCTCCCCTGGCGGCCCGTCCTCCGTAGCAGGCTACTGCGGAGGATGGAGAGGGGGTTAGGGGGAGGGGGAAAATCGTTCAGATTAAAGTTTAATAACTGCTTTCAGCCCTAAGCCTTGAGCCTTCTGCCTTACGCCTGGATTCTTTACGCATCTGCCTCGTGAAGTTCACGCTTGCGGCGAGACGCCGGTATCAACCCCTCCGGTCGCAAGACCATCATAACGGCCATGGCCAGGCCAAATACCAGCATGCGGTAATTCTGCAGTTCTCGAGAAACTTCTGGAACTGCGATCAGAACGATGCCTGCCAAAACAACTCCTGGAATGCTGCCGACTCCACCTAGAACAACGATGCACAGTACAATACAGGACTCCATAAAGATAAAGAAATTGGGATTGGTGTAACTGAGCTTGGCGGCAAAGAAGGCCCCGGCCACCGAGGCAAATCCAGCGCCCATGGCATAGGCCAGCAACTTCAACCAGGTTGTGGGGACGCCCGACAATTCAGCCGCCACCTCGTCTTCGCGGATGGCGACCCAGGCTCGACCAATGCGTGAATTATTGAGCCTGCCCACCCCGATGACCGTAAGGACCGCTATGGTTAACATCAGGTAATAAAGTGAGTGAAGAGACTGCAATGAATAGGTAACCCAATTCAACCCTCCATCCGTAAAGGTGGGATAGTTGATGGCCGGTTTGGCCATGCCCAGCAGTCCGTTCGGCCCTTTGGTCAGTTTGTCCCAGTTGTTAAGCACCAGGCGAATAATTTCGCCGAAACCCATGGTCACGATGGCCAGATAATCGCCTCGCATCCGCAGGGTCGGATAGCCGATGATGCAGCCGCAAACCGCCCCAAAAACAATACCAATTGGCAGGCAGGACCAGAATGAAAGTCCGAAGTGCAGATTCAGCAGTGAGTAACTGTAAGCGCCCACCGCGTAGAAGGCGATGTATCCCAGATCGAGCAGGCCGGCCAGCCCCACGACAATATCAAGCCCAAGTCCAAGGACCACATAGATCAAACAGGTAATGCCCACATCAACCATATAATTGTTAGCCACTTGAGGATAAAGGGCTAAAGAGGTCAGGAGAACAGCAAGGTAGATTTTGGTCGGTACTTTGGCAAGATTGCCAGAAACGCGACCTTGAAACGGCGCAATGTTTTGAGCTGCCCTCTTGATGATATTGATGCGCCGGATGGTTTTACTCAAAAGCCAGAAGGCCAAAATAGCAACAAAAACTCCCCAGACCAGCAACGCCCGGGTAATTTCGAATCCGCTGCTCGGAAGGCCGACCATGGGAATTATCAGGATCCCCATGAACAGACTGTAGACAATGAATTTTTTGACGTCGCTGTTGGCCATGTCAAACCCTGGTCTCACTGACGTGTTCCCCCAAAATACCGCTCGGCCGCAAATACAGAACCAGAATAAGCACGATGAAGGTGGTGACGTCCTTCCATTCACTGGGCAGGAAGGCCGACCAGAGGACCTCGACCCCGCCGATGATCATTCCACCCAGCACGGCGCCGGGGATCGACCCTATCCCGCCCAGGATGGCCGCGGCAAACGCTTTGATCATATAGATAAAACCCATGTCGAAGCGCACTGAGCCGTAATACAACCCGACCATGACGCCCGCCGCGGCACCCAGAGCCGGGCCGATCATGAAAGTAACCCGGATGGTCCTGTCGATATCGATTCCCAACATTCTGGCCATGGTCTTGTTCTGGGCGGTAGCGCGCATGGCCTTGCCCAGTTTGGTCCAGTTGACGAACAGTTGCAAGGCAACCATCAACAGCAGCGACAGGACAATGATGAAGACCTGGCCGTAGGTTATCCTGGCGTCCAGAATTGAAAACCCTTCCATCCCCATAATCGGTGGATAGGCCCTGTCCGAAACCCCCTGGCTGAGCATCATGCCGTTGGACAAAAAGATCGACATGCCCAAAGCGCTCAAAATGGCAGCCAGACGTGACGCTTTTCGAAGCGGCTTGTAGGCCACGTGCTCGATGGCCACACCCAGAACGGCCACATACGTCATGGCCATGCCGAACACGAGTATCAAGGTGATCCAAAAGTGAGACTCAACAAACCCGACCTTCTGCAGCGCCGCCAAAACGATAAGCCCGATAAAGGCGCCGGCGGTAAAGAGCTCGCCGTGGGCGAAGTTGATCAGCTCTATGATACCGTAGACCATGGTGTAGCCCAGGGCGATCAAGGCGAAGATGCTGCCCAGAAAAAGTGCATTGATCAACTGCTGAATGAGGAAAGACGGCGTGTCCATTCAGTACGATCTTTTGCAGGTAGAGGTTCTAGGAGCGAGGAATCGGCTTTGAGACAGCCCCGGAAGTCCGCTCCTATTGAGCCTAATCAAACGGCGTAGGGCGTAAAGCACACGGAAAACAAATATGCTGTCTGTACCCCTTGAGCCCCGTGCCTTGAGCCTTATGCCTGCGGAATTACGGTAATGAAAAGTGAGATGGACCGGGAGCACTTGACTCCTGGTCCATCAGGCATCGAGGGTTAGAAATATTTTTCGGTCAGTGGATCCCAGTAGGGCACGAACTTGCCGTCTTTGACGATCCAGACGACGTGGGCAAGCTCGCGATCACCCTTGTGGTCGAACTTGATTTCACCCGTGACGCCGCTCCAGGTGGTGTTGCGGAGGGTGTCGACGAGCTTGTCCGTATCCGTAGAGCCTGCCTTCTTGATCGCTTCAAGAAGAATCATCCCCGCGTCGTAGGCATAGAATGCATAAGAACCCACCGTATCTACGTTCCACATCTTTTTGTAGGTCTTTTCAAATTCCCTGCGTTCCGGGGTGTCCGGGGCTTTGGCAAAGGTCAGATAAGTGCCTTCGGCTGCCTCGCCGCCAACCTCGAGGAATTTGGGGTGATAGACTGCATCCTCGGATAGCATCTTGGATTTGATGCCCAAAGCTTTGGCCTGTCGCACCATCAGTGAGCCTTCAGGCTGATAAACGCTCATATAAATCACGTCCGGATTGATTCTCTTGAGCTTGGTCAGAACGGCGGTAAAGTCCTTGTCTCCGGGGGTGATGTGCTCGAGGGCGACGATTTCGATTTTGTTGTTATGCTTGGCGAACCTGGTGATGTTCTCAGTCAGGCCCACGGTGTAAGTCTGGCGATCATCGATCAGGGCCAGGGTTTTTATTTTGAGCCCATCTTCCAGGAACTTAACCGTCGACCAAGCCTGGACGTCGTCACGAGGCGGCATTCTAAAAATCTGCTTGAATCCACGCCCGGTGACGTCGGTGTGGGTGGATGCCGGCGTAATCTGGACGATGTTGGCTTCATTCAGCGGAACTGAAGCCGGAATCGTCGCAGATGAGCAATAGGCGCCGATAACCCCGACGACTTCACTGTTGATCAGTTTGTTTGCGGCCATAGTTGCCTTGCCGCCGTCACAGGCGCTGTCCCCGGGAATGACCTCAACCTTGTCATATCCGGGAACACCACCGGCTTTCTCGAACACAGCCAGAGCTGTCTTAACACCCTGAAGAATATCGGTGCCGTCCTGGGCATATGGCCCTGTCAGCGGGCTGAGGGTGCCGATTTTCAGCGTTTTGGCTGCAGCGATGCTGTGAAATCCAAGCACAAAAGCCAGTACCAGCATGCAAATTCCTAGTTTCTTCATTGGTTTCCTCCTTCTTTGGTTGTTGATATAGACTCACTCCAAACCAAACAACATTATCTTACTGAGGACGTGCCCACTTTAGGCTCGATCCCTTGCTTTGGTACCCAGGTAGGCTTCTATCACCCTTTCGTTTTCCTGCACTTCCTTCGGGGTTCCTTCGGCAATCTTTTCCCCGTGATCCAGAACCGTCACTATTTCAGAAATCCCCATGACCAGCCGCATATCATGTTCGACCAAAAAGATAGTTAGCCCCGTGTCGCGCAGCTTAAGAATCAAATCCATCAGTTTTGCGGTTTCACGCGGGTTCATGCCGGCTGCCGGCTCGTCCAGTAGCAAGGTATGGGGCTTTGTGGCCACAGCTCGGGCGATCTCCAAACGACGCTGGTCGCCGTACGGCAGGTTAGAGGCATATTCATTTCGGTAGTCGACCAGGCCCAAAAACTCCAGGATTTCTGTGGCCTTGATGGTAATCTCTTTTTCCTCTCGCTTCTGAAAACCAGTTCTGAACAGCGCCCGAAACGCACCGCTCTTGGTCCGGCAATGCATGCCGACCTGGACGTTTTCTAGAACGGTCATCGACTTGAACAGCCTAATATTCTGAAAGGTCCTGGCGATCCCCCGGCGAATGATGCGATTGCTCCTAAGATGGCTGAGCTTCCTACCGCGGTAGACAATCGTCCCTTTGCTGGGAGGGTATACGCCGGTAATCATGTTGAATACCGTCGTTTTCCCGGCTCCATTCGGTCCGATTAGGCTGAGTATACTGCCTTCCGGCACCTCAAGGTCCAGATTGTCAACGGCCAAAAGTCCGCCGAATCGCTTTGACACATTTCTAAGAAGCAGTTCGGCCATAGTTGCAGATCCAGACTCAAGAATCCGGGCATGCAGGGGCTTTAAAGTGGCACCTGGGTGCCCTCAATGGTCTTTCCCTTATTATGGGAGTCTTCTGGAGTAACGGATTGGTGGAGTGTTGGAGCAATGGAAAAGCGTCCTTAGGTGAGCTCGTATGGTTTTAACCTCCCTCAAATTTATAAAATAGCCCAATACTCCGGTACTCCAAAACCACTGGACAGTTTTAACGGCAAAGAAACTGAGTTCTAACCTGGCCCGCCAAAGGTCCCGCCATGCGGAGGAGAACCAGGTTTTCGGCGTCGAATAAATTGTTGCGGGGCGACGGTACTCACTCCTCAAGCCTTCCAAGGTGATGCCAGACAATTGAACTATTGATATGCCTCTATCTCGATACTGATGTCAACCTGAATTATGGAGGAACACATTTTATTTTCAATATCAAGTGGTTGATACATGAAGGATGGATGTGGGATGTGAGACGTACGACCAGAGAACGCCATTGAGCACAAATATGACATTCCACCTTCCGCGTTCCGCATTCCGAGTTTCTTAGATCCAGTCGTCCTCTTCACTCACGGGGGCGAAGCCGCGTCGCATGGTGTTTTCTGTGACCGAGCGGGGATCCATGAACTGGAGGAGGTAATCAACCCCACCGGTCTTGGAACCGACACCCGACATCTTGAAACCGCCAAAAGGCTGTCTTTCCACCAGGGCGCCGGTGATGCCCCTGTTAAGATACAGGTTTCCGACTCTGAAATCTCTGCGGGCCTGCTCCAGGTGTTTAGGGCTTCGACTAAATACCCCGCCGGTGAGCGCGAATCTAGTGGAATTGGCCAACTCAATGGCCTCGTGAAAGGTCTTGGCCTTCATAATGGAAAGCACCGGCCCGAAAATTTCCTCCTGCGCCAGACGATGCTCAGCTCTAATATCGGCAAATATAGTTAATGGGACATAGTAACCTTTATCTGTGACCTCGCGTGATATCAAAAGCTTACCTTCTTTTTTACCGACTTCGATGTATTGCAAGATATTTTGCTGAGCAACTCTATCCACTACTGGTCCCATAAAGTTGGCGGCGTCCTCAGCCGGGCCTATCTGTACTGATCTGGCTGCTTCCACGAGCCGACGTACAAACTTGTCGTAGATTGGCTCCAACACAATTACCCTGGAACAAGCTGAACACTTCTGACCCTGAAACCCGAAGGCCGAATGGAGCACGTGAGTAACGGCTTCGTCAAGGTCGGCGTCGTCATCAATGATGATGGCGTTCTTGCCGCCCATTTCAGCAATAACTCTTTTGACATTGATCTGGGTTCCTTGGACCTTTGCGGCTCTTTCAATGATGCGCAATCCGACCTCCATGGAGCCGGTAAAAGCAATCACACTGATATCAGGATGATCCACAAGGTAATCGCCGACCACGCTGCCTCGCCCCGGGGTGTAGTTGAACACTCCTCCGGGCAAACCGGCGTCTCTGAAAATCTGGGCCAAGGTAAAACCAACAACAGAGGAGAGGCCTGAGGGCTTATATAGTACACAATTACCTGCTACGATTGCCGCGGAGGCCATACCACAGCTTATGGCCAGGGGGAAGTTCCAGGGAGCTATGATTGCTGCCAAACCTTTAGGTTGATAGAAATAGTGGTTAAGCTCTCCCGGAGCTCTTCCCATTCTCCTTTTAGTTCCGAGTCGGATCATCTCTCTTCCGTAATATTCTAAAAAATCAATGGCTTCTGCGATGTCGGCATGGGCTTGATCCCATTGCTTACCCACCTCCAATACCTGCCAGGCCGCCAAGTTGTAAATCCTTTTCCGTGCTATGTCTGCGGCTCGGAAGAGGTATCGCGCTCTATCTTCTGGGGATATGTCCCGCCAGAACGGAAACGCGCCCCTAGCGGCAGCAACGGCAGAGTCAATCTCTTTTCTACCAGCTTGGCAGACATAACCGACTACCTCTGCTGGCTTGGCCGGGTTTACTGAAGGGAGGGTGTCATCGGTCTTAATTTCTTCCTCTCCGATCAGGAGAGGGTAGGTGTGCTCGAGACTTTTGCGAACTTGGGCAATTGCTTCCGGAAAAGCGGACCTTACTTCAGGGCGGGTGAAGTCCACAGCAGGTTCGTTTCTGAAAGGGTCCAGCTTAGTCTCACCGGCAACTTGGAAATGGGTTAGTGAGGAGGGTTCAGATCCTGCAGAAACGCTTTTCAATATTTCACCTGGGGCTTCCAATAGCTTTGCGATATCGGTATCTTCTGAAAAAGTCTGTCGTAGGAACGACTCATTGGCCGTGTTTTCCAACAAGCGCCGCACCAGATAAGCCATGCCTGGCAAAAGCTCCCCATAAGGGCAGTATAACCGTACACGTTTGGCAATCTTTAGGAGCGCCTTCCGCACCGGCTCTGCCATGCCGTAAAGAACCTGGAATTCATAGCGATCCTCAGGCACTTCAAGAGCTCTCGCCATCTCCAATACCACGGAAATCGAGCGAACATTGTGAGATCCGCAGGCCAGGTGGCAGATATCGTGGTTTTCCAGGATCTTCCGAGCCTGACGTTCGAAGGCTAGATCGGTGTCAGCCTTAACCGTGTATACTGGAACGCTCCAACCATTTTGCTTTGCAATTACTGTCTCATAATCCCAATAGGCCCCCTTCACCAGTCGGATAGAGCAGGGGAGGGCCTCACTTCTTGCCCATGCAAGTAGGTTGTCGAGATCCTGGTCCGTGTCACGCAAATAGCTTTGGAGTACTAACCCCAAATTGGAGTAGTCTCTGAATGCCGGAGAGGAGCGCAGCCTGCGGTACACTTCGAGAGTCATGTCCTTATATTCATAATGTTCCATGTCGATGCGGACAAAAGCTCCCATCTCTTTAGCTTTGGCCAGAATGGGCTTGAAGCGGTTGCAGATGGCTTCTACTGAACCTTTAAAATCCATGGGCGTGGCCTGAGAATATAAGCTGGATGGCTTAACCGAAATGTAGAGCTTGGGTGCGTGGCTCCAGTCAAGATCTGAACCTGTATCTCCCAGACTCTCCCAGCGGCTCTCCTCCCTTTTCAATGCATCGAGAAGCTGGACATAACTCAACTGATACTGTTCAGCCTCTTCCTTGCTGACGGTAGCCTCACCAAGTATGTCAACCGTGAAGGCAAAGTTATCTTTTCGCAGTTTTGTCAATACGTTAATGGCCTCTTTGGTGTTGGCGCCAATGATATACTGTTTGGCCAAGCCTTCAATGTTGGCTCGAATGGTGCCGGCCAGAATTTTGCCGGCAACTTTGCCACCCAACCCTGCGGTTTTGGCGCCCCATTTGAGCACGGACGGCACATCTTGGTCCTGGCCCCCGAAGTATTCTTGGATGTGACGGCTGAGAGATTCACCGGTGGTCAAGTAGGGAAGTACGTCAACGAAACGGAAGAGCTGGACTTTGAAGCTCTCATTTCGCATGCACCAGTCCATGACTTTTCCCGACCACCAGCTCTTGTTAAATAAAGACGGGGCTTCGTCACTGATCAGGTCGAAAAAATCTCTGCCTCGAGCCTTGATTTTGGATTCGAGATCTAACTTATCCATGTCGTTCGCCTCCACGGACATCGTTGAATAAGTTAATGTAATTTCTAGATTAATAAAAAAACTTTTTTTATTTAAGTAAGTTATGAGAAATCATGTTATTCGCAAATAAGAGCCCACAACGATTGTCGGATGATATTTATATTTATTCTCAAGAATTTCATTATAGCAATAAAGCTTACCGTATCGTGACGAGTTTTCTTAGGTATCCCTGCGAAAAACGATCAATGTCGCCAGGTGGAACTGGCTCCGGCAGGACGTGTTCGCCCTCAGGGGGTGCCTTGTCCAGCCGTCACAGCCAACCCTAATGTTAGGGAGTCTGCCAGGGTGCGATGAGGGAAAGGCGTCTGTTCCGGCGACGTTCACATGTAAAGATGTTTGTGTTAACCAGCTGCTCAGCCTCGTTGGAAGAGCGCGAGATGATCTTTGGTTGGTTCCAAAAGCAGAAATTCGGATGAAAGTCGCCTGCAGGAAGAAACCGCTCCTTGGATGGCGCAAGAAAGAAGAAAAGTCTTTCAACAATCGAGAGGACAAGAGGGGAAGGATTGGCGGCAATGGCGTCGGGCTGTGGGAGATTTTGTCGGGTTACATCCTAAAGTTTACATAATATTCATTATCAGACCTTAAGCAGTAGTCAAGTTTTCTCTCACATTCCAATACTCCAGTACTCCAATTTGCATGAGTCAGCCGGAGCCATCACATTTCGGATTGGGGATCTCGGATTTCGGATTGAGATTAATAAAGCTCAAATAAAGGACTTATTTCTAATTCCGCAATCCGCATTCCCAAATCC